>OGLE01002266.1_pt1 | contig 12747 bp, 8 predicted proteins | sample 1572671 | NCBI WGS metagenome assembly OGLE01 (sample SAMEA2581923, study PRJEB24529) | metagenome | biome: Human gut stool | place: China | collected 2011 | reverse complement strand
CACCGTAGAAGGCGACAAAGCCTCTATGGAAGTCCCGTCTCCGCAGGCTGGCGTCGTGAAAGAGATTAAAGTCTCCGTCGGCGACAAAACCGAGACTGGCAAACTGATTATGATTTTCGATTCCGCCGAAGGTGCAGCCGCCGCTGCACCTGCGCAGGAAGAGAAGAAAGAAGCCGCTCCGGCCGCCGCTGCTCCAGCGGCTGCCGCGGCAGCGAAAGAAGTTCACGTCCCGGATATCGGCGGCGATGAAGTCGAAGTCACTGAGATCATGGTTAAAGTGGGCGACACCATCGCCGCTGAGCAATCCCTGATCACCGTAGAAGGTGATAAAGCCTCTATGGAAGTTCCGGCGCCGTTCGCCGGTACCGTCAAAGAGATCAAAATCAATACCGGCGATAAAGTTTCCACCGGCTCCCTGATTATGATCTTCGAAGTGGCGGGCGCTGCGCCTGCAGCCGCTCCGGCACAGGCTGCCGCGCCGGCTGCTGCGGCTCCGGCTGCCGCAGCAGGCGTGAAAGATGTTAACGTCCCGGACATCGGCGGCGACGAAGTTGAAGTCACCGAAGTGATGGTTAAAGTCGGCGATAAAGTCGCGGCGGAACAGTCCCTGATCACCGTAGAGGGCGACAAAGCCTCTATGGAAGTTCCGGCGCCGTTCGCGGGTACCGTTAAAGAGATCAAAATCAGCACCGGCGATAAAGTCAAAACCGGTTCCCTGATTATGGTCTTCGAAGTGGAAGGCGCTGCGCCTGCCGCCGCTCCGGCTCAGGCTGCTGCACCGGCACCAGCTGCTGCCCCGGCTCAGGCCGCTAAGCCTGCCGCTGCGCCGGCTGCGAAAGCAGAAGGTAAAAGCGAATTCGCTGAAAACGATGCCTACGTTCACGCGACCCCGCTGATTCGCCGCCTGGCGCGCGAGTTCGGTGTTAACCTGGCGAAAGTGAAAGGCACCGGCCGTAAAGGTCGTATCCTGCGCGAAGACGTTCAGGCTTACGTGAAAGACGCGGTTAAACGCGCTGAATCCGCACCGGCTGCTGCCGCAGGCGGCGGTATCCCGGGCATGCTGCCGTGGCCGAAGGTTGACTTCAGCAAGTTTGGCGAAGTCGAAGAAGTGGAGCTGGGTCGTATCCAGAAAATCTCTGGCGCCAACCTGAGCCGTAACTGGGTGATGATTCCGCACGTTACCCACTTCGACAAAACCGATATCACCGATCTGGAAGCGTTCCGCAAGCAGCAGAATGCCGAAGCTGAGAAGCGTAAACTGGACGTGAAATTCACTCCAGTGGTCTTCATCATGAAAGCGGTTGCCGCTGCGCTTGAGCAGATGCCGCGCTTCAACAGCTCGCTCTCCGAAGATGGTCAGCGCCTGACGTTGAAGAAATACATCAACATCGGTGTGGCGGTGGATACCCCGAACGGTCTGGTGGTTCCGGTCTTCAAAGACGTGAACAAGAAGAGCATCACCGAGCTGTCTCGTGAACTGACCACCATCTCGAAGAAAGCGCGCGATGGCAAACTGACGGCTGGCGAAATGCAGGGCGGTTGCTTCACCATCTCCAGCATCGGCGGCCTGGGTACTACCCACTTCGCGCCGATTGTTAACGCGCCGGAAGTGGCCATCCTCGGCGTGTCTAAGTCCGCGATGGAGCCGGTATGGAATGGTAAAGAGTTTGTGCCGCGCCTGATGCTGCCGATCTCTCTGTCCTTCGACCACCGCGTCATCGACGGTGCTGATGGTGCCCGCTTCATTACCATCATTAACAACACCCTGAGCGACATTCGCCGCCTGGTGATGTAATCGAAAAAGCCGGCCTGACGGCCGGCTTTTTTCTGATAACCTCAGGCTGTTGGGGATTATCAGCAACAAAGGACAAAATCGTTTGCCGTTTGTTGTTTAAAAATTGTTAACAATTTTGTAAAATACACGCGGATAGAACGTCCCGGTGGACTTGGGCGTAAGAATAATAGCGTCAGACCCGCCGGATATAAATTACAGAGGTCATGATGAGTACTGAAATCAAAACTCAGGTCGTGGTACTTGGGGCAGGCCCCGCAGGTTACTCTGCAGCCTTCCGTTGCGCTGATTTAGGTCTGGAAACCGTCATCGTAGAACGTTACAGCACCCTCGGTGGTGTTTGTCTGAACGTGGGTTGTATCCCTTCTAAAGCGCTGCTGCACGTGGCAAAAGTTATCGAAGAAGCGAAAGCGCTGGCCGAACACGGCATCGTTTTCGGCGAACCGAAAACTGACATTGACAAGATCCGCACCTGGAAAGAAAAAGTCATCACTCAGCTGACCGGTGGTCTGGCTGGCATGGCCAAAGGTCGTAAAGTGAAGGTGGTTAACGGTCTGGGTAAATTTACCGGCGCTAACACCCTGGAAGTGGAAGGCGAAAACGGCAAAACCGTGATCAACTTCGACAACGCTATCATCGCGGCGGGTTCCCGTCCGATTCAGCTGCCGTTTATCCCGCATGAAGATCCGCGCGTATGGGACTCCACCGACGCGCTGGAACTGAAATCTGTACCGAAACGCATGCTGGTGATGGGCGGCGGTATCATCGGTCTGGAAATGGGTACCGTATACCATGCGCTGGGTTCAGAGATTGACGTGGTGGAAATGTTCGACCAGGTTATCCCGGCTGCCGACAAAGACGTGGTGAAAGTCTTCACCAAACGCATCAGCAAGAAATTTAACCTGATGCTGGAAACCAAAGTGACTGCCGTTGAAGCGAAAGAAGACGGTATTTACGTTTCCATGGAAGGTAAAAAAGCACCGGCGGAAGCGCAGCGTTACGACGCAGTGCTGGTCGCTATCGGCCGCGTCCCGAATGGTAAAAACCTCGATGCAGGTAAAGCTGGCGTGGAAGTTGACGATCGCGGCTTCATCCGCGTTGACAAACAAATGCGCACCAACGTGCCGCACATCTTTGCTATCGGCGATATCGTCGGTCAGCCAATGCTGGCGCACAAAGGTGTTCACGAAGGTCACGTTGCCGCTGAAGTTATCGCCGGCATGAAACACTACTTCGATCCGAAAGTGATCCCATCTATCGCTTACACCGAGCCAGAAGTTGCATGGGTGGGTCTGACTGAGAAAGAAGCGAAAGAGAAAGGCATCAGCTACGAAACCGCCACCTTCCCGTGGGCTGCTTCCGGCCGTGCTATCGCTTCTGACTGCGCAGATGGTATGACCAAACTGATCTTCGACAAAGAGACCCACCGTGTTATCGGCGGCGCGATTGTCGGCACCAACGGCGGCGAGCTGCTGGGTGAGATCGGCCTGGCTATCGAGATGGGCTGTGACGCTGAAGACATCGCCCTGACCATCCACGCTCACCCGACTCTGCACGAGTCCGTTGGCCTGGCGGCGGAAGTGTTCGAAGGCAGCATCACCGACCTGCCAAACGCCAAAGCGAAGAAAAAGTAACTTTTTCTTTCAGGAAAAAAGCATAAGCGGCTCCGGGAGCCGCTTTTTTTATGCCTGATGTTTAGAACTATGTCACTGTTCATAAACCGCTACACCTCATACATACTTTGAAAATAGTCACTCAGTAAACTTATAGGTAGTTAATGATATCGATGAGGTGTGAGATGCAACGCTTTTTAACCACAGCGCTGGTCGCTGCAACGTTTTTTACCGGTGTGGCTTGCGCCGCTGACGCCAACATTCCCTGGGCGGACAACAGCGGCGGTACGGAAACGACCCACATTGCGGCGATGGGCCAGGATCTGAATGCCCAGCATCAGCAGGTGACGAAGACCAATGAAGGGGTATGGGCGGCGAATTCCGGTAGCATCAGCGCTGACGAAGCGGCATTATCCAGCACAAAACCAGCCTTTGCCGGCGATCCTTCTCTGATGCCTCACCAGGGCTAAGTGAATGAAAACGCCCGGTTGCGTGAGTGCAACCGGGCGTTTTTTTTAAGGTTCTGCCACTTGCCAGCCGGCGTCAGCGTCGGGGGTAAAACGCGTTATCTCCTGTGCCTTTGCGGCGCTCTCTTCACCGAGATTGGCCTGATAGACCCTATCCTGCTGATCGATCATAAAGCTCATCACGCCGGTTTCACCCCAGGCTATCGGCCAGGCCAGCAAGGCGATGCTCTGGTCATCGCGACCGGCGATAATTCGAAAGCGATAGCCATGGTAGCCGCTACCGGGCACCGTCGGGCTAAAGGCCGGACCGAGCGGGCTTGGCGCTTCGCCCGGCGAAGTTGGCCAGTACAAGCCATCTTTTTTGCCTTCGCTACTGATGATTTTCTGCGCCCAGCGGTGGTTCAGATGATAATAATCCTGCTGGGCATCAACATAGGCATGCATGGCGGCGATCGCCGACAGCTCATTGCGGCCGATGGCGCGGGTGAGGATCTCCTCTTCGCCAGCGGCCATATCAAAGCGCCATCCCTCAGACGCTTTTACGATAGGCACGGGCAGACGCCATGCCTCGCTACCGACATCGAGCCAGGCTTTGTCACCCTGCTGGATGATGACATGTTTCACCTGCCAGTCGCGTTGAAAGCGATCGACGGCGGCAGGGTCGATCCCGTCCGTGGGTAAAAACTGCTGCCAGTTATCGCCGAGTACTTCGCTCAGCGCGGCTTCATTAGGCTGGCTGATCGCTTCGGCCAGCGCAGTTGCGGCCTGTTCCGGCGTGGCAAACTGCTGTTGGGCGAAGGCGGCAAGCGGCGACAGCATTAACGTAAACAGGGCAACGGATAATGGGTTTCTCATTCTGCTCATCCTTAGCGGCGACGCAGTTCATGGTGTTCGGAAAGACGTTCTCTGGCGCCCTCGCGTAACTCGCGGTTTACGCCGGATAACTGGCGGCTCTGCAGTCCTCGTTCCTGCTGCGCTTGCCAGGAGGGGGCGCGGCTTTCGTTGCCGCTAAGGGCGTTGGCGCGCAGATGGCTGAGCGTCTGCTGACGCTGGGCTGGCGTGGCGGACTGGAACTGCTGCCGGCGCTGCTGCTGCTGAGGTGTGCGGTTCTGCTCGTGGCTCCTGGCGGCTTCTCGACGCTGCTGTTGCTGCAGCGTGGGGGTTTTCAGCTGCGTTTTTGCCGCCTCGCGACGCTGCTGTTGGGTCGGCGTGCTGTCGTAACCGCGGTAATTACTGCGTTGGGTGGCTTGCTTCAGCTGCGCCGAGGCCGCCTGACGCTGGGCGTCGCGTGAGGCGTTGTTTGCCGCCAGATTGCCCGCTGTGGCCGTCGGTACGTTATGCTGCAGCTGGGTCATCGCTGCCTGGCGCTGCGCTTCGCGATCGACTGGCGCATGTTGGGTCGCGCTCAGTCCGCCGGAAACGTTGGTCTGATGGAAGCGCTGAGCTACCGTATTATCGGGATACGGTGTGTGTCCGCGATAGGCAGGATTGTGCTGCCAGTTAACGTGGTTTCCCGGCAGGTTTTCTCCTGTTATATGATTGAAATTATTTACATTAATATTGATGTTATCGCCATTATGCGAGTAATCGCCGTGGCGGTAGTCGTCATCGTGATGGTGATGGTCATCATCATCCCAGTCGATACTGCTGAACAGCGCCCAGGTGGTGGCCACGCCGAGGCTGTACCCGAAGCCTTTGACGAAGCTATCGGTAAACTGCTCCCCGGGAGGGGGCGGCAGATAGACCGGCGGATAGGCGCTGTTCGGCCAGGTACCATAGACGGTGGAGGGGTTATAGCTGGGAACATAGACCACCTGTGGATTGGTCGGCTCTATTTTAATGACCTGCGTGGGCGCAGGCGCCGCTGTGTGGGCGGTTGCGGTTGCTGTCGTGCTGCTGCTGGCCGAAACCGGTGCGGCAGGGGTGACAATCACTTTCTGCTGCGGTGTGGATTTCAGCGTCCCGGTCTGTTGGGCAATGGCGCGCAGACGCTGCACTGAATCCATCACATCATGCGGCTGGGCCAAAAACGCATTGCCAAGATTTTCCACCCAGGGCGGATTCTCGCCCATCATCGCCAGCAGGGCAGGGAAAGCGACAAGAGATTTGACGCTAGGGTCCCACGGCTGGCTGGCAACCGCCTGCACGGCCGCATCCCCTTTCATCGCGGGGTTATCCTGGGACCACTGGACCGCCTGCAGGACGTTGTCGGGATAAGTGGAGGCCATCAACACCTGCGACAGCAGACTGTCCGGGTAGAGCGCGATAGGGGCGACCCACTGATCAATTTGCGCCTGGGTGTAAGTGGCGGCCACCGGCTGTGTCGTCGACGCTGCGGGCGCTGGCTGGGCTGGCGGTTCAGCGATCGTCGCCGGGGTTCGGCTTTGCACATAGAGTGTTCCTGCCGCCGCGAGTAAGCCAGCGCTACAGAGCAGGGCGATAATATGGGGTTTGAACGGCAGTGACATGGAAACTCCTGACCCAAAAAGTAACCCATCTCGCTAAAGTATCTGCGAAAACGGCGCGTTTGCTGAGTATAAGTAAGCGGTATGGCTTTTTATTGATTATTGTTGGGATCGGCCCGTGGCGTTGTACACGGAAAGGAATTTTTGTCGTGGGATTTGAACAGAAAGCCTGCAATATCCTGCCCTTAACGATTCAGCTAAATTTTAATGTTGCTTTTTTGTAAACAGATTAACACCTTTCAAAAATCCTGCTATGCTGCCGACGCGGTATCGGGCATTTACCCTACAAACTGCTGTCTCACAGGAGCGTGAAGAAAATCGCCCAGCCACTAAATCCTTCAAGATGCGTCACGCGGCAAGCTAAGCCAGGACAGAGGCAGATTGATTGAAGACGTGTAGGCCGCATTATGACAATGAGAGCGAGGAGAACCGTCGTGCTAGAAGAATACCGTAAGCACGTAGCTGAGCGTGCCGCCATGGGGATTGTTGCCAAACCCTTAGATGCAACCCAAATGGCCGCGCTGGTAGAACTGCTGAAAAACCCGCCTGCGGGCGAAGAAGAATTCCTGTTAGACCTGCTGATTAACCGTGTACCGCCGGGCGTCGATGAAGCCGCCTATGTTAAAGCTGGATTCCTTGCCGCGATCGCCAAAGGCGAAGCGACCTCCCCCCTGGTTACCCCTGAAAAAGCCGTTGAACTGCTGGGCACCATGCAGGGCGGTTACAATATCCATCCGCTGATCGATGCGCTGGACGACGCGAAACTGGCGCCGATTGCCGCGAAAGCGCTCTCCCATACCCTGCTAATGTTCGATAACTTCTACGACGTGGAAGAGAAAGCCAAAGCGGGTAACGAGCATGCTAAACAGGTTATGCAATCCTGGGCTGACGCCGAATGGTTCCTGAACCGTCCGCAGCTGGCAGAGAAAATCACTGTTACCGTCTTCAAGGTCACCGGCGAAACGAACACCGATGATCTCTCTCCGGCGCCGGATGCGTGGTCGCGCCCGGATATCCCACTGCATGCGCTGGCAATGCTCAAAAACCCCCGCGAAGGCATTGAGCCGGATCAGCCGGGCGTGGTTGGCCCAATCAAACAGATCGAAGCCCTGCAGCAGAAAGGCTACCCGCTAGCCTACGTCGGCGACGTGGTCGGGACCGGTTCTTCACGTAAATCCGCCACCAACTCGGTGCTGTGGTTTATGGGCGACGATATCCCGAACGTGCCGAACAAGCGCGGCGGCGGCCTGTGTCTGGGCGGTAAAATCGCGCCAATTTTCTTCAACACCATGGAAGATGCGGGCGCGCTGCCTATCGAAGTTGATGTATCTAACCTGAACATGGGCGACGTAATCGACGTTTACCCGTTCAAAGGCGAAGTGCGTAACCACGAGACCAACGAACTGCTGGCCAGCTTCGAGCTGAAAACCGATGTGCTGATCGACGAAGTGCGCGCCGGCGGCCGTATTCCGCTGATCATCGGTCGCGGTCTGACCACCAAAGCGCGTGAAGCGCTGGGCCTGCCGCACAGCGATGTCTTCCGTCAGGCGAAAGACGTGGCGGAAAGCACCCGCGGCTTCTCGCTGGCGCAGAAAATGGTTGGCCGCGCCTGCGGCGTTGCCGGTATCCGTCCGGGCGCTTATTGCGAACCGAAAATGACCTCCGTCGGTTCTCAGGACACCACCGGTCCAATGACCCGTGATGAGCTGAAAGACCTGGCGTGCCTGGGCTTCTCTGCAGACCTGGTGATGCAGTCCTTCTGCCACACCGCGGCCTACCCGAAGCCGGTTGACGTTACCACGCACCACACTCTGCCGGACTTCATCATGAACCGCGGCGGTGTTTCTCTGCGTCCGGGCGATGGCGTGATTCACTCCTGGCTGAACCGCATGCTGCTGCCGGATACCGTGGGTACCGGCGGTGACTCCCACACCCGTTTCCCAATCGGCATCTCCTTCCCGGCGGGCTCTGGTCTGGTGGCCTTCGCCGCCGCGACCGGCGTGATGCCGCTGGATATGCCGGAATCGGTGCTGGTGCGTTTCAAAGGTAAAATGCAGCCGGGGATCACCCTGCGTGACCTGGTCCACGCCATCCCGCTGTACGCCATCAAGCAAGGCCTGCTGACCGTTGAGAAGAAAGGTAAGAAAAACATCTTCTCTGGTCGCATCCTCGAGATCGAAGGTCTGCCGGATCTGAAAGTCGAGCAGGCGTTCGAGTTGACCGATGCCTCGGCTGAGCGTTCTGCCGCCGGCTGCACCATCAAACTGAATAAAGAGCCGATCGTTGAGTATCTGAACTCCAACATCGTTCTGCTGAAGTGGATGATCGCCGAAGGCTACGGCGACCGCCGTACCCTGGAGCGTCGTATCCAGGGCATGGAAAAATGGCTGGCGGATCCGCAGCTGCTGGAAGCCGATGCTGACGCGGAATACGCGGCAGTGATCGACATCGATCTGGCGGATATTAAAGAGCCGATTCTGTGCGCGCCGAACGATCCGGACGATGCCCGCCTGCTGTCTGATGTGCAGGGCGAGAAGATCGACGAAGTGTTCATCGGCTCCTGCATGACCAACATCGGCCACTTCCGTGCCGCCGGTAAGCTGCTGGACAGCCACAAAGGCCAACTGCCGACTCGCCTGTGGGTGGCGCCGCCAACCCGTATGGATGCCGCGCAGCTGACCGAAGAAGGCTACTATAGCGTGTTTGGTAAGAGCGGGGCGCGTATCGAAATCCCTGGCTGTTCCCTGTGTATGGGTAACCAGGCGCGCGTGGCCGACGGCGCGACGGTGGTTTCCACCTCTACCCGTAACTTCCCGAACCGTTTAGGTACCGGCGCTAACGTCTATCTGGCCTCTGCCGAACTGGCAGCGGTGGCTTCGCTGCTCGGCAAACTGCCGACGCCGGAAGAGTACCAGACCTTCGTGGCGCAGGTGGATAAGACGGCGGAAGATACCTACCGTTATCTGAATTTCAACCAGCTGGATCAGTACACTGAAAAAGCTGACGGCGTGATCTTCCAGACCGCGGTGTAAACCATTCGGTCAGCCCGGCTGACCGTTTGGCGATAAACTCTCCAATGCCCGGTGAACATTGCATCACCGGGCATTTTTATTTCCAAACCTCCCGCCCGCTACGCTTTTTTTCTTTCTGTCTGCTGCGATAATTACTGCATGGGTACAGTGCAGCGGTGACGCATTGCCCTTGCAGAGGAAAAGACTATGGATTACGAATTTCTGCGCGATATTACCGGAGTGGTAAAGGTGCGAATGTCGATGGATCACGAGGCGATCGGCCACTGGTTCAACGAGGAGGTGAAAGGCAATCTTGCTCTGCTGGACGAAGTGGAGCAGGCTGCGCGCACCGTGAAGGGCAGCGAGCGTTCCTGGCAGCGTGCCGGGCATGAATATACGCTGTGGCTGGATGGCGAAGAGGTGATGATCCGCGCCAATCAGCTGGAGTTTTCCGGCGACGAAATCGAGGAGGGGATGAGCTACTACGACGAAGAAAGTCTCTCTCTGTGCGGTGTTGAGGATTTCCTGCAGGTGGTCGCCGCCTATCGTGAGTTTATGCAGCAGCGTTAATGACGCCTTTTATGTCGGGTGGCGCAGAACCGTAGCCCTGCAAAGTGTAGCGTGAGCAGGGGAAATCCCGGGAGCGGCTAGCGCCTGACCTGGTCTACCAGGCGGCGCAGAACTACAGGCCCGGCAAGCAAAAGCGCCGCCGGGCATTTCATAGATTACACGGCAGGAATATTGCGGCCGTAGTAAATCTCGCGCATCTCTTTCCATAGCAGGTCGGTAATGACCTTGCGCTCTTCGGCAGTCAACTCTTCCGGTCGGGTATGGAACATATAGTGCTTAAGGTCGAACTCCTTGAGCAACATTTTGGTATGGAAGATATTTTCCTGATAAACGTTGACGTCGACCATGTCATACAACGACTTCATATCGTCGGACATAAAGTTCTGAATCGAATTGATTTCATGATCGATAAAATGCTTCATCCCATTGATATCGCGGGTAAAGCCGCGCACGCGGTAGTCAATGGTCACAATGTCCGATTCCAGCTGGTGAATCAGATAGTTCAGCGCTTTAAGCGGGGAAATGACGCCGCACGTTGAAACTTCGATATCGGCGCGGAAGGTGCACAGGCCGCCCTCCGGATGGCTCTCCGGGTAGGTATGCACGCAGATATGGCTCTTATCGAGATGGGCGACCACGGTTTCCGGTAGCGGGCCAGGATGTTCGGTCTGGTCAATCAGCTTGGGATCGACAGGCTCTTCGCTGACCAGAATGGTCACGCTGGCGCCCTGGGGTTCATAATCCTGACGGGCGATATTCAGGATATTGGCGCCAATAATAGAACAGGTTTCTGTCAGGATCTCCGTCAGGCGATTGGCATTATAGAGTTCGTCGATATAGGCGATGTAGCCGTCGCGCTCTTCTGCCGTTTTGGCGTAACAGATATCGTAGATACAAAAACTCAGGCTTTTGGTCAGGTTGTTAAAGCCGTGCAGCTTCAATTTTTTCAATTTAGTTCACCCCCTTATTTCGCGTCACGGTGCGGACAGAGCATCATGCAGATATTGTGGTAAGGCGAAGGCCGCCGTATGGATTGCCGGATTGTAGTAACGGCAGGTCAGGTTGGCTTTGTGAAAGCGCGCCTGAATGATTTCGCTGGAGAGATGGCGCAGCGCCTCATTGTCGCTCGCCCAGGCAAAGGTCATGATCCCGCCGTAATAGGTTGGAATTGCCGCCTGGTAGAAGCTGACGTCGCGAAAATAGTGGCTTAGCTTGCGATGGCTGCCTACCGCTTCATCCTGTTGCAGGAAGCAGACGCCATTCTGGGCAACAAAGATCCCATCCGGGTTCAGGCAGCGTTTGCAGCCTTCATAAAAAGCCGAGGTGAACAGGCTTTCTCCCGGGCCGATAGGGTCGGTACAGTCCGAAATGATCACGTCAAACGTTTGCGTCGTCTGATTAACAAAATTGACGCCATCATCAATCACCAGCGTAAAGCGCGGATCGTCATAGGCGCCGGCGTTATGGTTCGGCAGGTACTGGCGGCAGAATGAAACTACCCCGGCGTCGATTTCCACCATGGTGATGGTTTCGATGCTACGGTGACGAGAGACTTCGCGCAGCATCGCGCCATCGCCGCCGCCAATGATCAACACATGCTTCGCGTTGCCGTGAGCCAGCAGCGGCACATGGGTCATCATTTCGTGATAGATGAACTCGTCGCGTTCGGTGGTTTGTACGACGCCATCCAGCGCCATCACCCGGCCAAAGGCGCGGTTATCAAAAATGATCAGATCCTGATGATCGGTTTTTTCGTGGTACAGCACGTTATCAACGCTAAAATACTGACCAAAATGGTCATGCAGCGTTTCATGCCACAGTGGATTATCGGCCACGATAAGGCTCCTCCTTCGTTAACATCTGTTACACCCGTAAAACGAGTGCAACATCATAGACAACTATAGATGAGGATGCACGGCGGTTATTGCAGCAATGAGGCAGGAATAACAGCCACCGCCCCGGAAGGGCGGTGGAGAGGATGAGGCTATTTTGCCGGCTCGGGTTGGCTATCTACTATCCGCACGGAATAAACCATGGTGGCGCCTGGCGGGATTTTTGGCGGTAATCCTTTACTGCCATAGGCCTTTTCAGGCGGGACGACGAGCGTCACAGAGCCGTGGTTCTGTAGACGCTTCAGCGGTTCGCGAAACACCGGGGGATAGGCATCCAGCTTTTGCGTAAGCGCCTGATCTTTCGCTTCCATATCGTTGATCACCGTCCCGTCCGTCAGCATCTCTTTGATCACCACGGTAACCAGGTCATTACCGCTTATTTTTCCTTTACCCGGGTAATCGACGCGGCTGTAGACGCCCTCTTTAAAGACCACATCTTTTTTGCGCGCAAAGGCCTGCTGATATTTCTTGCCGGCACTGATGTTTTTCTGCTCTATTTTATTCAGGTTCTGAAAAACCTGCTGCGACACATCAAACAGCGCCTTGTTACGTTCCTGCTCTCCGAGACGAAGCTGGCCGCGAAAGGCATCTTCGATGCCCTGCAGCACCAGGCCTGCGTCGACGGTAACTCCCTGAGTGCGACGGGTGGTAAGGACGTTGAGCGCCTCGCTTCCCATCGAGGCGCCGATCGCATAAGCCTGCTGTTCTCCCGATGCGCTGAGTTTGGCAGCGGCGCTCTCGCCGCTGCGCGTTTTGGACTGTACAGAAAGCTGCGTTCTCAGCAGTTCGATTTCATCTTCTTTCATCCGTAGCTGGGCGTTGTCTTTATCCGCCTGCAGGCGATAGGCTGCCACTATGGCCGCCATCTCTGGTGGCTCATTTTTTGGCGCAGCGGCGTCGTTAGCGGGGCCATGCGGCGCTTTATCCGCGGCGGCCA
>OGLE01002259.1_pt1 | contig 12779 bp, 8 predicted proteins | sample 1572671 | NCBI WGS metagenome assembly OGLE01 (sample SAMEA2581923, study PRJEB24529) | metagenome | biome: Human gut stool | place: China | collected 2011 | reverse complement strand
CCTGGTCGCCGCTTTGCAGTTTGTGGCTCAAGGGCACCAGCTTGTGGTTGACTTTCGCAGCTCCCGAGCTTCGCCAGGTTTTCCATCCCGCTGCTGGTGGTCGGATTGAAATCTGCCGCGTTCAGGGTGCCGAGGCCGCTTAACGCCTCGGCCCCTGGATTGCTGGCGAAATAGGCCGTCCGCTCCGCCTCGGTCATCGAGGCGATCGCCGCCTGCTCGCTGGTGGCGGTACTCACCATGTTGGAGACCGCGTTAGCCAGCGGGTTGGCGCCGTAGCGACGCCAGGCGTCGCCGCTGGCGGTCCCGGCGTTTAACGACACCGGGGTGACGGTAAAGTCAAAGCGCGAGTCGCCAAACGGCGAGGATGACCAGGTCAGCGGCGTCCGGAGCTCCGTCAGCTTGCTGGTGCCTGATTCGCCGTCGCGTCCACGCACGTCCATTCCCCCCTGCAGCCAGCTGCCGGTTTTCTCCTGCAGCGACTCCATCATGGTGTCCACCTGACGCAGCATCCGCGTCTGGGCGGTGTCCACCGGCAGATCGGTGCGCTGGATCCCCGGCAGCGTGGAACCGGGCGCGGCGGCTGACTGGGCAACCTGCCACGGCATGTACTGCCCGTAGGCGGAGGCCGTCCGCGTCGGCGCCGACGTTTGCGACACGCCGATAAAGGGGTTATCCGCCGCCAGCACCCCGCCGACGGTCGGCGTTTCGCTACTGTTGGTGCTTTGCATGCCCAGCAGTTTGCCGCGGGCGCTGCGCAGATAGGTCATCGCCTGCTGATGATGTCCCTGGGCCTCCGCCACTCTCGCCAGCAGCAGCAGGCGATCCGGGGAGTTATCCTGGCGCAAACCGCCGGCCAGCTGTTCAGCGCGATCGTTGTTCCCCGCCGACAGCGCCACGTCAATGGCCCCGGCGCGCGCATCCTGGTTCGGCGTATCGCGCGTCATCAGGTAGTCATAGACCACCCCGGCCTCTTTGTTCATTTTGCCGCTCTGGTACAGCCGCGCCATGGCGAACATCAGATCGGTATTTTGCGGATCGCTTTGCATAGCGCGGATCAGCTTGTCATACGCCGCAGCGTAATTGCCCTGCTCGCGCAGGCGGTCGGCTTCGTTGATCACATAGCCATTGCGAATGCTCGCCAGCTGCGTCGGCGTACTGCTGGCCTGCAGCTGCGGATTGCTGATCAGGTTCTGCGCCTCGCCGGTCAGCCCGGCCTGATTCAGGACGGCGATCTGATCGGCGTAATCCCCGGCATTGCCGGATACGCCGCTGCTGATATTGTTGCGCACCAGCGAGACCGCGGTGGTCAGGTCGCCGCTCTCGGCCAGCAGACGCGCCAGCTTGCCGGCGTCCGCCGGGGCTTTTGGCGGCGTGGAGGCCATCGCCCGCAGGGTATTGCTGGCGGCGATGGTATTGCCCTGCGCCAGGTAGTTTTCGGCCGTCACCAACTGCAGGTTGTAGTTCACCCGCTGGCGCAAATCGCGCATATCGCTGGTCTGGCTGCCGCCGGGAATGCGCGCCAGCAGCGTCTGCGCCTGCTGCCAGGCGCCGTTTTCGCTGGCAAACAGGGCGGCGGCATACAGCGCACTGTTGCTGGCGCCGGGGCGATAGGCCGCCGACATCAGCGAAGAGGCCTCGCTGCCGTTACCCGATTTTTGCAGCAGCCGGGCCAGGTCGAGGCGCAGCCAGGGATCGTCCGGATAGCGGGCGACGCCTTCGCGCAGGGTGGCAATGGCGCCGGCTGGGTTACCGCTGCTGACCTGCGCCTGGGCCTGACGGCGCAGGGCATCGCCCGGCATACCGGCCACCACCCGCGGCTGCAGTTTTTGCCGCAGGCTCTGCGGGAGAGTCTGCAGCATCGCCTGCGCCTCGGCGGATTTATTCTGCTCGCGCAGCACGTAATAGAGGTTTTCCCGCGCCGCCGCGTTCTGCGGATCGTCATTTAACAGTGAGCGCAGCGTTTGCTCCGCCTGGGGCAAATCTTTGTTGTGCCGCAGCACATCGGCGCGGAACAGCTTCGCCGAGGCGCCCTGCGCCCCGCTCTGCTGCGCCAACGGCGCGGAGAGCGCCAGCGCCTGGCTGATATTGCCCTGCTTATAGGCCTGCTGGGCCTGCGCCAGCTGGCCGTAGAACAGCGCATCGGCCGCCTGCTGACGACGGGTCGCCGAGGCGTCGCCGCCGAGGTCCGCGGCCCGGCTCAGATACTGCGACGCGGCCTGGTAGTCGCCGCTGCGCTGGGCGATATAGCCCATGCCCGCCAGCGCATCGGCATCCTGGGGGTTAGTCTGCAATACCTCTTCAAACTGCTGCTTCGCGGCGGCGGTATTGCCGCTGTTGAGGTTGGCGTAGCCCTGGCCGCGCGCCTGACCGCTGCGCCGTTCGCGAAAGTAATTCTGAACTTCGCTGTCCTGGGGATGCCGCTGCATCCAGGTGTCGTAATACTGCTCATCCCCGGCCTGCGGGCCCAGCCAGAGCAGCGCCTGGCGCAAGCCGCTGTCCGCCTCTTTATTGCCGCTGGCCATCGGCTCGAGCAGGGCGATCCCTTCCCGGCGAGTCTCTTCCCGCCAGGTTAACGCTTTGCCCAACGCCACCCGCGGGGCGTTCTCCTGCGGATGCTGCGCCACGTACTGGCGCAGCTCGCTGATAGCCTGCGGATAGAGCGATTTGTCGCTGGCCATGGTCAGGTAATATTCTGCCGCCAGCCCGGCAGGCGGCGTATTGCCATTGAACATGCTGCGCCAGGTCGCCAGCGCCCCGGGGATATTGCCTCCGCGCGCCTGCTGGCGGGCCAGGCTGAGCTGGCCCTGCGGCACCTGCGACATCTTTTTGGCGTTGTCCAGATCCTGTAGTCCCGGGCTGTCAGGGGCCGCTTTCGCCAGCCGCGCGCGCCACTGCGCCGCCGCCTGCATATCGCCGCCCTGCTGCGACCAGAGCGCCATCAGATACAGCGCCTGGGTGTTGTTGGCATCCACCGAGAGCACCTTCTGCAGGGACTCCATCGCCAGCTCGTCATGAGATTTCTCATGCCAGTAGTTGGCCTGAGCGAACAGCGCCTGTAGCGCCGCGTCGTTCCCCGACGCCAGCGCGCCGCCCGAGGCAGCGAGAGTCAACGCGCCGGTGAGGCAGAACGTGGTGAGCCGACGGGTGTTTTTCATCGTTATTATTATTTTTCTTTTCATTGGTTATCCCCCGAACCCAGACGCTTACGGGCGTGACGTTTAAACATCGCAGTCAGCGCCAGTCCCATTATCGAGGTGGCAATCAGCCCCAGCACCGCCAGGAAACCTGAGTGCTGGCTGGCATACCAGACCGCCATCATGTACCACGGCATCTGACCGCTGGGGAACGGCGTACTCACCTGGAAGCTGCGCACCCCGTTATCGCTGGTGATCACCGCGGTATCGCCGCGGATCCCGGCGTTAATGCGCGGCGATTCCAGATCGGTCTTCAGTCGCGCCAGCTGGTCATCATTGCTGGCCAGCGCCACCACCACCAGGCGGGTGGAATTCCACGGCGAGCGATAGCTGATGAACCCGCGCCAGGCGCTGCTCGACGAAAAGTAGCGATCGGCGTCGAGGCTGGCGGAAGTCCAGTCGCCGGTGAGCCGGCGCTGGACTTTTTGCCACAGGTCTGGCTCGCGGACGCTCAGCACATTATCTACCGGGCGGTAGGGTGAGTCGGCCAGCAGGCTCTGGTTAAAGGCCTGCTGATCGAGAGCGGTGACCGCCAGCACGTCACGTTCACGCAGCGACTGCAAATCCCCCCGCCGGTGGGCATCCCGAGCACCACGCGGTTATTCGCCAGCGCGGTGCCGGTCGCGTTCCCGGAGCGTGCCGCCAGATTCAGCAGGGTCGCCACCTGGGTTTCAGACGGGTCCGCCGGCAGCAGAAGGGTCGTCTGCGAATAGTCCGCCAGCCGCGAGAAGGGGAACGAGGCGCCGACAAAGTAGGAGAGATTGGGCAACAGCGAGAAGTGACGCGTCTTGCTCAAATCGATCCAGGAGTCGTCAGTGATCCGGCTCTTGATATTGTTATTCAGCAGCACCGAACACGGAACATCGTCCTTCGGCACCACATTGAAGTACATCGACAGCTGGTTATCGCCGTAAATCAGGTAAGGCGCCAGCGGGATGGTAAAGCGCTCCTGGCGCGCATCGCCCCCGAGGTAGCGCCAGACTTTCTCCAGCGGCCCCTGCTTGTTCATCGGCAAGTTGTTGAGGAAGGTGCCGTTGAGCGTGACGCTCAGCAAGGACTTGTCCTCATTAATCCAGCTTTCCGACGGGAAGCGGTAGCCAACCTGTAGCGGAATGGTCTCCCCATCCCACAGATAGAGATCGGGCGCGGCGCGGAAGGCGATACGTAAAGGTTCGTGCCAGACGCCGCTGACGGTCGGGCTTTGGTCCTTACGCAGCAGCTCGCTGAGCTTGACCGGACGATCGGTGGTGATCCAGCGCGGGGCATCATATGCTTTGCCAACCGGGATGGTCTGCGGTTCGACATCCAGCGTCGCGGTTTGCGGCGCAAAGTTGCCGCGGGTTAACCGCCAGGCGGCCATGCGCAGCGCCGTATCGTTTTTGCCGACAATCAGCAGCAGTTTATAGGCCGGATTGGCGGGGTTGGCGATGATGCGCAGCAGCGGCTTATCGGTTTCCGGCAGCATCATGCCGCCCACCTGCTCCCCCGGATGGCCAATCACGATGCCGTGGCGTTCCGGCAGACGGTCGCGCAGAGCGCTGAAGGCGATGCCGCGATAGTCCGCCTGGATACCCAGCCAGGAGGAGATCAGCGCCGCGGCGCTGAAGACGTCCGCCGACGGCTTGGCCCCATAGGCGAGCGCAATGTCCGCCGGGGTCATCTGCATGCTGTCAAAGAAGGGCCGCGGGAAGTGGCTCAGGTCGTCGCTGATGTTCAGCTGCTGGCTTTCCCAGCTGAAATGCGACGTGGGCAGCACCGTCACCCGCGACGTATCATGAATGTCACGCTGGCACTGCAGGGTATCGCCATCGTTGATCTTCACGCTCAGGTTATTGCTGGAGACCATCAGCGCGGGCGGAATATCCAGCTGATAATGGGAGACATCCTCGCCATCGGCGCCCAGCGGCAGCGTGCCGAGCGGTTGACCGTTGAGCATCAGCTGCAGGGTGGCGTTGCGGCTCGCCATCTCCGGCGATACGCGAACGGCAAGGCTGAGCTGAGAATGGATCACCACCTGATCGGCAGGCAGGGTAAAGCTGACCCCACCCTGTCGCTGGCCGCCGCTGAGGATAATCCCGTCCGGCATCCCCATCTGCGCCAGATTCAGATCGCCTCCCCAGACCGGAGCGACAGGAATGACCTCCGGCGCGGCCGTGCCGCTCACCGGCGGGGGTAAGTCCGGCATAACCGGCGCAGGGGCCGTCGCCGCCGCATCGCCGGCGGTGGCGGGGGCTGCCGGAGAGGCGCCCTCCTCCGGCGAGGCAGCCGGAGGTTCGTCGCCTGGCTCGCTGTCCGCCGCGTCGTTGAGCTGCGGGAAGCTCAGCGGGGCAGCGGCGCCGGAGCCCGGTTCTTCACTGTGTAGCGCAGGCGCAGAGAGCATCCCTGCCAGCAGCGCCAGCGTGGTTAATCGCTTCATAACGTCCCATCCTCCTGCGCCGTTTTCGCCACTGTTGCCCGATTGCGCTGGCTACGACGGGTTTTCCACGTCAGCCAGAACAGTTCGAACACGCAGCGTAAAATGGTGAAGAAGGAGCGGAACGGGTTATCCTGCGGGCGCGGCGGATTAATCCACGCATCCGCGCGGGCCAGCACCACCCGCACCAGTTCACGGCGGCGCGAAAGCGGAATATCTTCATCAAACTTGAGGCGCAGGAAGCGCTCGTCAGAGGTGACCAGCTGGGCCGGAATCGAGATAGCCCCGGACTGCAGGATCAGCTCAATCTCTTCGATGTCATCCTCCAGATGGCGATTATCAGGCGCGACCACGCGGCAGCCGCCCATCGACAGATCCGCGGTATGACTGCGCGAGACGATGCCGCTGGCGTAATGGATCACCACCGGAATGTCGACATCGATACGAATGGTTTTTCGCACCTGCCGCGTTTCGCGCGCCACGGCAATCGCCGCCAGCAGGAAGATCAGACTGTAGATCCCCCACCCGACGTTGAGGGCGATAACGTTGGGATCCGAGCCAAAGTAGTCATGGCCAATCGCCCGGACGATGCCGACGATCACCCCCAGGGCCAGCAGGCAGGCCACCACCAGATGCGGGCGCACCACGGTGAAATCGAAGTAGCCGACGTCCAGCAGGCCGCCCTTATCGGTGACGTTGAACTTGCCGCGTTTAGGGAAAATCATCGTCACCAGGGTCGGCAGCACCAGGTGGAAGGCCAGCACAATATCGTAGATCTCCCCCCAGAAGCTGTAGCGATAGCGGCCGTTCATTCGCGAACCGACGTAAATAGCGAGGAACAGGTGCGGCAGCGCATAGGAGACAATCAGGCTCGCTGAAGAGTAAATAATATTGAGGTTAAACAGCAGGTAAGCCAGCGGGGCGGTGACAAACACCACCCTGGGCAGCGCGAACTGGTAGTAGAGCATGGCGCTGAGATAGCACAAGCGCTGCTGAAAAGTCAGCCCGCGGCCAAACAGAGGATTATCGACGCGGAAAATCTGCGTCATCCCGCGCGCCCAGCGGGTACGCTGGATGACGTGCACCACCAGGCGTTCAGTAGCGAGGCCTGCGGCCAGTGGGATATCGAGAAAGGCCGACTTCCACCCCAGACGCTGAAACTTCAGCGCCGTATGAGCATCTTCGGTCACCGTTTCGACGGCGAAACCGCCGATCTGTGCCAGCGCCTCGCGACGGATCACCGCGCAGGAGCCGCAGAAAAAGGTGGCGTTCCAGTTGTCGTTCCCCTGCTGAATCGGGCCATAGAACAACATCCCTTCGTTGGGAATGTTGCGTCCGACGGAGAGGTTACGTTCAAACGGGTCCGGGGAATAGAAGTAGTGCGGCGTCTGCACCAGAGCCAGCATCGGGTCTTTCAGGAAACCGCCGACGGTGGCCTGCAGGAAGACGCGCGTGGCGACGTGGTCGCAGTCGAAAACGCAGATAAGCTCCCCCTGAGTCAGGGTCAGCGCATGGTTAAGGTTCCCCGCTTTGGCGTGCTTGTTGTCATTGCGGGTGATATAGCCCACCCCAACGTCGGCGGCGAAGACGGCAAACTCGCTGCGCTTACCGTCATCCAGAAGATAGATTTTCATTTTATCTTTTGGATAATCAATGCATTGTGCCGCCAGGACGGTATCGCGCACCACCTCCAGCGGTTCGTTATAGCTCGGAATATAGATATCGACCGTCGGCCACTTACTCATATCATCCGGCAGCGGAACAATGCCGCGCTTCAGCGGCCAGACCGTCTGCAGATAGTTAAGCAGTAGCATCACCCAGATATAGACTTCCGCCAGAAAGAGTCCCATGCCGAGAATAGCTTCAATGGACGAGTTGAAGTGCAGGGTCTGCGTGAGGCGAAAATACATGTAACGGGTGGACATCAGCAGCGACGTGACGACCATAATGACCGATACGCTGCGGCGCTTGCTGAAGCCCATCAGAAAGAGAATACCGATACTTAACAGACCAAAAATATACTGCTTTTGGCTGTCCATCGGCGTGATCACCACCAGCACGGCGACGGGTGACAGCACCAGCGCCAGCAACCAAAAAAGAGATTTTTTCATTCAGCAGCCCTGCAAAAAGTTAACGCCCTGACATGCGTGGCTGGCTGTGCACCGTGCCATCGCCAATATGAATACCCAACAGCGAAGATATTTTTTTAGCCATGATTTCAATATCGAAGGCCGCTGCCGAGGAAGCGTTAAAGTCCAGGATCGACTTCTGCGAGGCATTGGCCTCCACCACGCTTTCATCACGATGGATCACGCCAAGCAGTCGCTCGCCCAGTTTCTCTTCCATCAGGCTGGTGACGTCCCGGCTGACCTGGCGACGGCTATCGCTTTGGTTAATGACGAAATAGTGCCCGTGCTTATGATTCAGCGCCGCGCCGGTCAGGCGCTGCTTTTCTACGTGCGCCAGGGTCGACATCGAGGCGGTATCCGCCAGCAGCGGGATAAGATGCAGGTCCGCCAGCCCCGTCAGCGCCTTTAGCGCGGGCGAAGGTCCAGGGGGCATATCGGCGATGGTGATAAGCCCGGGATAATTAAGCAGCGCGGACAGACCGCGCTGGAGGAAATGGTCATTATGGGTCAGTTGCTCATCAAACGCCTGACGCTGCGCCTCGCTCACTTCGCCATATGGCAGGACGAAAATATTACTGCCGGCGCTCAACACGCACTGGCTCCAGTCGTGCAGCTCCAGCGCCTTCGCCACATAGCCCCGCTCATCGTTCAGCGGTACGCCAAAATGCAAACGCAGCGCGTTCTGGACATCAAAATCCAGCGCCAGAACTTTGCTGCCCGTCCGCGCCAGCGAATAGGCTAAATTGGCCGCCAGGGTCGTTTTCCCTACGCCGCCTTTCGGTGAACAGACGCAAATCAACGGCATGTCGCGATCCTTTCCAGAAGTGATTTCAAAGGCTGGTCTTTATTTTTCGCCACCGGCTCCGCGCTTTTCGCGGCGAACAGGTGGGCATAGTTCTCGGCGGCGGGCGCGGGTCGGGGGGCCATTCTCGGCGGCGGCGCCATGGCCGGTTCCGACGCCGGAATTGAAGGCGCAGGGGTCGGCGCAGGCTCCTGCCTGACCGGCTCCGGTGCGGCTGCGGCGGTCTCCACGACCGGCTGGGAAGTAGCAGGCGCGGCCGAAGCGGCAGACACAACAGGATCAGAGGTTGGCGCCGCTGCTACGGCCGCCTCTACCTGGCGGAACAGATCCGCAGGCACCGACTGCGGCAACGGCGCGGAGACCGAGCCTCCCAGCGCCAGAGAAGAGGATTTCTCGGCGCCGGGATTTAGCTGATTGAGGATCGCCCAGTCGCCGTGTTCCCGCGTGGCGGCTTGCGAAGAAAGATCCTGAAAGTTGAGGTTTTGCGTCCGCGTTTTTTCTTGAAAGCGCTGCAGATCATCATAATGGTTCATTGATAACCTCATGATTTTAAAAATTTCATATTAAGTTTGTTGTTATTTTCTGGGTATATTAAAAATATCGTGACGCTTCTGGGATGGCAGATAACGCGCCGATGGTGACGTACCAATACACACGATTGACAGGGTTATAATAGTTTAGAATTTGATTTTCGGGATGATTCCACGGCAGAAGTATCGCTACACTAACATTTCCCTTGCAGAAGGGTAGCCCCATTTTTTAGGTATGCGTACATCCTTACTTCCCGCAATCACCACGCTTCCCAGTCGTTTTTATATAAAAGTATTAGGTCATGATGAAATCATAGCGTCAGATCAGCGAAAGAATAAACCTGAACCATTTTAATTTCTCTTTAATTCTATAAAAATGGACTGAAAGGCTTATTTTTTCGGATAATCTACGAAGAATGCTCTGAGAGCGTGACATAAACTGCGGCAATATGCGTAAGCGCCAGGTTTTATCCACGGCGGGAGAGAAGCTCCCGGCCATGGGACCGGGAGCGCGCCATCAGGCGTGGGACTTTTGCGGATTCTCATCCTGGTCGACGGCAAAGCAGGCCACCAGCTGGCCGCCGTAATCCTTCAGCTGCGGCTGGAGCTGAGTGCAGGGGCCAAAGCGACGGCGACAGCGCGCGTTAAAGGCGCAGCCCGGTGGCGGATTTAGCGGGCTCGGCAGTTCGCCGGTCAGCTTGATCCGCTCGCGCCGGTCGTCTGGGTTCAGACGCGGCGTCGCCGACAGCAGCGCCTGGGTGTACGGATGACGCGGATTGTTGAAGATCTGGTCTTTGGTGCCCTTCTCCACGCAGCGGCCGAGATACATCACCATCACTTCATCGGCGATGTGCTCGACGACCGACAGGTCGTGGGAGATAAACACGTAGGACAGCCCTAAATCCTGCTGCAGATCCATCATCAGGTTCAGCACCTGGGCGCGTACCGAAACGTCCAGCGCGGAGACCGGCTCATCGGCAATCACCACATCTGGATCCAGCATCAGCCCGCGAGCAATAACGATACGCTGACGCTGACCGCCGGAGAACATATGCGGGTAGCGATCGTAATGCTCGGTTTTCAGGCCCACTTTCGCCATCATCGCCAGCGCTTTTTCACGCCGCTGCTCTTTGCTCAGGCTGCTGTTAATCAGCAGCGGCTCCTCCAGAATCTGCCCCACTTTTTTACGCGGGTTCAGCGAACCATACGGGTTCTGGAACACAATCTGGATTTTTTGCCGCCGCAGCTTCTGCGCCTGCGGGTCGTGCTTAAGCAGATCCTGCCCCTGATAATAGAGCTCGCCGCCGGTGGGGATCTCAATCATCGTCAGCAGACGACCGAGGGTCGATTTGCCGCAGCCCGACTCCCCCACTACCGCCAGCGTTTTACCGCGCTCAAGGGTAAAGGAGACGCCGTCCAGCGCCTTCACCAGCCGTTCCGGGGCGAATAACCCCTTCTTCACCGGATAGTGTTTTTTCAGATCAATGGCCTGCAACAGCGGTTGTGGCGTGGCGGCCTTTTGCGTACTCATAATCCAGGCCTCCCGGCATCATCGAGTGGGTAGTGACATTTAGACTGGCGGCCGCCGGTCAGATCCGCGAGCGCCGGCTCTTCGCTACGGCATTTATCCGTGGCATAGGGGCAGCGCGGATTAAGCAGGCAGCCGTTGGGACGGTCATATTTCCCCGGCACCACGCCCGGCAGCGAGGCCAGACGCGCTTTATCCTGGGCGAATTCCGGCAGCGCGCGCAGCAGCGCCTGGGTATAAGGATGGCGCGGCGCGCGGAAGATATCTTTCGCGTCACCGGTCTCCACCACCTGACCCGCGTACATAACGATAATTTTATGCGCGGCTTCCGCCACCAGCGCCAGGTCGTGGGTGATCAGCACCAGCGCCATATTCTCCTGCTGCTGCAGATCCAGCAGTAGCTCAATGATTTGCGCCTGAATGGTCACGTCCAGCGCGGTGGTCGGTTCATCGGCAATCAGTAGTTTTGGCCGACAGGCAATCGCCATCGCGATCATCACGCGCTGGCTCATGCCGCCGGAAAGCTGATGCGGATAGACGTCCAGCCGCGAGGCCGGATCGGGAATGCCCACCAGGTTCAGCAGGTCGATGGCCCGCTGGCGGCGGGTTTGCTTATTACCGCCCTGATGGACCTTAATCGCTTCCATAATCTGGTAGCCGACGGTGAAGCACGGGTTGAGGCTGGTCATTGGATCCTGGAAGATCATCGCCACTTCCGCCCCCACCAGCTGGCGCCGCTCTTTTTCAGAGATGCGCTGCAGATCGCGGCCGTTAAATTCCAGTTTGTCCGCCATCACCCGGCCGGGATAGTCAATCAGCCCCATAATCGCCAGCGAGCTGACGGATTTACCGGAGCCGGACTCCCCGACGATACCGACCACTTCACCCTGCTTCACGCTATAGCTGATGCGGTCTACGGCGCGGAACGGCGCGTTTTCATCGCCGAAATGCACCGATAATTTATCTACATTCAATAACGCCATCTCGAACCTCTTACTGCTTCAGTTTGGGATCGAGCGCGTCACGCAGACCGTCACCCATCAGGTTAAATGCCAGCACCGTCAGCAGGATCGCCACGCCCGGGAAGGTGACTACCCACCAGGCGCTCTGCGCGAACTGCAACACGTCGGAAAGCATGGTGCCCCACTCCGGCGTCGGCGGCTGCGCGCCCATGCCGAGGAACCCCAGCGCTGCCATGTCGAGAATGGCGTTGGAAAAGCCCAGCGACGCCTGAACGATCAGCGGCGCAAGACAGTTAGGCAGAATATTAACGAACATCTGGCGCATCGCGCCGGCGCCCGCTACGCGGGAGGCGGTCACGTAGTCACGGTTGACCTCCACCAGCACCGCGGCGCGCGTGAGACGCACATAGTGCGGGAGCGCCACGAAGGTTAGCGCCAGCGAGGCGTTGACGATGGAGGGCCCGAAGATTGCCACCAGCACCAGCGCCAGCAGCAGACTCGGCAGCGCCAGCATAATATCGACGACGCGTATGATGATTGAGTCCACCACTCCGCCGAAATACCCCGCCACCAGGCTGAGCGATAACGCCGCCTATATCACTTTCGATTACGCAAAGGGCTTGAGAACTTCCGATGGGGACCCCATCCGTACATTCGAGATCGCCGAGCAGGAAGGACTTTACTATCCGGCGCAAGCCGTGGTAGAGAACGGGAAAGTAAAGGTGTGGAACGATCAAGTGACTCACCCGAAGCTGGTACGCTACGGCTGGCAACCCTTCACGAGAGCGAATCTTGTAAACGAGGCGGGCATGCCGGCCTCTACGTTCCGGGCAATAAAAGAATAAGCTATGCATAATAAACAACAAATCACCGGCTGGTTGTTCCTCCTGCTACTCTGCGTAGCGGGATGCGGCCAACCTGTATCTAAAAAACAGAACACCATGATAAACTGGACAAAATTACCGGATCTACCGGGAGCAGCCGATACGGCTTCCCTTGGCGTTTCCGCCCCGTTCGCCGGCAAGCATGGGGATATTACACTGGAGCAGGCGCTGATGCAGTCCTGTAACCCTGCAATGATGGATATTGCCGCACGCCTTGGCGGTGTGAAATTCGCCCAGTACCAGAGACTGTTTGGTTTTGGCAGTAAGACAGGAATCGATCTTCCGTCAGAGGAAAACGGTATTATAAAAAAGAGCGATATGTCAGAAACAGACGTTA
>OGLE01002250.1_pt1 | contig 12826 bp, 8 predicted proteins | sample 1572671 | NCBI WGS metagenome assembly OGLE01 (sample SAMEA2581923, study PRJEB24529) | metagenome | biome: Human gut stool | place: China | collected 2011 | reverse complement strand
TCTCCGCTTTAGCGGTTGCGCTGGCCGCCGTTCTGCACGGCTCTCACTCCTACCGCGCATCCAAATCATTCCGGCGAGGTGCTTAAAGCGCCTCCTCATACGGCTTTTTTCGCTCGGTTTTCCTCCGGGCCTGGTTTTTATGCGCTTTTTCTCTTGGTCGGATAATCCCCGCTTTTTCGCTCTCTTCGCCCTTTTGTTTTAGGACTTGTTTTGCTCATCTCTATACTCATTTGCGCCAAAATGCGTATTCCGTGCAAAATACGCACTGTTAATCCGCCTCACGCTGCCGCTCCTTGAGAATGGCTTCCAGCTCGGCACGGTCGGTCGTGATCATTTCCTGTTCCTCTTTGGACGCCTTAATGATGACAGGCACCTTACTGTTGTTGGAGCAGATCAGCGCCTCGCCGCGTTCAAAGCGGGTAATGGAACGGATCTCGGTTTTCGTAAGCTTCAGCGTATCCCAGACAAACTCCGCTTCGTCCGGTTCCAGATTCAGAATGATCTTATTTTTGGAATTATTGATAATTGCCCGACCGTAGCGACCATCTTCCAATCCGAAGAAATCGGACAGGTCCTGCGTTGCAGAAATCGCCGCGCCGCCGAAGCCTCGGATGACCTTGAATATTTCCAGGCAGAACTCTGCCGCCATCCGGTTGGAACCGGCACCGATCAGCTGCCAGATCTCGTCGATCATAATGGCCTTCTTTTTTGTGCGGTCGCTTTTGATCTTGTCCCAGACATAATCAAGGGCGATCATCATACCCACAGGCAGCAGCTTGCCCTTCAGCTCCGATAGGTCGAGAACGATATACTTATTGGACAGGTCCACATTCGTCTGTTGATTGAAGGACTGCGCCGAGCCGGTAACAAAGCGGCTGACAATGACTGCAATACGCTTGGTCATTTCATTCTTTTGCAGTTCCTCATGCAGATCTCCGAGTATCGGCATGGTCTTCATCTTCGGCGGAACGGCATTGCGGTCCTCATAGACCGAATCGTTATCATGCGTGATACCGAACTTGCCGTAGGTACGGATCAGCGCCTCATCCAGCATCTGCTCCTCTTCGTTGGTCATGTCCGGAATCAGCAGTGAGAAGAAGATCATCAGCTGCTGAATTTTCTGCGCCAGAAGGGAGTCCATCTCGCTGTAATCCAGCTCGTCGATCAACTCCATCTCGGGGCTGATGGTGTGCCGGATCTCCATAATATTGATGCAGTGCGGTGAGCCCGGTGCAATTTTGATAAACTGACCGCCGATGCGGTTGCACGCTCGCCGGAACTCATGTCCCTTGATAGGAGCAATGATATAGCACTGAATGCCACGCATACGCATACGCAGCGCCAGCAGCTGCATGGTGAAGGTCTTTCCGGCGCCACTGGTACCGAGCAGGTTCAGATTGGCATTTTTATTTTTCTTCGTGTCAAACAGATCGACAATGCACAGCGAGTTGTTATGGCGGTTAATTCCGAGCAGCACGCCGGTATCGTCCGACATCTCGAAGGATGTGAACATATAGGTAGAGGCCGCACCGCTGGTCAGCACATTCCGCTTGGATTTCTTTTCAAGCTTCGGGGATATCTGCAGAAACGGCATCACCGTGCGCAGGGCGTCCTCCTGCTGAAAACTGCAGTCGCTGACATACATATCCATAGACTTGAGCATATCGGTCATCTGCTGCTTGCGCCACATCAGTTCTTCGTAGGTCCGTGCGGACACGGTCACGAACACCGACATATAAAAAAGGTCCTCGTTGTAATTGGCGATCCCTTGCTTGATGAAATATCCGGCCTGAATGGAACCGGTAAGCTCCTCATAGTCGGTCGAGGTGTCCTGCATACTTTTAAGCTTCGTGCGGTTCAGGCGGATGCGCTGGGCAACCTTGTCGATGGTCTTGCTGCGGTTTTCCCGTCTCAGAAACACATCGACATCAATACCTTCACCAGCATTGATGAGGGAGGACATCCATCCTGCGCGGACCTTGTTCGGGTATCCGTTTCCTTTGATATACAGGAAGGAGTAGTAGAGCCCGTCCATAATGATATAATTGCGGTGCGTCAGGTCAATTCCGCGCGGCGCAATAAAATGCGCCATACGGATATGCGGGATTGGGTCGATCCCGATGACCTTGTTTTTCGCAGCCATCGTGTCTAAGACGATGCGGTCGACACGGGAATGAAACGGCTCCTCCACACAGGAACGGCGATTGAAAAACATATATAAAATCTCCGCCGTTGCTTCGTCGGGATCCTTCGGCTGAAGGATATTGTTGCCGCACTGCATGAAGTAAGCTCGGGCGTTCTGCTCGGCGGTCAGCAGCGTGCTGCAGATCTGCCCATAGTCGCTGTTTTCATTACGCCGCAGTTCTTCGTATCGAAAAATTAAAAAGAAGCGCCTCGTCAGCGCTTCACGGCTTCCCACATCCTTAATTACACTGCTCACTTTCCTCGGTTTCCGTTTCCTTTCGGAGCATAGCTATATGCTTATCGGAGTCAGCTTTGCGGGTGATACTCTTGAACTGCAGATGCACCGGCGAAATTTTCAGCCAGCTTGCAAAGGAGCAGATTATCTCATACTGTTCTTCCTCCGAGCGCAGCATAAAGTTGATAGGCTCAATTTCAAGGATTTTGATATACCGCCCGTCGGTCGTCTCAATAATGCCATGCTCCAGATTTTTGATCGGAATGAAATCCTGGGTAAAGCTCAGCTTTTCGGGCTTTCTTTTTCCTGCTTTTCTTTTTGCGGAGCTGTCTTTGGTCATATTTGTATCCCACCCTTCTCAAATGCAGTTTTCTTCTGTGCGCCAGATAGCAGATAATGTGACCTGCATACTGGAACAGCGAATCGCCGTCAATGCCCATAGCGGCGAGAATCCCGATTGGAATCAGCGTGACGGTCATCACAACGATGCGTATTGTGGTTGCCATCGGGATCAGCATCAACTCCGGATATCCGACGGCCAATATCAGGATCAGTGCCTCGACCGCATTCCGCGGTTCCAGCATTCCGCCGAATATCTTTCCGGAGTCGGTATAGTTTGCAGGAATGGCAAAGGTCGTATTAAATTCTTTTTCTTCCATGATTCCTCCGTTCTTTTTTATCCCGGTGTATCACCGAAATCTATGTTCTTCGGTCGGCGCAGCGCCAGCCCGGCCTCATAGCTCGGCGTATTGAAGATTACGCCCTCACCACCGGAGGAATGGACCCACATACGCTCGCCGTTTTCACCGTATCCGGCAAAAATAAGCACATGATTCCATCCGCCTCCGTCATCATCCATCAGGAATCCCAGATCACCGGGCAAAAGCTCTTCGGCGGTAATGGCATAGGATTCGTCCCACTGGCTCCATGAGGCGCCGTTCAAGCTGACGCCGACAGCCGTTTTATAGGTCCAATCCGAAAAGCCGGAGCAATCCAAGCCAAACGGGCGGATCGTGCCGGTCGTTGTGGAACCAGCGGCTGTGACGAGCTTCGGCGTATTCCATTCATCATTCCATCCGGCTGCCGATTTACCGCCCCAAAAGTATGGCACCTTTCCAACGAGGGACAGCCCGGTTTTGACGATGTGCTTCCGTGTTTCGCTGCAATTCTGACGGGCGAGGAAGGCAATCAGTTCTACATCGGTAAGCGGAACCGTGCTGCCGTTTCCGGCTGTTCCGTAGAGCGTTTTCTTCAGAGCCAAAGCCCGGGAGTGGATCACATCGCCGTATGTGGTTTCCAGACCGTTATAGGAGGCGTTTAGATCCAGCCCGAACGCCGTGGAAATTACCGTATTGTCAAAGGGATGAATGGTGCATTCCAGATATTTCACGGTTTTCTTTTCCGGCGTAAGCGTTTCCTTGCCCGTGTACTGATAATAGGTTGCCTTGCGTGTGCCTGTGATATTGCTGCCGCTGTATACGGGGAGCGTCAGGGTGACGGCTGAGTATGCATCCACCTCGATCTGTGTATCGGACGACAACTGCTGATCCTGCAAATAGTAGGTCGCTTCCGCCGTTTCATAGCGGTATTGCGGGACGCCGTTGATTACGCCTGTCTTGACCGTTTTCGTTACCACTGTTATCGTGACCGGTTTGTAGGTATAGTAAGTAACCGGCGTGATCACTTCATTTTCTCGCTCAACCGAGGTTACTGGAAACATTTTGGCTGTCACGCCGTCAAGCTTCTTTTTCATGTCCTCCGGGTCATTGCTGAGCTGTTCCACCGAAGTGGAATATGCCGACAGAATATAGGCGGTATCATACCCAGCCGAACTCTGCGCATAATTGATCAGCGCATTCATTGAAAGCTCCCGGTCATAGCCGCCGTCTGAAATCAGGCGTTCCACCTCAGCCATCGAAGCGTCATACCCGGCCTGGACAATGTCCGAAACCGTCTCAGCGAGACTTTCATAGATCTCCGTGATGGATACCGTCGGCTCATTGCCGTCAATGCCGAGCGCTTTATTGATGATGATTCCGGGCAGCTCTACGATCATGACAATGAGGAAAACCACCGAAAGACACAAACAGACCAGAATCTTAAACAGGGTATGCCGCATCGCCCATGCGGCAGAGATGATCGCACCCCAAGGACCGCCGGCGGCTGTACCGGCAGCGATTTCTGCCACGGCTTTGCCGCCCTCCACACCGGCTTTTACGGTTGCCGCTGCGGCATTGGAGGCTGCTTCCGCACCCTTTTTCGCCGCCTGCTTTGCGGCTTGCTTTCCGGCGTTTTTGGCGGCTTTTGCTGCCTGACCGGCCGCTTGGCCGATATTATCCGAACCGTCTCCCATTTGCTGTTTTTGCGGTTCCGCCATTCTTTCACCTCCGTATTCAAACTGCCAAAGGCAGACTTATTTTCTCTTTTGTAATAGGAAGACAGCCGAACCGAATGCAATGATCCGGTTCGGCTGCCCACCGTTTATCGTCTCCGCCTCGGCGGCTTGATTCCCGAATCACCCCGAGATTTTGGCTCGCCATAACGGGACGGTGTGCTTTTGTACCGCACGGTTTCCGTAGAGACGGTGCGAACATTATCGCCGTCATAGACCGGTTTTCCGTTCTCATAAATCGGCTTGCGTTCCACTGCAGCCTCACCGTGTACTGCGTACCACTGGCTGCCGTGAACATCTTCATATACCTGATAGTCACCGCGGGGAGGTGCATACTGCGCCGTATCGTAGAACATCGTGCCGGATCCGTTTTCGTGCCGGACCTCAAAATGCCCATCCATACGGCCGGACCCATCCACGCTTGTGACTGGTTGCTCGTAACCCGGCATAAAGCTTTGGAACTGTGCCCGGTTATAGCTTTCAGCTGCATCGCCTGCCTCAAAGGGAGGCGTTTCTGCGTGCTGCTGCATGGCGTACCACTCTACGCCGTTGGCCGCTTGGATTGTGGAATGCGGTGCATCCGGTTCGTCATAATATGCACTGTTGTACCATCTGCTCACGCCGCCGTCCGAAGATGCCTCAATGACACCGTCTCCGACAGTTCTGAGCGTTGCACCGTCCGCATCCGGGAATGCGGCCGCAACCTGCGCCGCCTCAGCAGAATTACCGCTGAATACGGGCGCATCATAAAATGCTCCGGCTCCGGAACCGCTGGCCATCTGATACCACTGACTGCCGTCCGAAGCATTGACAACGGCGTGCGGACCGTCTGGCTTTTCAAACTGGGAAGCGTTGAACATCTCGACAGCCGTTTCTTTTCCGTCAGCGCCGATCGCCTTGGTGGAGATATGTCCGCCGGTGATCTGCGTATCCGAGAGATTCATACCTTTCATATGCGGCATATAATTGCTGAGACTGCGATTGGCAATGTCGCCGCCGATAGAGCCGGACACATTCGGTGTTCTGGACGCTACGGAAGAGATGGATTCTCCGGTCAGTGTGGCACCGTTACGGGCTACCATACCGCCGAAAGCTCGACCGACAAAGCCGATCGTTCCACCGACACCCATCCTTGTACCGCCGTCCACGACCGCATCACGGACATACGAATTGCCCTTGAAACGGTTGGCAAAGCCTGCGGCGAACCCCGTTGCCGCTGCACCTGTACCGGTTGCGGCACTGCCTCCGCGGAACACGCTGCCGGCACTTCTTGCGCCTCCGGCCACGCCGGTGATCACTCGTGCAGCCATCAGCAGTTCCATACCCATACCGGAGCCGGTCTGGGCTACATTCAGTCCCATTGCCGCAAGATAGCTGTCAAATTTCTGTGCCGTTTTGAGGAACGCCACTGCACAGAACAGCCACAGGAACACATTGCCGTTTCCGTTGGACAAGGCGCCGCCTGTGCCGATGTACTGGCCTACCGAGGTTGAAAAGCCACGCAGGAACCAGACATTCATCACAAGGAGCAATAGTTGCGACCCGACCATCCGGCACCACGACCGGAATACCGGCGTTGTTGCTTTGGAGGCACCCATAGAAAAGGCGAGAGGTGAGGTGTAGCACAGCACACCGACAACGATGTACCGTTCCACCGTTTCAAGCAGCAGCTTGAAATAGTTCCAGCCCAACGCAATTTCCAGTATGACGAGCAACAACAGTCCGACCACCGAGATGGTGGCGATAAGACTGGTCAACCCGTTTTGAAGTGCCTGCTCGATTCCGGCAAAGGTAAAGTCCTCCGCCGTCATTTGAATGTCCATGAGTGCCGTATACGACGCTGTTGCGATTTTCAGCGTCAATAGGAAAATCGGCTTGGCATATCCGATCAGGAAGGCGAATAACGCACCTCTGCCAAGCAGTATCCACGGATTTTCTGCTTCTGTTACAGGGCCTCCGAAAACACGGAACAACTGCCAGACTGTAATCAAAAACAACAGCGCCCATGCGGTGTACTGCATTACGGTGAAAGCTTTGGACACAAACGGGAAGTATTCTTCCATTGCCGTCATATCCGTGCCAAGCGCCTGAAGGAACAGCCCGGACACGGCGTCCATCATATCTGACACAACGCTGCTGATCCAGGTGACGATTCCTTCAAAAATCCAGTCAAGCATAGGTGTTCACCTCCTTTCCGCTTGACCGGATCTTTTACGGGTTGTAGTTTCCGCCGCTGATGAGGGGCTGCAGATAGGCAACGATAAAGCCAAGAGAATTCAGAACGATCCAAGTGATCACGATTCTCTTGAGCCAACTCGTCGCTTCATCGACGGCTCGCTGATTGCGCGAGATCATGCGCACCAGCAGAGCAATAGCGGCCACGGTGACTGCCACGATGGTGCTGATCGCCACAAGCTCTCCGTAGATATCCTTCATGATCATCGAAAAACGATCCCACATATCTGCGGCGAATACCGCCTGCGTCGAAACGAGCAGTGCTGACACAACGCCCACAAGCGACCAGTATGCGGTCTTGATCTTTCCATCGCGCAGCCGAAGCTGTCTGTTCATGCTTTTGGCCCTCCTTTCTTCGGTATTGGGCAGCAAAAAACGCCGTCTCTCAAAGCTTTTCAGCTCAAGAAACGGCGTCGGTTTTGCCCGATCCCAGTTTGGGACGATATTATTTTAACACATTCGCGTTCCCGTGTCATCGGCAAACGTGTGCCAACTTTTCGCCTTTTTATGAGCATATTCATTTCAGTCCTTCCAGAAGCGTCAGCATTTCCAGCCAGAAGTCCACATCCGGCGCAGCTGTCGCCCACAAGCGAATGGAGAGAACGGAAATGGCCTGTTGGCGATAGCGATAAAAGTTCCGTGACGACAGGTTCAGTCGATACAAAACCTCCTGATGGTTGAGCACCTCCGGGGCTATGTAGGCTGTGTAGATGAGATTATACAGTCGTTCGCCGTTGTCCGGCTTTTTTCGGAGCACGGTCAGTGCCTCGTTGAGCCGATCCATCAACAGGCGAGATTTCTGCATGCCCTGCATCCGGCTTTCAATCTTCTTGTTGCCCAGCGCCACCTCGACATCCACCTCCTCGATCAGCTTGTCCACACCTTCAAACGGCCGATCAAGCTCGGCAGCAACCGTCTCGGGGAAGCATTCCAGCATCCACACCAGCGTGCGATAGTGTTGGAGAAGCATCAGCGTGTTGTGATAGCAGTTTTTTGTCTTTTCCTGTCTGGCAGCACGCTTTTGTGCATCGTCGATCTGGCTGTCTCCCAGGATGCCTCGCTTTGTCAGAAGTGTGATAAAAGCGTCTGACTGCGCTTGTATTCGTTTTTCCTGCTGCTCATATTGCAGCTCATCCTGTTTGCTCATGATAAAACATCTCCTTTGCGATTTTGGTGATATCCGTCGGCCTGCACGGTCCGCGGATTTTATTCGTTTCCTGTACCTTGAGATCGAAATACCCTTTACTCCGGCAGACATACTCACAATTCTTACAGTTCCAACACGGAGAAAAATACGCGCGTATTATACTGTCCGAAAGTGCAACGCGATTTTCTTCCACATTGTCAATCGACTTTTCCACGGCATTTCTGCTGTACCATGCGACCAGGCGGTTGATATGCGCGTTGTCACTGCCTACCTTGTGCGTATTTGCACCCCAAATGCGTATTTCATCAAGAATACGCAGGATTTCTGTCTGCTTAGGCAAGGAAACCTCGGTATCCATCGGATACGATTTATTGAAAACGAGGCAGCCGTAAGAGCCGGGAAGACGGTACAGAGCAAAGATATCCCCGTGCTTTTTGAAAAATCTCCATACCTTTGTCTTTTCCCAGCCCCAGCGTCGACCCAGTTTTTCCATAGTTAATATGGCGCCGTAATTGCCGTATTGAACAGCCGGCGCTATAAAAGAAAACGCATTGCCCGGTTCTTCTGATACTGTGTGGCACCAGAGATCCAGCCATGCGTCTGCTTCATCAAATGTATATTGTTCTTCGGCAAGTCGCTTCGTAATATTGCGGGGAAGGCAGAGGAACCCAAAACCATCTGTAGCATACACGGTTCCGTTCATGCATTCCTCACCGGAGCATTTTATGACCCAGTCCGTCAATTGATAGGTCAGCTTTTTTGTTTTGCTGTCCAGTGTATATTTCAGATAACCGAGGGCTGACAGCCTGTCCAGTATCTCTAAAGCCTTTGTGCGGCTTTTGATGCCGAGAATGCTCTTGAGCCCAACAATACCTCCGGACCACATTCCGGGGCTCACAGCGTTCTTATGGCCACAGTAGGAGGCGTGTCCTTTGCGAAATGCAGCTCTGGCGGCGAGCTTTGCCCAGGCACCCATAATGCCTTTGCCGATTGGCAGGGTGTCCCTTCGCAGCTTTACCCATTCATACTTCATCAAGCATTTCAACATCAGCGCCTCCTTCCTTGGAATAATAAAAAAGACGACCTTTCCGCCGTCACATAGTATCAGTCTTCAATTCTTACGATCAGTCCGTTCAGCTTGATCAGCTTCACGCCCTTGAGATACCAGAACTCACCGAGTTCGATTCTCGTCGGGATCCACTCTCCGTCAAGCAGTATCTCCAGCCGTTCTCCGCAGTGAAGGCCGCCGTAGTAATCCAGTGGCCCGAAGCGAATGTCCATTCGACCGATTACATCATCATAAATCAGTACACCTTGTTTTTTCATTATATTTCTCCTTTGTAATTAGAAAAAGACCGGTGGGTTTTGCATTCCCATCGGTCTTAGTGTGGCAGTCGCCAACCGGCGAATAATTGAATATGACTCCTTTCTGCTTGGCTTGTCATAAGCTCTTGATCAGAGAGTTGCTGACAGCTTTGTCCGTCACACTTGCGCAGAATGTGGTCTATTTTCGTGGTCAATGAAAATATGGACAGGCACCGAAAACTTGCTTGAAATCAAGCTTTTCCCGTGTTGTCCCCATTATAACACACTCACATCCCCTGGACGATGCCGCCGGTGGTCTCCAGCAGCTGGGGGTCCGTGACCTTCAGCAGCAGGTCCCGGCCGTCCCGGTTCATGGGGCACAGCCGCACGATCTCCACCTGATAGGCCCGGGTATCATCTCCGGAGACGGTGGACAGAATGGTAGCAGGGCCCGTGGTCACCTGGCTGCTCTGGGCCACCGGCAGGGCCGTGCCGGAGACGAAGTCCCCCTCCGCCACGGTGCCGAAAATGCCGCCGGTGGTGTTGGCGGACACGGTGCCCACGTCGTGCTGGGCCGTGAAGTCCCCCTTCAGCTGGCCCGGCTCACCCTTTTCGCCCTTTTTCACGGCCTTCACGGAGGTCTCCATAATGGAGCCGCTGGACAGCGGCATCAGCTGGGCCGTGTCCGTGTCGGTGATGCCGTGGCCCAGAGCGCCGTAGGCCCCGGTGTCCGGGTCATAGAAGGTCAGGGTCCCCACGCCGGCCATGCTGTCCCGGGTCCAGGCGCCCAGCCGCCAGGAGCCGTCCTCCCCCTGCACCGGCGCGGCGGTGACGTTCAGGGTCTTGCCCTCACGCCGCAGGCCGATGGCGGCGGGCTGGCCTCCGGTGGCCTGCAGCAGGGCCTGCAGGTCCTCCGTGGAGGTGACCTTTTCGCCGTTGCAGCTGACGATCAGGTCCCCCTCCCGGATGCCGCAGTCCCGGGCCGGGCAGGGGTCCGTTTCCGAGGTGGACACCACCAGCACGCCGTCGGCAAAGAGCTTGATGCCCACCGCCTTCCCCACAGGAATCAAGGTGCGCTGATCGGCCCATACCGCCTGGCAGCACAGGACCCCGGTGAGCAGCACGGCCAGCAGCCATGCGGCCGGCCTGCGTATGCGTCGCTTTTTTTGCGTTTCATACATGCGATCACCCCTGTTTTTGAATTTTGTCGCCGGCGACAGAGTTACTTTGCGCCGCCGGACGGCGTTTCATGTCCGCTAAATAAAGGATGCTTTTCCGCCGGACGCGAAAAAAGCGCCGCAGACGGCTGTCTGCGGCGCAAAGGCGGAAGAAATTTCCAATTTTTACCGGGTCTCGTAGCGCTTGGGGTCCTTGGGCAGGCACAGTTCCAGGATCAGGCCCACCACGAACACACCGGCGGAAATAGCGGAGGCGAAGCCATTACAGCGTCACCTGACAGCCGGGGGCGAAGAAGTACAGCACCATTTCCGCCACCGGCGTTTCCAGCACCCGGCTCAGGGCCTGGCTGTACGCCGTCAGCTGGGGGCGGTACAGCTCCGCCCGGGCGGGGGCCTCCTCCGGCCTGATGCGGTCGGTTTTGAAGTCCACGATGACCAGGCCCTCCTCCGTCCGGAAGGCGCAGTCCACCACGCCCTGGAGCATCAGCTCGTCCTCCGGCTCCGCCGCCGGGTCATACAGCGCCGCCGGCAGCAGCAGGGAAAAGCGGTACTCCCGGTACACCTGCTCCGCCCGGCGGATGCGCTGGGCCAGAGGCGCGGCCAGGAACCGCCGCACCTGCTCCAGGTCCAGGGACGCCGCCTGCTCCGGGGTCAGCAGATGCCGCGCCGTCAGGGACGCCGCCTGCTCCTCCGGGTCCGGGCCGTTCAGGTCCAGGTACTGCATCAGCAGGTGCATGGCCGTGCCCCGCTGGGCGGCGGACAGGGGCCGCTCCCCCAGCAGGAACCGGGGGGTGTCCACCTGCACCTGCCGCACCCGCCGGACCGTGCCCTGGGCGATCTCCTCGTCCAGCTCCCGGCCCTTCAGCTGGGTGGCCGTGACCTTGGTGGGGATGCGGCAGGCCGCCTGATGGGGATAGTCCAGCTCCTGGACCTCCACGGCGCTCTCCGGCGGGACCTCCTGCGGTGCGTCCTCCCGTTCCCGGGCCGCCGCGGCCGTGGGATTTTCCCACACCTGCACCTGCCAGCCGCCGCCCAGGCCCACCCGGGTCTGGGGCTCCGTCTCCGCCCATCGGCGCAGAGGCTCCCCCTCCGGGGCGCACAGCAGCGGCAGCAGCAGCCAGTCTCCGGGGCATTTGGCCCCGGCCACCGCCTCCGGCGGCGTGGGCATATCCGCCAGCACCGAAAGGTCCGCCAGCCGCTTGCGGCCATGGGCCATGCACTGCACGCAGATGAGCTTCTCCTTGGCCCGGGTCAGGGCCACATACAGGATCCGCATTTCCTCGGACTTGCTCTCCCGGGTCAGGGCCGCCGCCACGGCGGTTTTGGTGACGGTGTCGTACCGGATGCGCTTTTCCCGGTCCACACGCTCGGTGCCCAGGCCCAGCCGGGGGTGCACCAGCACCGGACGGCGGAAGTCGTCGGCGTTGAAGGTCTTGTGCAGGTCCGTCAGGATCACCACCGGGAACTCCAGTCCCTTGGACCGGTGCACGCTCATGATCTGCACCCCGCTGCCGGCGGTCCGGGTGGTGATGGGGGGCTGCCGCCCCTCCTCCAGCAGGTCGTGGAGCTGGGTCACGAAGTCGAACAGGCCGCCCCGGCCCGCCGCCGCCTGCTGACCGGCGTAGGTATACAGGGCAATGAGGTTCTCCTTCCGGGCGGCTCCGCCCTCCATGGCCCCGAACACCGCCAGGGCGTGGCACTCCGTATAGAGCTTCCACAGCAGGCGGTCCGCCGTCATATCCCGGGCCGCCAGCCGCAGCTCCTCCAGCAGCCGCCGGAAGTCCGCCGTGTCCGCGCCGTCGTCCAGGCACAGGGCGTCGTAATAGTCCCCCTCCGGCTGCAGCGCCCGGATCAGGGCCAGGCGGTCCGCCGAAAAGCCGAACAGCGGCGACCGCAGTACGGCGATCAGCGGCACATCCTGCCGGGGATTGTCGATGATCTGCAAAAACGACACCATCACCGCCGCCTCCGGGGTGCTGAAGAAAGCCTCGCTTTCCCCGCTGGTGCAGGGGATGTTCTCCCGCCGCAGGGCCGCCGTATAGGCCGCCAGCCTGGCCCGGGGGGAGCGCATGAGAATGACGATGTCCTCCGGCTCCACCGGCCGGGGCCGGCCGTCCTCCCCCTGCACCTGGAATTTCTCGTCCAGCAGC
>OGLE01002247.1_pt1 | contig 12839 bp, 9 predicted proteins | sample 1572671 | NCBI WGS metagenome assembly OGLE01 (sample SAMEA2581923, study PRJEB24529) | metagenome | biome: Human gut stool | place: China | collected 2011 | reverse complement strand
ACGGGTAAAGTGGGATGGTTGTATAGCGTGATAGCGCCAGGGAAAGTGTCTGCGGACGCGCCGCTGGAGTTGGTTTCCCGTGTCAGCGATGTGACCGTGCAGGAGGCTGCCGCCATCGCATGGCATATGCCGTTTGATGACGATCAATATCACCGTTTACTCTCCGCGGCCGGGTTATCGAAAAGCTGGTCGCGGACGATGCAAAAGCGCCGACTGAGCGGCAAGATCGAAGATTTTTCCCGCCGGTTGTGGGGAAAATAACCCCCGGAGTGTAGGCCTGATAAGACGCTATCAGCGTCGCATCAGGCATCCTGCTCAAATGCCGGATGCGGCGTAAACGCCTTATCCTGCCTACAAATGCGGAGTTTAACTCCGCTTATACAGCGGCAACCAAATCACCAGCCGTAAACCGCCCAGCGGGCTGTCTTCTGCCTTCACCCAGCCACGATGCTGCTGAATGGCGGTTTCAACAATCGCCAGTCCCAAACCTGTACCGCCAGATTCACGATCGCGTGCTTCATCGGTACGATAGAACGGACGGAAAATCTGTTCGCGATCTTCCGGGCTAACGCCAGGACCATCGTCGTCCACCGTAATGGTGATACCGTCTTTATCTACCGCAAAGCCCACTTCAATCTTCGTATGGGAATAACGCAGAGCATTACGAACAATGTTTTCCAGCGCACTTTCCAGGGCGTTCGGATTGCCGTACAGCGGCCACGGCCCAGGCGGGAAGTTAACTGTCAACGACTTGCCCATTTGCTCGGCTTCGAACGCCGCGTTATCCAGCACTTCACTCCACAACTGGTTGGCTTTGATGGTTTCGCTAACCAGCGCGTTTTTTTGCTGATTACGTGACATCACCAACAGATCGTTGATCATGCTGTCCAGACGTTGCGCTTCGGTTTCAATACGCTCCAGTTCCTTGCTTTCACCGCTACGACGGCGCAGTAACGCCGTACCCAGTTGCAGACGCGTCAGCGGGGTGCGCAGCTCGTGAGACATATTGGCCAGGAACTCAGACTTAATGCGCGCCGCCTCCTGGGCGCGCTTTTTCGCCAGGTCCAGCTCGACGTTCTGGATCTCCATCTGCTCAAGCGTTTCCCGTAGATCGGAGGTCGCCTGGTCGACGTTGTGTTGCATCTCTTCGTGGTATGCCGCCAGCGACATGGCCATCGAGTTAATGCCATTTTTCAGCATATCCAGTTCGCCGAGCATAAAGCCTTCGACCCGGCTGTCCAGCTGTCCGCGGCGGATGCGGTCGACAGTGTTAACCATATTGCGGATTGGCCCAGTGACGTCGCGCATCAGTCTCCAGCCGAAGATTAACGCGATGCCGATACAGAACAGCATCATTACGCTGGAGATAAAAATCTCTTTGTACTGCTGGAGGCGAACCGATTTTAGATCCAGCTCCAGGGCGACGTAGCCCAGCATATTGCCCGGCATTTTAGCGTCAGATTCGGGTGATTCATCCGGAGAATAGCTTTCCGAGACAATAGGCGTGCGCAGGATCATCATGTCGCCATCGCGGATGACGCTGAGGTGACGGGGGAATGCCTCGCCTTTCGGGATCTGCAGTTCGCTGGGATTGAGCTGGTAATTGGAGGTGACAAATAAGCGGTTATGCGAATCGTACACCGAGATGGCCCGCACGATCTCCGAGTGGCGACGATGCAGAACGCTGATCAGCTGGCCGATGGATTCACGGTTTTGCAAGTTCATGCCATATTCGCTGGAGACCGCCAGCGGTTCGATAATACTGGCGCCAGCGTCCTCCAGCTGGCGTTGCAGGTCGTTATAACGATGAGCGACAAAGAAAATACTGAGCAACAGTCCTATCAGGACGGTTGGCGCCAGAATCAGAATCATCATGCGAGCACGCAGGCTGTAGTTGGTCATGCGGTTCCATTATGGGAGAATATAGACATCATCGTTCTGTGCAGCGTCGCTGCGCCTCGCGGCGCTGCCGCTCTGAACGAGCTCGTTTTATTTGATTGAGACAACTCTCTACGATGGCGCAATTCTACTCTGCAAAACGGCGTGTGACGACGCGCCAGATCATAACCGTTACAGTCAACGACCTCGATCCCTTTGGTCAGGGTGTTGCCCGCCACCAGGGGAAGGCGCTGTTTGTGAGCGGCGTGCTGCCCCACGAGGAGGCCGAGGTGGTGCTGGTGGAAGATAAAAAACAGTACGCCCGCGCCGAGGTGAAACGCCGACTGACCGACAGCCCGCAGCGCCAGGCGCCGCGCTGCCCCCATTTTGGCGTCTGCGGCGGATGCCAACAACAACATGCCAGCGTTCCGCTTCAGCAGCAAAGTAAACGCGCCGCGCTGGGGCGACTGATGAAGCGCGAGGTAGATGACGTCATCGCCGGCGCCCCGTGGGGCTACCGCCGTCGCGCACGCTTGAGCTTGAATTATCAGCCGAAGACCCAACAATTGCAGATGGGTTTTCGCCAGGCCAACGCCAAAGCGATCGTCGATGTGGTGCAGTGCCCTGTTTTGGTGCCCCAACTTGAGGCATTGCTGCCCGCCGTGCGCGAGTGCTTAAGCGCGCTGAGCGCATTACGCCATCTCGGCCACGTCGAGCTGGTGCAGGCGGACAACGGTCCGCTGATGGTGCTGCGCCATACCGCAACCCTGCCGGCGACAGACAGGGAAAAACTGGAACGCTTTTCGCAAACTCACGGTCTTTCCCTGTACCTCGCGCCACAAAGCGAGATACTGGAGCATATTCATGGCGAAGCGCCATGGTATACCTCAGACGGACTACGCTTAGTGTTCAGCCCGCGGGATTTTATCCAGGTCAACGACGGCGTAAATCAGCAGATGGTGCGTACCGCACTGGAGTGGCTGGATCTGCGGCCAGAGGACCGGGTGCTGGATCTGTTCTGCGGGATGGGCAACTTTACCCTGCCGCTGGCGACACGCGCCGCCCATGTGGTGGGCGTGGAAGGGGTGCCGGCGCTGGTGGAGAAGGGGCGGGAAAACGCCGCCCGCAATGGTTTATCAAATGTCACTTTCTTCCATGAAAATCTGGAAGAAGACGTCACCCGTCAGGCCTGGGCGAAGCACGGCTTTGATAAAGTGCTGCTGGACCCGGCCCGCGCCGGCGCGCCGGGCGTGATGCCGCATATAATAAAACTGGCACCGCGGCGGGTGGTGTATGTTTCCTGCAACCCGGCGACGCTGGCGCGAGACAGCGAAACCCTGTTGCAGGCTGGATATCAGATTCAACGCCTGGCGATGCTGGATATGTTCCCGCATACCGGCCATCTGGAATCAATGGTGTTGTTTGAGCGCAGGCTTACATAAGGTCATTCACAACGTCGCAGAAGAGCCACCCTGGCCATGAATGCTGACGCGACCTGCAGGATGACATGTAGAAAGTTGAGGCTTGCCGACTTCGGCAGGCCGGTCCCTTAAGGAGAGGACAATGGTTGCGGTAAGAAGTGCACATCTTAATAAAGCTGGTGAATTTGACCCGAAGAAATGGATCGCGAGTCTGGGAATTTCCAGCCAGCAGTCGTGTGAGCGCTTAGCCGAAACCTGGGATTATTGTCGCGAAAAAACGCAAGTACACCCGCAGGCGGACCTGCTGCTGTGGCGGGGCGTCGAAATGGTGGAGATCCTCTCCACCCTAAGTATGGACATCGATACGCTGCGCGCGGCGCTGCTGTTCCCGCTGGCCGACGGCGAAGTTGTCAGCGAAGAGGTGATGCAGGAGAGCGTAGGTAAATCGGTCGTGACCCTGATTCACGGGGTGCGGGACATGGCCGCTATCCGCCAGCTGAAGGCTACCCATACCGACTCGGTCTCTTCCGAGCAGGTGGATAACATTCGCCGTATGCTGCTGGCGATGGTTGACGATTTCCGCTGCGTGGTCATCAAACTTGCTGAGCGGATCGCGCATCTGCGCGAGGTCAAGGACGCGCCGGAAGATGAGCGCGTTCTTGCGGCGAAAGAGTGCACCAATATCTATGCTCCCCTGGCGAACCGCTTAGGTATCGGCCAGCTGAAGTGGGAGCTGGAAGATTACTGCTTCCGCTATCTGCACCCGGCGGAATACAAGCGCATTGCTAAACTGCTCCACGAGCGCCGTATCGACCGCGAGCATTACATCGAAGAGTTTGTCGGCCACCTGCGCTCAGAGATGAAAGCCGAAGGCGTCAAGGCCGAGGTCTATGGCCGGCCGAAGCATATCTACAGTATCTGGCGCAAAATGCAGAAAAAACACCTCGCTTTCGACGAGCTGTTTGACGTTCGCGCGGTGCGTATTGTGGCTGAGCGTTTGCAGGATTGCTATGCCGCGCTGGGGATCGTCCATACTCACTACCGCCATCTGCCGGATGAATTCGACGACTACGTGGCCAACCCGAAACCCAACGGTTACCAGTCTATCCATACCGTGGTGCTGGGGCCGAGCGGCAAGACGGTGGAAATTCAGATCCGCACCCGGCAGATGCATGAAGACGCCGAGCTGGGCGTGGCCGCACACTGGAAGTACAAAGAGGGCGCGGGAGCCGGCACCAGCGGCGGCCGCGGCTATGAAGACCGTATCGCCTGGCTGCGTAAGCTGATTGCCTGGCAGGAAGAGATGGCCGACTCCGGCGAGATGCTCGACGAAGTGCGCAGCCAGGTCTTCGACGACCGGGTGTATGTCTTTACGCCGAAAGGCGACGTGGTGGACCTGCCTGCGGGGTCGACGCCGCTCGACTTTGCCTATCATATTCACAGCGATGTCGGCCATCGCTGCATCGGCGCCAAAATTGGCGGCCGCATCGTGCCGTTCACCTACCAGCTGCAGATGGGCGCCCAGATTGAAATCATTACCCAGAAGCAGCCGAACCCGAGCCGTGACTGGCTGAACCCTAACCTCGGCTATGTGACCACCAGCCGCGGACGCTCGAAGATCCACGCCTGGTTCCGTAAGCAGGATCGCGACAAGAACATTCTCGCCGGTCGGCAGATCCTCGACGACGAGCTGGAGCATTTGGGCATCAGCCTGAAGGATGCGGAAAAGCACCTGCTGCCGCGCTATAACTTCAACGAGCTCGATGAACTGCTGGCCGCCATCGGCGGTGGCGATATCCGTCTCAACCAGATGGTCAACTTCCTGCAGGCGCAGTTCAATAAACCTAGCGCCGCCGAGCAGGATGCGGCCGCGCTGAAGCAACTGCAGCAGAAAACCTACACGCCGCAAAATCGCACCAAGGACAATGGCCGGGTAGTGGTGGAAGGGGTAGGCAACCTGATGCACCATATTGCCCGCTGCTGCCAGCCAATCCCGGGCGACGAGATCGTCGGCTTTATCACCCAGGGGCGCGGGATCTCCGTGCATCGCGCGGACTGCGATCAGCTGGCAGAACTGCAGTCGCATGCCCCGGAGCGCATCGTCGATGCGGTATGGGGCGAAAGCTACTCGGCGGGCTACTCGCTGGTGGTCAGGGTGGAGGCGAACGATCGCAGCGGTTTACTGCGCGATATCACTACCATCCTCGCCAATGAGAAGGTGAACGTGCTGGGCGTCGCCAGCCGCAGCGATACCCGTCAGCAGCTGGCAACCATCGATATGACCATCGAGATTTACAACCTGCAGGTGCTGGGCCGGGTGCTCGGTAAGCTCAACCAGGTGCCGGATGTGATCGACGCGCGCCGTCTGCACGGCGGTTAATTCATCTGCAGGCCGGATAAGGCGAAGCCGCCATCCGGCAATTTCGCAACGTCGGATAAGGTCTAAACGCCTTATCCGGCCGACTATTTTTTAAATTTCCAGGATTGTCACATGACTCAAATTGACCGCTTGCTCGGCATCATGCGCCGCCTGCGCGACCCGGAAAACGGCTGCCCATGGGATAAAGAGCAGACCTTTGCCACTATCGCCCCTTACACCCTTGAGGAGACCTACGAGGTCCTCGATGCTATCCAGCGGGAAGATTTTGACGATCTGCGCGGTGAACTGGGCGATCTGCTGTTCCAGGTGGTGTTCTATGCGCAAATGGCGCAGGAAGAGGGACGCTTTAACTTTGACGATATCTGCGCCGCCATCAGCGACAAGCTGGAGCGTCGCCACCCGCATATCTTCGGCGAGGCATCGGCGGGCAATAGCACGGAAGTCCTGGCCCGCTGGGAGCAAATCAAAAGCGCGGAGCGGGCGGAAAAAGCCCAGCATTCGGCACTGGACGATATTCCCCATAGCCTGCCGGCGCTGATGCGCGCGCATAAAATCCAGCGCCGCTGCTCGGCAGTGGGTTTCGACTGGACCTCGCTGGGCCCGGTGCTCGACAAAGTGCATGAAGAAATTGATGAAGTGATGCATGAAGCGCAGCAGGCGGTGGTGGATGAAGCAAAACTGGAAGAGGAAGTGGGCGATCTGCTGTTTGCCACGGTGAACTTATCCCGTCATTTGGGCGTCAAAGCCGAGGTGGCGCTGCAGAAAGCAAACCTCAAATTTGAGCGTCGCTTCCGCGAGGTCGAGCGTATTGTCGCCGCCCGAGGCCTGGAAATGACCGGCGTCGACCTCGATACCATGGAAGAAGTGTGGCAGGAAGTAAAACGCCAGGAAACTGATCTCTAACGGATTTTCGTGATCAAGCGCGATTTGTGTGATTTTATAAATAACAAGCGCTTGATTTACGTCAAAAACATTTCGCCAAAAGCGTCTATTTTCTCTTTCCGTTATGTCGTTGAAACACCATGTAGCCTGCCTCTTCGAGTTGTTCGAGTCGCAACACAGGTGCAACTTGAAGAACGAAGGGGAGGGGAAGAATGAAAGTTTGTGGCGTCACGCATGTTCGGGTATACTACTTTCCCGTCCTGGTTATTCCATCGTTTTACCCTAACTTCTCAGGTTCAGCATGACAACGAACTATATTTTTGTGACCGGCGGGGTCGTATCCTCTCTGGGTAAAGGCATTGCCGCAGCCTCCCTGGCAGCCATTCTTGAAGCCCGTGGTCTCAACGTGACCATCATGAAACTGGATCCGTATATCAACGTCGATCCGGGCACCATGAGCCCAATCCAGCATGGGGAAGTGTTCGTTACTGAAGACGGCGCAGAAACCGATCTGGACCTGGGCCACTATGAGCGTTTTATCCGCACCAAGATGACGCGCCGCAATAACTTCACCACCGGCCGTATCTACTCCGACGTGCTGCGCAAAGAGCGCCGTGGCGACTACCTGGGCGCGACCGTTCAGGTTATCCCGCACATCACCAACGCTATCAAAGAGCGCGTACTGGCGGGCGGCGAAGGCCATGACGTCGTGCTGGTGGAAATCGGCGGTACCGTAGGCGATATCGAATCCCTGCCGTTCCTCGAAGCGATTCGTCAGATGGCGGTAGAGATCGGCCGCGAGCATACCCTGTTCATGCACCTGACTCTGGTGCCGTACATGGCCGCCGCGGGCGAAGTCAAAACCAAGCCGACCCAGCACTCCGTGAAAGAGCTGCTCTCCATCGGTATTCAGCCTGATATTCTGATCTGCCGCTCCGATCGCGCGGTTCCGGCCAACGAACGAGCCAAAATTGCTTTGTTCTGTAACGTTCCGGAAAAGGCTGTGATTTCTCTGAAAGATGTCGATTCCATTTATAAAATTCCGGGCCTGTTGAAATCTCAGGGGCTGGACGATTATATTTGTAAACGATTCAGCTTAAACTGCCCGGAAGCGAATCTGTCCGAATGGGAACAGGTTATCTTCGAAGAAGCGAACCCGGTAAGTGAAGTCACCATCGGTATGGTCGGCAAGTACATTGAACTGCCGGATGCCTACAAGTCGGTGATTGAAGCGCTGAAACACGGCGGTCTGAAAAATCGCGTTACCGTCAACATCAAGCTGATCGATTCGCAGGATGTGGAAACGCGCGGCGTCGAAATCCTCAAGGATTTAGACGCTATCCTGATCCCGGGCGGCTTCGGCTACCGCGGCGTTGAAGGCAAGATCGCCACCGCGCGCTATGCGCGTGAAAACAATATTCCTTATCTGGGCATCTGCCTGGGTATGCAGGTTGCGCTGATTGAGTTCGCGCGTAACGTAGCGGGTATGGAAAACGCCAACTCGACGGAATTTGTGCCAGACTGTAAATACCCGGTCGTGGCCCTGATTACCGAATGGCGTGACGAAGATGGCAACGTTGAAGTCCGCTCTGAGAAGAGCGATCTGGGCGGCACCATGCGCCTGGGCGCGCAGCAGTGCCAGCTGAGTGATGATTCTCTGGTACGCCAGCTTTACGGCGAGCCGACCATCACCGAGCGTCATCGTCACCGCTACGAAGTCAACAACATGTTGTTGAAACCGATTGAAGCTGCCGGTCTGCGCGTTGCGGGCCGTTCCGGGGATGATCAGTTGGTCGAGATCATCGAAGTGCCGAACCATCCGTGGTTTGTGGCCTGCCAGTTCCACCCGGAGTTTACTTCGACGCCGCGTGATGGACACCCGCTGTTTGCCGGCTTTGTGAAAGCCGCGAGCGAGTACCAGAAACGCCAGGCGAAGTAAAAAGAGTTTGAACGGCAATGCACCCATCCGGGTGCATTGTTTGTCTGGAGTTTTAGTTTAACTTGTACTGAGGAAAACCTAATGTCCAAAATCGTTAAAGTCATCGGTCGTGAAATCATCGACTCCCGTGGTAACCCGACTGTTGAAGCCGAAGTACACCTGGAAGGTGGTTTCGTCGGTATGGCAGCTGCTCCGTCAGGTGCTTCTACTGGTTCCCGCGAAGCGCTGGAACTGCGCGATGGCGACAAATCCCGTTTCCTGGGTAAAGGCGTAACCAAAGCTGTTGCTGCGGTAAACGGCCCGATCGCTCAGGCAATCCTGGGCAAAGATGCTAAAGATCAGGCTGGCATCGACAAGATCATGATCGACCTGGACGGTACTGAAAACAAATCTAACTTCGGTGCGAACGCTATCCTTGCCGTTTCTCTGGCGAACGCCAAAGCAGCTGCTGCGTCCAAAGGCCTGCCGCTGTACGCGCACATCGCTGAACTGAACGGCACTCCGGGCAAATACTCCATGCCGGTTCCGATGATGAACATCATCAACGGCGGTGAGCACGCTGACAACAACGTCGACATCCAGGAATTCATGATTCAGCCGGTTGGCGCGCCGACCCTGAAAGAAGCAGTACGCATGGGTTCTGAAGTGTTCCATCACCTGGCGAAAGTGCTGAAGTCCAAAGGCATGAACACTGCCGTTGGTGACGAAGGCGGCTACGCGCCGAACCTGGGTTCCAACGCCGAAGCGCTGGCTGTTATCGCTGAAGCGGTTAAAGCTGCAGGCTACGAGCTGGGCAAAGACATCACCCTGGCGATGGACTGCGCGGCGTCTGAATTCTACAAAGACGGTAAATACGTTCTGGCTGGCGAAGGCAACAAAGCGTTCACCTCTGAAGAGTTCACTCACTTCCTGGAAGAGCTGACCAAACAGTACCCGATCGTCTCCATCGAAGATGGTCTGGACGAATCTGACTGGGAAGGTTTCGCTTACCAGACCAAAGTACTGGGCGAGAAAATCCAGCTGGTTGGTGACGACCTGTTCGTAACCAACACCAAGATCCTGAAAGAAGGCATCGAAAAAGGCATCGCTAACTCCATCCTGATCAAGTTCAACCAGATCGGTTCTCTGACCGAAACTCTGGCTGCTATCAAGATGGCGAAAGACGCTGGCTACACCGCTGTTATCTCTCACCGTTCTGGCGAAACTGAAGACGCTACCATTGCCGACCTGGCTGTTGGTACCGCTGCAGGCCAGATCAAAACCGGTTCTATGAGCCGTTCTGACCGCGTTGCTAAATACAACCAGCTGATTCGTATCGAAGAAGCGCTGGGTGAGCAAGCGCCGTTCAACGGTCGTAAAGAGATCAAAGGTCAGGCTTAATCCTGTCCTTGTGAAATAATCATGCCAGCCTTCGGGCTGGCATTTTTTTTACGCCTGCGGCCATTATTTAAAGTCGACGGCCATTTGCTGAGGGATCGACAACCCGCGGGTGGTTTCCACGCAGCGGTCGATGTAATCGGTAAAGCGCGGCGGTTTTGGCATCCCCATGCTCAGCAGCTTGTCGTTACTAAAGCGCACGTTCAGTGTGGCGAATGCGCCGTATAAGCGCATGGCTTTCAGCATCAGCCGCTCATTGCATGGCCCAAATATCCCTTTCAGTTCGCGTCTCATTTTGACCAGCGTTTCATAGCTCACCTGGGCGTACTTATCCCCCACCGGCGCCTGCTCCAGGGCCTGAGCCATCGCCCGGTCGATTTCGGCAAACTTCACGCTGTTCTCTTCGCCAGCAGAGATATGCACCACCTCGCCGTGAGCCAGAGGCTGGTTAAGCAGCATTAGCAGGGCGTCGGCGCAGTAGTCCACCGGGATAACGTCAATTCGGTCCTCCATGGAGCACATGAATTTCTGCAGCATCAGCCCCATGCTGAACACCCAGAAAATACTGCTGGAAGGCCGGCAGCCGTGATGGGTATGACCCACCACGATAGAGGGGCGGGCAATTACCAGCGGTAGCGTAGGGCACTGCTGCTGCATCAGCTGCTCGATGGTCGACTTCGAGTGGGTATATTCCACCAGGTGCTCAGCGCGTTCCCGAAACTCCGCGCTTTCGGCGACCAGTGAATCCGGTTCAGGCGAACATGACATCGCCGTACCGACGTGCAGAAAGCGCTGCAGACCCGTCACCTGCGCCATCCGTTGCGCCAGGCGCAGCGTGCCCTCAACGTTAACCTTCCAGATAAGCGGGTTGCTGCCAAATGAGGCGACAGCGGCGCAGTTGAGGACATGGGTGACCTGCTCAAGGCGCGGATCGTTAAGAAAATGCTCCGGAGAGGCGAGATCGCCCAGCAGGATATGCTGCTGGCGCAACATCGCCAGCTTCTCCTCGGCGATGTTGAACTTACGCATGTTCTCTTTAACCCGTTCGAGGCCAGCCTCGGGGCTATCAGCACGTACCAGCAGCAGCAGATCTAACCGGGTTTCCTGATGGAGTATTTTCTCTAACGCGGCACCGCCCAGAAACCCCGTAACGCCGGTAATTAATAATGTGGTCATAAACGCTATCTCATTATGGTTGGTCTGCGGGATTCTAGGCGGGCAAAAGTAAACGACAATTAAATAAAAAAGGGGCCCGATCAGGGCTTTATTAAGACCAGTTTAAGGTTATTATTACCGGGGGATAGAATTGGACTCGCAGATCGGCCAGATAATTCACTCTTTCATGTATCAGTTTGTACATTACTGTATTTTAAGGTTTTTTATTTTGGTTCTTGGACCTTTTATTTTATCCTGAATGACAGGAATAACATTTTCTGTTACATATTTCCCCCCGCGCGTCAGAATGCTATTTATTTTAATTCTTACCATGCTAATAAACTAAGCCAAAAGAAAAGATTGCTTTTTTAATCAATAATATTATTCCCGACACGGATATTGACGGAGGGGTAAAAAAGCGATCGCAGCGCAGGACAAGACCTGGGCAGCGAAATCTGCGATAATGAACGTTTATCACCCTAAACAGAGATGACTATGCAGTACCCGATTAACGAGATGTTCCAGACCCTGCAAGGCGAGGGTTACTTCACCGGCGTGCCTGCCATCTTTATTCGTCTGCAGGGATGCCCGGTAGGATGCGCGTGGTGTGACACCAAGCATACCTGGGACAAGCTGGCCGATCGGGAAGTGTCGTTGTTCAGCATCCTGGCGAAAACCAAAGAGAGCGACAAGTGGGGCCCGGCAAGCAGCGAGGATCTGCTGGCGATTATTGGGCGGCAGGGGTGGACAGCCCGCCACGTGGTTATTACCGGCGGGGAGCCCTGCATTCATGATTTAACGCCGTTAACCTCGCTTCTGGAACAAAACGGCTTTAGCTGTCAGATTGAAACCAGCGGCACCCATGAAGTACGCTGCAGCCCCAATACCTGGGTGACGGTTTCCCCGAAGGTCAACATGCGCGGTGGCTATGACGTGCTGTCTCAGGCCCTGCAGCGGGCGGATGAGATCAAGCATCCGGTAGGGCGCGTCCGCGACATAGAAGCGCTGGACGAACTGCTGGAAACGCTGAGCGATGACAAACCGCGGATCATCGCCCTGCAGCCGATCAGTGAGAAAGAAGATGCGACGCGCCTGTGTATCGACACCTGCATCGCCCGCAACTGGCGCCTGTCTATGCAGACGCACAAGTATCTGAATATTGCCTGATAAAAAAGCCCGGCAGCGTACTGACCGGGCTTTTTTTCGCTTACTCGCCGCGATAGACGCAGCCGGCGGTGCAGGTCTCTTTGACCATCACGGCGCTCAGCAGCGGCACCCGCGGTTTCATCTCATCCCAGATCCATTTGGCCAGCACTTCGCTGGTGGGGTTTTCCAGACCAGGAATATCGTTCAGATAATAGTGGTCGAGGCGATCGTATGTCGGCTTAAAGGCGGCCTTCAGCTCGGCAAAATCCATGATCCACCCGGTATGGGGATCGACTTCACCGGTGATCTCCAGACGCACCATAAAGGAGTGGCCATGCAGGCGACCGCATTTGTGTCCTTCCGGGACGTGCGGCAGGTGGTGGGCGGCTTCGAAGGTGAAATCTTTAAACAGCGTGGTGGACATCATTGACTCTCAACAGGACGAAAAAAACCGCCGTAGGGTACCGGAAAGTACATTTTTTCGCATTAACTAAAACGGCCGTGAACAGAAAATAGACATGTTTATCTGCTTTATTTGAGTTAATCTCTTATATTTCAATTGCTTATTTAATCGATTTTGTTGTTAATAACTACAACTAAAACAGGTTAGTCCATTTGGTTATTTATTATTTCCATCCCTTCTTTAATTGTTACTATGCCC
>OGLE01002245.1_pt1 | contig 12840 bp, 10 predicted proteins | sample 1572671 | NCBI WGS metagenome assembly OGLE01 (sample SAMEA2581923, study PRJEB24529) | metagenome | biome: Human gut stool | place: China | collected 2011 | reverse complement strand
CAGCGGGTAGTCTGATTAGTGAAAATGTGATAAAAAAGTGAACAATATATAAATATATTATTAAAAAATGTTGTGTGTTTTCTTGTCTGGTGGTATATTTTATTTATAACTATATTAATTATATATATATGTTAGTGCTTTAATTGCAAATATAAATATATAATATAATTAATAAATAAAATACGAAAAGGAGAAAATATGCAAAAAACAAAAAAGAAATTAATGTACGTCGTATTAGCTGCACTGCTTGTTATATTACAGTTATCAACAGTGCTTACAGCTTTTGCAGACGAAAAAACTGCATTGAAAGTCAAGGATATTGGCGATGAAGCATTATATGCAGTATTAGCTTCTGCCACTGACCCTTATGGTAATAATGGTGGCGTGCTTTATAAAGAGGATGCTGAAGCATTAACATATGTTGATTTTAATAATAGCGGCATATTTGATAATGCCAAAAAAGTTAAATCATTTGCCAACTTTGCAAAATATTGTCCTAATATTACACAGATTTATGAAAGTGGAAGTATAATATCTTCTGAAGCAAGAAGGTCATATGTGGAAGAGATAGCAAAGCTTGATAATATTACAAGACTGTCAATTCCAATAAGAAATATGGATGAAATATCAGCAGAGGAACAGCTTAGTATCTTAGCTGGTAAGAATAATACAGATAAGCTTACTTATCTTTCACTTGAACTGAGTGATTATAGCAGTCAGGAAGATATAGATATGTCTTTTCTTGGAAAGTTCGCTAATATTTCAACACTGCGTATGTATAATAATTCATCATATATAAGTCTTAAAGGGCTTGAGACAGCTCTTTCAGGTTTATCTAAGCTTTCCGATTTAAGTATTAGAGGTAATGTAAGTAATTATGCGCAGGATATAGTAAGTGCTGTTAATAAGAACGTCAAATCTTTAGAATTATCTAATTCAGCTGGCAATGCGTATGATTTTAAGGTGGATTTTTCGTCATTATCGGAGTTAACAAGCCTTGAATTAACTAATATATATAATGTCAGTGGAATTAATACACTTTCCAAGCTTGATTCTTTAACATTATTAAATAATCGTGATTATACTGCTACTATATCTATGAATGATATCCCTGACAGTCTTAAGTATTTAAGCGTAAGCAAATATAATTTTACAGAGGGTACAGTATTAGATAAATTCCCATCTAACCTTGAGACTTTATCAATAAAGAATTCTGATATAACAGCCGTTAATAATCTTGATAAGTGCAGCAGACTTTCTATGGTTAATATAGGTTACTGTAACCTTACAGAGATTCCAGCGTTACCATCAGGAGTGCATAGTATTAATATGCCACATAATGCAATATCAGCTATAAGCAATATTGAAAATCTTAATAATCTGAATTATCTGGATTTATCTTATAATAAGCTTGAAAGCACTAATGGACTTCCAACAACAATAAATTTTCTTTCAGAGTTAAACCTTAGCGGTAATAAGATTACTACACTTACAGATTTAAAGGATACAAAGTTAAGTAATAACCAGCGCACATATGGCAGCGTGCAGTTTTATGATAGTGGATTTTATGGATTCTCACTTTCGGGTAACTGTCTTACAGAAGAAGACATAAAAGGTAAGGTTCCTGAGGCATGTGAGAACGATAAATATTGGATGTATGCTGCTACTACAGGTTCAACAGCTAATGGTCATATATATTTTAAGAGCCTTAATAATGAGATTATTTCAAAGGTATTAGAGTCTGATTCAACTAGCCTTATTTACACAACACAGCAGAATATAGATTTTGATGAGGAGCTTGTATCTTATATTAAAGAAAAGAATAAGACACTTACAATTAAATACATCAATAATGATGTAGTCAGTGATCAGGTGACTATAAGATCTGATTCATTAGATAATGATACTAAATCATTTAAAGTAACATTTACTAATAATAAAGTTAATCCATATATGGATCAGATTAAAGCTGTATTTGGTAAATATGGTGAGGTTGAAAGCAGTATTGCACTTAAAAAGAGTGTTGATTCAGGCATTAATGGTGTTAAGTATTCTGAGTATGTTAAGCCGGACTTTGCTTCATCAGAAGATTATAATTGTTACCAGTTTAATAAAGAAGATAATACATTCCGTTTAACATCTTATAGCAAGTGGACAAGTTTAAATAAACCATCAGATGATGAAGAGGTTATTTTATTCTATGTTCCAGCAAGTAAAGATAATCTTTTGGAAGTGATAAAGGTTATAACAAATAGTACTCAGAGTTCAATCTCATATAGATTGTATCATTGCTTTAAGCAATATAATGATGATGTGGTTAATGGATTATTATCTATAACAAAAGGTGCACAGTATCATTATACACCATACTTTACAGGCAATAGTATAAGCTTATCAAAAGATACTATAGATAAACTTAAGACTTCAAAGAAGAACCTTAACATAACTTCATTTGATAAAGAGAACATTCAAGAAGGAATAAGAGTGTATATAAATTATAGCAGTACTGCTTCGGAAGCACTTGATTTTAGTTTACCGGAAGTTACAGTAAGCGAAGATGCAAGTACATTATCTGCAAGCTTTTCAGGTGGTACACCAAGCTATGTATATAAAATAGGTAATATTGATAAAATCAAAGGTGTTACTTTCTCACAGACATTTAAGAGTAAAGGTAAAGGACTTAATCTATATACAGTAAGAGATGGTAACTGCATTCCAGTAGCACAGTCATCAGGTGGTGATTATCGGCAATCAGTTAGTGCGGATAAAGATTCTAACAGTGAGTTCTTTACTGTAGACCCTGCTGTTGATACATTTGTCAAGACTGTAACAGTTACTGATGGAGATTATGCTGGCAACAGATTTTCTTATATAGCTAATCCTGACAGTAATACTATTAAGGCAATATGTAATTATAATGACAGTATAAGTCGTAGAACTACGATTAATGTATGCACAGATAAGGTAGTATTAGATGCTGATACTATTAATACAATTAAAAATGGTAAAAGTTATTTTGAAATTGAATTTTATGATTCTAATATAGGAATGAAAACAGGTGTGGTTTCTACATATCCAAGCAATTTAAGAGATGTTGAACCTAAAGATATTACTATTGAAAAGCCTGATGTTGAGATTACTACAAGCAATGCTGATTTTGAGAAGGTATTAGACCCTGATCTTGCAGTAAGATATGTTACAGCCAAGAGTGCAATTGAGAAAGGATTCAGGTATTCATATAGTGACCCAACTGTATTAAATGCTAAATTTGAAAACAGAGTTGCTTATACACGACTGGGATTGAATAATGGTAAAATTGCTAGTTATGGCAGCTCAATACCAAGCAGCTCTGTAACACTTCTAAAAGGCACATATGCTTATGTGAAATCAGCAGATTATGCAACACCAGGTGACACACCAAGCACACCAAGTGATACACCTGATAAAGATAATGACAACAACAATAATAATGATAACAAGAACAATGACAAGAATAATAATGATAACAAGAATGATGGCAAGAACGATAATGAAGACAATGGTGATACCACAGGCAAGAATGTCAGCGCAGCAGTTATAAGTGAGGACAAGCTTACTAATGTAGATGAAGTCAACAGCAAGCTTACAGACAGCCTTGTTAATTCATCACTTGCAGAGGTAAGTATTGTAAGTGCCAAGAAAGCTCCGACACTCAGCTCTAATATATTCTCACAGATGAAGAAGAACCAGAAGGATATTACAATTGGTGTAACGGACGAGAATAACAGACTTCAGTATCAGTGGTCATTCAGCAGTGATACAATTACTCAGTCAGGTATTGATATGGATTTAACAATCTCCTTTGATACAGACAGAGAAAATGAGGTTAAGGAAATTACAGGACGTGATGATCTTATGTATCTTTCATTCAGTCATCACGGAGCATTACCTGGACCAGCTACAATCAAGACATATGTTGGTAACAAATATAAGGATGGAGATATAGTATACCTCTACTACTTCAATGAAGAACAGAACAGAGTTGAATCAGTAGGCGGTGTTAATAAGGGGCTCGTTGTTAAGGACGGATATGTTGAGTATACAATTACCCACTGCTCATTATACTTCTTATCACAGGATACAGCAGAAGTAATAAAGGCTGTTGACCCGGATACAGCAGATAATAATGGACAGGTAGCAGATGTGGCTGATACAGCAAAGGATTCAGCTGCAACAGGAGATACAACAAGAGTATTCTTATATGTTCTTGAAACATTAATGGCTGCAGTATTAGTTGCAGGACTTGTAGTTGCTGATGTGAAGAAGAACAGAATTAACAGGTAATTAAACAGCTATAACATAAAACAGCCGGTATAATGATAGATTAAATAGCTATCATTAACCGGCTGTTATTATATTAGCATCATATATTACTTAATGGCTTCTGCCAGCTTGGTCATATTAGTAATATCTTCATCTTTCATAGTTGATTTGATGGTTACAGTGTCACCACATATAGTGATGTTCTTCATTCCCTCAAATGCTGTCTTCATACATTTGCCGGCAGTAGGTGCCCACGAGCCATTTTCGATGATTCCGACTTTACGGTTCTGGTAAGCTTTGTGGGAAAGACGGTTAAGGAAGTCCTCCATAGGTGGGAATACACCACCATCATAAGATGCTGCAGCAACAATAAGCCTGCTGTATCGGAAAGCATCTTCAATAGCTTCTGCCATATCATTTCTTGTAAGATCAATAAATGCAACTTTGTTATATCCCTTTTCTTTAAGAATATCAACCATCTTTTCAGCGGCTGTCTTAGTATTGCCATGTATTGAAGCACAGGCTACAAGTACACCGTCATCTTCAGGTTCGTAACTGCTCCATGTAAGATATTTTCCAATGTAGAATTCAATGTTCTCTTTAAGTACGGGACCATGTAGAGGGCATATAGTCTTGATATCAAGAGTGGCGGCTTTCTTGAGTAAAGTCTGTACAGGTGCACCATATTTTCCTACTATATTAAAATAGTATCTTCTTGCTTCGCAAGTCCAGTCCTCAGAAGCACTTAATGCACCAAATTTGCCGAAAGCATCAGCAGAGAAGAGTACTTTTTCAGTTGTTTCATATTCAAGCATAACCTCTGGCCAGTGAACCATAGGAGCCATAATAAATTTCAGGTTGTGAGTTCCTAATGATAATTCCTGTCCCTCTGCAACTGTAATACATTTGTCATCAAGATTATCCATAGCAAAGAACTGAGGAAGCATAGCTTTGGCTTTAGCACTAAGTACAAGCTTAGCATCTGGATATTTGTCTGAAAGTGCTTTAATATTAGCGGCATGGTCAGGCTCAAGGTGTGAGATTACAATGTAATCAACATTTCTTCCGGCAAGAACATTAGAAAGGTTATTAAACCATTCCTCTGACTTTCTTGCATCTATTGTATCCATGACAGCTACCTTTTCATCAAGAATTACATACGAATTATAGGAAATGCCGTTAGGAATGGTATATTGGCTTTCAAATAAATCCAAAGTAGTATCATCAGCTCCTATATATTTAATTGACTCAGAAATTGTAACATTACTCATAATTAAATCCTCCTTATTAATGTTTAGTAATACTTGTTAGTTGTTAATTATTTAATCTATTATTTAGTGTATTAATTAATTCATCTTCCGTATTAATATTTTCATCAGCAAGATTAATACAGGCTGTTGAAATCTCAAAAGATATCTTATTACTTTTGAATAGAATATGTTCTGGAACGGCTGCGGCTATAAGATTATTAATTCTATTTTCAAAATCTGTGTACTTAAGATTAGTGTCTAATATAAAGAATAAATCTTTGCCGTAGCGAACAAGCATCAATTCGCCGTCAGAGATATCTTTAAAAGTATGTGTAATTAAATTGTACAGACAGCATACAATTCCATTAGAAGCGATATCACCATATTCAACTATTGTGTCAGCAAGATTAGTAATCTTTACAAATGCTGCATTAGACTGGTGGTTATTCTCTGCCTTATATAATTCATAAGGAAGATGTTCTGAAAGATAATAACGGTTGTAAGCACCAGTTTCCTCGTCAAGCAGAAGTTTCCTGTTGGAATTTTGTATCAGAGATATTAAAGCATTGTTAGTATTGCCGGCTTCAAGCTGTCGGTATGTGTATGAGAAATGTTGGACGGTTTCAAGAACTAACAGGGTGTTATTGACTCTTACTGGCCGCGAAGTGACGTGGTATACAGTATCATCGTTTACATCAAGTTTGGATTGTATATTACCGGTAAGAAGTGCTCTTGCAGAAGTACAGTTAATACATTGAAATATACATTTCCAAGTGTCATAACAGGAAAGCTGTGTATCATATGGTGTAAGACAATTATCATTAATATCAATAATCTCACATTTGAATGGATTGACAAGCCGTACTACGTCATATAGTGGTGATAGCAGCTCCATTTCTTTCTTTAGTTCTTCTAAGGTATATTCAACAATTTCGCTCATACTTAAAACCTCGTTTCCTATGTTAAAATACGCAAAGTAATATATATCATAGTATGTTATATATATTATTCTGCATATCTTTATCTATGATATAGTGATATGAACAATATTTTATATAGTTATATTTATATAATATAGCTGTGCATATATAATTATAATAGTTGATATGTGATGCAGCAATATAACAATATTAATAATATAACTCCATATGTATAATTGTGTTAATATATCCGTATTCATACATAACATAGATTGTATAAATTCTAGCACATTTAATTAAGCTTGCCAATTGAAAATTTGCATAAAAAATAGATGATTAAACAAATTATTCGGTTTTGTAAATACATTTATTGACATTTAATTATCAAAAATGTACTATCAATATAATAAGCGAAAGGACGTGGGTATATGATTGATAATGTGTTGCAGATATCAAGAGAACAGATGGAAAAAGCAATTGAGATATTAAATCCATGTATGAACGATTATATTTATGTATATGATTTGATAGATGATTATTATGTTATTTCAGGGCATGCAGTGGACAGGTTTATTCTTCCAGAAGACAAATTCTATGATGCAGCGGCAAAGCATAAAGAGTTCGTATATGCAGATGATTATGAAATGCTTAGTAAGGAACTTCAGGATATAAAGGATGGTAAGAAAGTATTTCATAATATGAAATACCGCTGGTTAGATAAGAACCACAATCCAATATGGATTAATTGCAGGGGAAGCGTGCTGTTTAAAGATGGAAGACCACATTATCTTATGGGCTGTATTAATGAGATTGGTGTTAAGCCTGAGGCAGATAACGTCAGCGGTCTGTTAGGGGATGTGGGACTTGCTGATTATATCAGGGAAACATATGCGGCTTTAACACCAAAAGGTTTTATAATAAGGATAGGAATAGATAATTTCAGTGCCATTAATACCAATTATGGTATGGCTTATGGAGATTACATATTAAAGAAGACGGCAGATTGCATAGCAAATACCCTTAATTCTAATCAGAGACTTTTTAAGCTTGTATCAGATGAGTTTATGATTGTTGATTTTAGCGGCAGCAATATAACAGAAGCAATTAAAATCTATATGAATTGTAAAAAGAATGTCAATAAATTTATAGAGGACAATAATTACAAAATAATGTATACATTATCTGCGGGAGTTATTGATGCATCACACATAAAAGATGAGGACGATTCATATATAAAATTATCTGAATTCGCCTTAAAGCAGGCGAAGGACAGTGGAAAGAATACATATTATATATATAGGAATGAAGATTTTGAGCATTACAATAGAAGAAGGGTTATTAATACAGCACTTCATAATGCCGTAGATGATGATTTTGCAGGTTTTGAAGTATATTACCAGCCTATAGTTGATACAAAGACTTACAGGCTTATAGGTGCAGAAGCACTTATGAGATTTTTCATGCCTGACCCAGATGGTGGAAGCCCACAATTTGTATCACCTGTTGAGTTCATTCCGTTGCTAGAAGAAAGCGGACTTATTATACCGGTAGGCAAATGGATATTAGAGCAGTCAGCCAGACAATGTGCTATATGGACTAAGCAGATAGAAAGTTTCCGTATAAATGTCAATGTATCATATATTCAGGTCATTAAAAGTGATGTGTTAACAGATATTATGGCAGCTATTAATGACAACGGAATAAAGCCATATAATATAGGAATAGAGCTTACAGAGAGTGGTTATTTAGACTCCAATCCACATTTTAATGAATTGTGGTCAAAGCTTAAGGATAATGGTGTTGTGGTTGTTCTTGATGACTTTGGTACAGGATATTCTAATCTGCACTGCCTTAGTGATTTAAAGCCGGATTACATTAAGATTGACCGTTCATTTACAGTAAAAGCTCTTAAGAACCATTATGATTATGAATTGCTTACATATATAATTCAGATGACACACAGTCTGTCGCTTTCATTATGTATAGAAGGTGTAGAGACACCGGAGGAGCTTGATGAGTTAAGAAGAATAAATCCCGACTATATACAGGGATATTTATTTGGAAAGCCTTATCCGGCAAATGAATTCGATGAAAGATTTATGTAGTGTATCACGGGTCTTAATGAGATATGAATATTTATGCAACGTAAAGAAAATGGTTGATTTTAGAGGTTGATATAGTGCATTTTGTCAAAAATCAGTGTATAATATCTAAAATATAGTGATACAGGGTTAGGAGAGGCTCTGCATTAGAAAAGGAGGCACTAATATAATGAAAGATAATAATTTTATAAAAAAGCTTATACTTGCGGCAGCAGCTTTTATAGCACCAATATTAATCGTTATGATTATAATATTTATATTGCTTAATAAGAATATTATTAATGTATTGACTGCTTTTGTATTAATTACAGTTGTATTTGCGATAGTTGTTGTGTTAATTCTTAATATTTTAAGAATCATAGTTGTTCTATTAAGGGGAGCAATAACAGGTACTGCATCAAGTGATGATAAGACTGCTGGAAAGATTAAGAAGGTTTTAGCAAGAAATGATGAAGTTGGAGAAATCGTCCGCAATGTAACAGTTGCATTTGAGGGTATTACAGGAACAGTTGCTGCAATAAGAAATGCTACAGTTGAACTTGAACAGGTTTCAGAAGAATTTGTTGCAATGTTTGATACAATGCACACAGTTGCCGACAGCACCAATGCAGCGGTAACAACAATTACAGATAATACTACAGTACAGGCTGATAAGGTAGCCGATATTAAGGTAAAGACTGACTCAATAAGCAAGGCTGTTGATAATATACAGACTAATATTGAAGGGCTTAAGGAAAGCATAGATACACTTAATGAGTGTAACAACAGAGCTGCTGATATTATGAAAGAGCTTATTACAATAAGTGAAGAAAGCGGACACGCTATGGACGAGGTAAGTAATGAAACAGAGCGTACTAATGCCTCAGCCCAGGAGATTAGAAAGGTAACTGAGATTATTGCCGGTATATCTAACCAGACTAACCTTCTGGCTCTTAACGCAAGTATTGAGGCGGCAAGAGCAGGTGAGAATGGCAAGGGCTTCGCAGTTGTAGCAGAGCAGATAAGAGAGCTTGCAGATCAGTCAAGAGAGTCTACAGAGCATATTAACCAGATTGTCAATGGACTTATTGAGAATTCTAATATCAGTGTGGAAACAGCTAAGAAGGTATCGGAAGCATTTGAAAAGCAGGATGCCAAGATTAAAGATACAGAAGCTATATTTGCAACTCTTAATTCAGAGATTAACAGAGTTGGAAGTGCTGTAAGCGGCATAGCGGCAGAAGCCTCTGACTTAGAGCAGCATAAGAACACAATAGCTTATGGTGTTGATAATCTTGCACAGTTTGCAGAAGAAAATGCAAGCAGTGGACAGATTACCAAGGAGAATATGAATAATCTTGAGCAGGTTATGGAACAGTGTAAAGGTTCTACAGATAAGATTGCTAATGTATCCGCAGAGCTTGTTACACAGATAAAGAAATTCAGCGGTAACGGGTTAAAGAAGAGATAATATAATTAATATTATTTGATGAATAGGTTAAATATGCAGGTGAAATATGTTTTCGCCTGCGTATTCATTTGTATGGTTGACATATTGTACGAAAAATGGTAAAACATACAATAATGATATGAATTTTAAAATGCCTTATTTTGTCGTTAAGGTACAAAGGTTAGTAAAGGAGATATTAGAATATGCAGTATTCAGATAAAGTTATAGAGCATTTCAGCAATCCTCATAATGTAGGTGAGATAGAGAATGCAAGTGGTGTCGGTACAGTTGGTAACGCTAAGTGCGGAGATATTATGAGAATATATCTTGATATAGATGAGGATACTAAGATAATCAAGGATTGCAAGTTCAAGACATTTGGCTGTGGTGCAGCTATTGCAACAAGCAGTATGGCTACAGATATGGTTATTGGCAAGACAATATACGAAGCTATGGAAGTAACTAACAAGGCAGTTATGGAAGCACTTGATGGACTTCCACCAGTAAAGGTACACTGTTCGCTTCTTGCTGAGGAATCAATCCACGCAGCTCTCTGGGATTATTGCAAGAAGCATAATGTTGATATTCCTGGTCTTAAAGAGCCTAAGAAAGATGTTCACGATGGCGAGGAAGAAATAGAGGATGAAGAATAATATTATCAATGGATATGATAATTTACAGCACAATCTTATTGATTTAATCAGGGAAGAAGAAGCTAAGCTTGGTTACAGAAAAGAGAATATAAGATTATATTATCCTTTAAGCTCATTATGTCATATGTTTGGGTGCGATGTTAGGGATACAAGCTATAGTGATATGGTAAAGCTTCTTGAAGGCGATGATGAGGATTTCAGGCAATATACTGATATTCTTGGCGGTGTCACATTCAGTAATAAAAAAGACAGGTTCTGCTTTGAGATTAATGAAAATGGAGTGGAATATATTCACAATAATACTGACGAGAATGAGTTTATAAGAAAGCTTGTTGAACTTATTAGAAGCCATAGTACATCTATGAAAGATATAATTGAATTTTTTAATGACAGTTATGATGGAGTTATTATTGAGTATATCAAAGATGGTGAGTTTGATGTTCTTATAAAGTTTGCAGATAAAGCTGATGACAGATATTATTACTGCTTTAAAGATGAAGGATGTCATATTATATATCATAGATTTCTTCCAGAAGATTACGAAGATTTACAGTTATAATTAACTATCAATATAATAATTCAGAATTATGAGAAATATCAGAAGCCTGACAGGATTACATTGGATAATCTTGTCAGGTTTTTTTGTAGATAAATTTGGAGTAAAATAGCTGATTGAGAAAAATTAAACAATAACTTATTGAGAAAATTGTAACAATAACTTATTGGAAAATAAGTAAAAGCTATTGACAAACAATTAAACATTTGTTTAAATGTTTATATGAAGTAAAGCATAATATATAAGTGCTTCACATAATATTAAATTTATAAGCAAAGCGGGCTGGATAACAGGTCTGCAGTGTCGGTTAAGACACAGAAAGGTGGTTTGTTATGAAGAAAACATATGGTATTGAGGTTGATTGTGCTAACTGTGCATTAAAGATGGAAGATGCAGCTAAGAAGACAGCAGGTGTTAAAGATGCAACAGTTTCTTTTATGACACAGAAGATGAAGGTTGAATTCGATGAGGGAGCAGATGTGGCTTCTGTAATGCAGGACGTATTAAAGAACTGTAAGAAGGTTGAATCTGATTGCGAGATATTTCTTTAATTAATAATTAGTTAATGTTAATTAGGAGAATGCTTCGCAGGAATGGAGGATAATATGACTAAGAAGCAGAAAAAAGTATTAATAAGAATTATTATATCAGCCGTTCTTTTAGTAGCATTTAAGCTTATATGCTATCTTGCTCCGGTTAATAAATATGTGGAACTGGTGCTTTTCCTTATTCCATATCTTGTAATAGGATATGATATTTTAAAGAAGGCTGTTCACGGAATATTCCATGGTGAAGTATTTGATGAGAATTTTCTTATGGCAATAGCTACTGTCGGTGCAATAGCACTTGGTGAATATGTAGAAGGTGCAGCAGTTATGCTTTTCTACCAGATAGGTGAGCTTTTTCAGAGTTACGCTGTCGGCAAGAGCAGAAAGAATATCACAGCGCTTATGGATATAAGGCCTGACTATGCAAATATCGAGCAGGAAGGTGGGTTAGAACAGGTTGATCCGGATGATGTGGAAATCGGGACAATAATAGTAGTAAAACCTGGTGAGAAAATCCCAATCGATGGCATTGTTGTAAGTGGTGAATCTACACTTAACACAAGTGCACTTACAGGTGAGAGCCTTCCAAGAAGTGTAAAGGTCAAAGATGAGGTAATAAGCGGCTGTGTCAATCTGACAGGCCTTTTAAAGATAGAGACAACTAAAGAATTTGGCGAGTCTACAGTATCTAAGATATTGGATCTTGTTGAGAATTCAAGCATGAAGAAAGCTCCTATACATACCGCTGGTGTATACACCAGCGGTATGTATAGGAGCTTTGGTGCTTGCGGTTATTCCACCAGTAGTAAGTCTTATTATGGGCAATCCTGCTGAATGGTCAAAATGGCTTATAAGAGCTCTTACAACACTTGTTATAAGCTGCCCTTGTGCCCTTGTAATATCTATTCCTCTCAGCTTCTTTGGTGGAATAGGTGGAGCTTCTTCTAGAGGTATCCTTATCAAAGGTTCTAACTATCTTGAGAATTTATCTAAAGCCAAATATGTTGTATGCGATAAGACAGGAACACTTACTAAAGGTGTATTTGAAGTTACAGATGTTATAACTGCCAATGGATTTAC
>OGLE01002242.1_pt1 | contig 12859 bp, 7 predicted proteins | sample 1572671 | NCBI WGS metagenome assembly OGLE01 (sample SAMEA2581923, study PRJEB24529) | metagenome | biome: Human gut stool | place: China | collected 2011 | reverse complement strand
GCACCGGCGGCGCGCGCGTCGGCGGTCTGATTGGCTGGACATCCGGCTATAACAAGCCGAACGACGGCCCGGTCGATACCTATATCACGGTTAAAAACTGCTCGGTAGAAAACACTGAGATCACTGCAAAGGGCTCTGTTGGTGGTATTATTGGTCATGCCGGTTGCAACCCCGCAACTTTCCATACCTTTACTGATAATACAGTGACTGACTGCAAATTGAACTCCACCGATGACGGCGGTTGGCGTGTTGGCGTGGTTGTGGGTACGGCTAATGTTGGTGAAATTAGCATTGCTGATACTACTGAAAGCAATAATACCCTGACTCAGGCTGACAAGACAGCTCCTAAGGGCCAGTCTGATTTGTACGGCCGCTTTGTTCCCGGCACAACTGGCAAGCTGGTAATTGACGGTGTAGCTGTTTTCAATTCTGATATCGTTGCTGCAATCGGCAATACCGGTTATAAGACCCTCCCTGAGGCTGTCGCGGCGGCGAAGGACGGCGATACCGTGAAGCTGCTGAAGAGCTGCAACGGCAACGGAATTAAGATCGAGACGCAAGCGTTTAACGACAAGGGCCTGACCGTTGACTTCGGCGGCAATACCTACACCGTCGGCGGTGTGCTGGTCGGCAGCACCGGTACTGGAACGAATGCCTTCCAGCTGCTTAAAGACAACAAGGTCACCTTCCAGAACGGCGAGATCGTCGGCGTGACCGAGGGCACCAAGCCCGCCGAGGACACCCCGGGCTGGCACGGCGCCCCGGCAATAATGATCCAGAACTACTGCGATTTGACGCTCAAGAATATGACCGTCACCGGCGGCGATGAGACCGTTTACACCATGTCCAACAACCACGGCGATGTGGTGATTGAGGACAGCACCATCACGGCTGGCAAGGCGAAGGGCTATTCTTCTCCCGCCATCGCCTTTGACGTCTGCGGCTACAGCATCTACACCGGCGTTTCCGTCACCGTGAAGGGCAGCAGCACCATCAATGGCGACATTGAGGTCTCCCGCAGCAGCAACAACGCGAAAGACGTCAAGCTGGTGCTTGAGAGCGGCACGATCAATGGCGAGTTGAAGATCGACAGCAGCATCAAGCCCGGCGACGCGACGGCCATCACCAGGACCGAAAACGTTAGCCTGACCGCCCCGAGCGGCTACACATGGGCGGAAGTCGGCAATACCGAGGTTCTTGTTAAAGAGAACTCTGTCGCTGTGGTAAACGGCGTTGGTTACGCGACCCTCGCCGATGCCCTGAACGCAGTCAAGGACGGCGAGACCATTACACTGCTGAAGAATGCCGAACTGCCAAATGCAGAGTATTACATCAATAAATCTGTGACCATCAATGGTTCCGGAAAGATTTCCTGCACAGTAAAAGCGGGTGAAGGCACACGTGCGTTTGTTGTTGAAAACAACGGCAGCTTGACCCTGGATGGCGTGGAATTGGATATTCAGGGTACAAAGAATACTGATACTGCAAAGAAAAATGATGGCACAGGCATTGATGTGCAGTATGGCGGCAGCCTGATCCTGAAGAATCGGGCGGTTCTGAATCTGCATGATCTTGAGCGCGGAACTATTTCCAGCAAACCGGACGGATCTCAGGCGAACCCCGGTCAGTTTGTTATCGACAACAGTACATTTAACAGTACCAATATTGACGGCAACGTGGCCAATGGCGGTGACTGGAAGGTTACCAATGGATCTGTCGATATCAATACTTGCGGTTCTTATGGATTGAGTGTGGACTCCTTGACGACCGAGCAATCCACGGTGAACGTCAGCGGGACAGGTTATTCCGCAATTTATGGAAAGAAGCTGCAATTTAATGATGGCAGTAACGTGCTAATCAGTGGTGCTGGCACTAAACTTCCTCTCCAGAGTCAATGGAGCGATGCAAGATCGCCGATTCAAACCGATAAAAATGGTGGCACTATCGTTGTCGATTCCGGCGCAGTTGTGACCGTTCAGAATTGTGAGAACAAAGAGGGGAAGGCCAACAACACCATTTATCTGCCGAAGAACACAACCTACACGAATAACGGCACCGTGAACGCCACGATCATAACTGATACTGCGCCTGAGGGCTCTTGTGTGGTGACTCTGGTAAGCGACGGCAAGACTATCGGCGTACAGACTGTCTCGAAAGACTTCAAGTTTGCTCTGCCTGAGGCTCCCGCAAAGAACAACTACACTTTCAAGGGCTGGTCTGACGGTTCCGCAACTTACAAAGTAGGCGATGAGGTCGTTATTACCAAGGACACCACCTTTACCGCTCAGTGGAGCTATAACGGCTCTTCTTCCGGCGGCGGTTCCAGCTCTTCCTCCAGACGCTATGACGTCTCCGCGCCCTCTGTCAAGCACGGCGATGTGACCGTCAGCCCCAAGAGCGCCTCCAAGGGCGATACCGTGACCATCACCGTCAAGCCCGACAGCGGCTATGAGCTGGACACCCTGACCGTGAAGGACGCCAGCGGCAGCAAGATCAAGGTGAAGGACAAGGGCGACGGCAAGTTTACCTTTACCATGCCCGCCTCCAAGGTGACGGTTTCCGCGGAATTCGCTGAGATCGAGACGCTGGACTTCGCGGACGTTTCCACCGACGCCTACTACTATGAGGCTGTGAAGTGGGCCGCCAAGAAGGGCATCACCGGCGGTACCGGCGACGGCACCTTCAACCCCAACGGCTCCTGCACCCGCGCCCACATCGTCACCTTCCTGTGGCGCGCCGCCGGCTCTCCCGAGCCTAAGAGCACGGTGAGCTTCGCGGATGTTCCCGCAGGCAGCTACTACGCCAAGGCTGTGGCCTGGGCTGTGGAGAACGGCATCACGCTGGGTACCGGCGACGGCACCTTCAGCCCCAACGCCACCTGCACCCGCGCTCAGAGCGTGACGTTCCTGTACCGCGCACTGGGCACCGCGCCCACCACGGTGAACGGCTTCACCGACGTGACGGCTGATGCTTTCTATGCTGACGCAGTGGCCTGGGCCGTGGAGAGCGGCGTGACCAACGGTACGTCCGCTTCCACCTTCAGCCCCAACAACGGCTGCACCCGCGCCCAGATCGTGACCTTCCTGTATCGCACCATGAAGTAACTTCATACGCAAGCAGCGGGAAACCTCATTCGAGGTTTCCCGCTGTTTTTTCTGCCCGGCCGGGGCGCGGTTTACAGGGACCGACTCATCCGACTTTTGCAAAATGGTAACCGCCAAAGCTGAGGGCGGCTGGACAGACATGGGACAATAGTGGTGGGAAGTTGCGAAACGTTCCACCACTATTAACGTCAGGGGGGATACGCCATGACATCCATAGAGTTGAAGCACCAGGCACGGCTGCAGGAATGGGCGGGAGCCATTCGGGATTGCAGAAGCAGCGGATTGTCAGTCAGGCAGTGGTGCAGGGAGAGAGGAACCACACCAACTACATACTATCGCTGGGAACGTGAGCTATTGTCTGTTGCCAGTACAGCGAAGGCACTGTCTGAAACGCCTGCGGTTGCATTTGCAGAATTACCAGTACCGAAACAGGTGTGCTGCAACGCAACGGAACGTTCCGCTACGCTGCGCATCGGCAAAGAATGATTACCTACTGTCAAGAGATGGTAGGTAAAAGACGTTCAATGCGGAAATGAAGAAACCGGAATTGGCCTTCAAGCGTTTTATCCGCTTTTTGCTGGCACGGGCGGCGATGACCTGGGGCGTGGAACTGATGGCAGGAGCCTTTCGAGTATATCAATTCTATCGACAAGGGCGCATGGGGCGTGTTATAATCATGAAAAACGCGGCGAAGGGAGGCGGCGGAGAGATGACAGACGAACTTTTATACCGCCGCTACCTCAGCGGAGACGAGGACGCCTTGGGCGCGCTTATGGAGCGTTACGGCACCAAGCTGACCCTCTATCTGGACGGCTACCTCTGCGACCTTCACGAGGCGGAGGATCTGATGATCGAGGCCTTTGCCTATCTCATCGCCAAAAAGCCCCACATCCGGGACGGCGGCTTTCGCGCCTACCTCTACCAGTCAGCGCGGCACATGGCCCTGCGGCTGCTGCACAAAAAGAGAGCGGGAAACTGCTTTTCGCTGGACGCGCTGACGGAGGAACCGGAGGCCCGGGAGCTGGTGGAGGAAGCCGTGCAGTCGGCGGAGCGGGCGCGGCTCCTGCGGACCTGCATGGCGGAGCTGCACGAGGACTACCGGGAGGCGCTGTTCCTCGTCTATTTTGAGGGACTGAGCCATGCGGAGACCGCTGCCGTCATGGGCAAGCGGGAAAAGCAGGTGGCGGATCTCATTTACCGTGGAAAAATCGCGCTGCGAAAGCGGCTGGAACAGGAGGGGATCACGGATGCGCACAACAGCTGAACGCTTGGCCGCAGCCAAGGAGCGGGCGAGGGAACTGGAGCGGCAGCGGCAGCGCCGCCGCGCCCGTGGGATCTTCTGCGCCGGGACAGCGGCCTGTCTCGCTATAATCGTCTCCCTCGCACTGGCCATGCCCGGCATCACGGAGGGATTTTCCGACACGGCGCTGGGCGGCGGCATGGCCGCCAGCATTTTCAGCGGCCGGAGCCTTGGCTATCTCGTGGTGGGTCTGCTGGCCTTCGCGTTAGGCGTGTGCGTGACGGTGCTGTGCGTCCGCCTGCGGGGGCATGAGGAGGATTCGGCGGACGAGGAGCGGTACGATGATTGAGTTTTGGGACTATCTCTCGCAGTTTCTCGCCGTGACGGCGGGCTTTTGCGCCGCTTTGCGGGCGTATCTCAAAAGCCGCGAACAGCCGTGGTTTCTGCTGACCTGTTTCTACGGGACCTTCGCCTTGGGCACCCTCTACTGGACGCTGCACCTGCTGCTGCGGCAGGAGACCCCGCAGGTTTTTTACGTCTCCGACCTTGCGTGGCTGGCCAGCTATGTCTTTTTGCTCGCCCTGACGCTGACGCTGCTCGACGCGGGGGAGCGGCAGTCCCGGACGGGGCTATGCTGGCTGGCACCGGTGTTCTGCCTGCCGCAGTTCTTGCTGTACGTCACCCGCGGCGATCTGCTTCTCAACGTCCTCATGTGCGGCTTGACGATGATGCTGGCGTGGTGCGCTGTGCGGGGGCTCGTCTGGGCGAAACGGACGGAAAACGGGCGGCTGCGCCGGTTTCACGGAACGGTGCTGGCCTTCACAGCGCTGGAGTACGCCCTGTGGACGGCCTCCTGCTTCTGGGTGAGCGACACCCTGACCAATCCCTACTTCTGGTTCGATTTCCTGCTGACCCTCGTTTTGCTCCTGTTTCTGCCCGCGGTGCGAAAGGCGGTGGAGGCGTGACCTATATCGAAAATGTATTCGTCTGCATGGCGGCTCCGCTGGTGGTGGCGCTGCTGTCCTTAAAGCGGGGGCAGCGCGCCGCGCTGGTGTTCTGCCTTGCGGGGATGGGGGCCTGTCTGCTCTCCGCCTATCTCAACACCTTCTTCGCCCGGCTTTATCAGGCGGACGCCGTCAATGCCGCCACCCAGATCGCCCCGGTGGTGGAGGAGATCATGAAGCTGCTGCCGCTGCTGTTCTTTCTGGCGGTGTTTGAGCCGACCTTCGCCCGCTTCCGGCTGGCCGCCGTCATCGTGGCCGCCAGCTTTGCCACCTTTGAGAATATCTGCTTCCTCACGCAGAACGGCGCGGACCAGATCCTCTTTCTGCTGATCCGGGGCTTCGGCACCGGCGCGATGCACGTGGTCTGCGGGAATGTGTACGGCGGCGTCCTGCGCCCTGTGTGGGACAGCCGCCCCCTGCGGGCGGCCTGCCTGTTTGCGCTTTTGTGTGTCGCCATCATTTACCACGCCATCTACAATCTTCTGGTCAGCGCCGGGGGGACGCCTCAGCTCATCGCCTACTTTGTCCCGCTGCCCACGGCGCTGTGCTTCCGGCTGCTGGCGCGGAAAGCCGAGGCGTAAATACAGTCTCATCAGATCGTCCGACAGGACGGTCTGATTTTTTTGAAAATTTTTCTAATTTTCGGTGCGTAGTTTTCTCCGTTTTTGTCCCTATGGTAATGTAAGGACTTTTTTTCGGGAAGGAGGAATGGGCATGTATGACACCACGGAGCGCGTCCGGCGTGTGAAGCAGACGGCCCTGCGGCTGATCCAAAAGCGGGAGCGGACGGCGCTGCGGCGGCTGGGAACGCTGTGCACCGTGCTGGCTCTGGGACTGACCGGCGCGCTGGCCCATTTCACCGACGGGGCACCCGGCGCCGCCGTCCAGGGGGCCTACGGCGCGACGCTGCTGGCGGACAGCGCAGGCGGCTATGTGCTGGTGGGCGTGGCGTCCTTTACGGCCGCCGCTGTCCTGACGGTGGTCTGTATGCGCCTGCATGAGCGAGAGAAACGAGAAAAGAACAATGAGACAGACAAGGAGGGAAACGCATCATGAAAAAAACGATCACCCTGTTATTGACGCTGTGCCTGCTGCTGGGTCTGCTGCCCGTGGAGGCTGTGGCCTATTTGGGAGACATCCAGACGGTCGACAGCGGTACCGTGACAGCGAAAAAGCTGAACAGCGGGTCGTGGGAACTGCGAAACGATTATCTTCGCGTGATCGTGCGGAAGGACGGCACGCTCTCCACGGCCCCGGCGGCGGACAGCGCCGACCCCACAGACAGGCAGACGCCGTTTTGCAATTTTGTTACATTTAAGGGCTCCGGAGATAACAAGCGGGATATCGTGCATCCCGCCAAGCTCAGCCTGAAGCGCATCAGCTCTGTGGACAAAACGCTTAACGGCCCCGCAAAGGCCATCAAGGTGGAGTACGACCTGACGGCCACGGTGTCCGGGAAAACCGTCACAGGAACGACCACGGTCTACTATGAGATCGCAAAGCTGTCTTTGGACGGCACATGGGGCGTTCTGACAAGCGTTGACGCTATCAAGATCACCAGCGCGGATTCTAATGGCTCTCTGGGCATTGAGCTTGAGACGCGATGGGGCTATACCCTCAGCGGCTTTGCCGCCATGGGTCACAGAAACGCCGCTGACAGCCCCGCCCTCAAGCTGAGCCGCACCGTCTACGATCATACAACGAAGAAAGAGCTTTCCACCGAAAACTCCGTGCTCACCAGCAAGGTGGAAAATCTGTATACGGCGCAGGACTATCCGCCGGGGGGTGATTGGTGCTCCAATTACATCACCGAGGTCTATACGGACGGCTACAACTGGGCCAATCCCTTTGTGGGACTGTCGCAATACTATAAAAACGGCACCATCAAGGCCTATCTGCCGGAATGGGTCAGCGTAACGCCGGCCAGCCGCCCCGGCGACACCCGGGTGGAGTGCGGGAATGATGTCGGTTTTTATTTCGGTAATGAAAATGGCAACGCAAATTCCCTGCGTTTCCTTTGGGGCTTCCGCAGCCTGACGAAGCTGACGCAGCCCATCCCCAGCGAACCGGACAAGGTCGATCCCGCCATCTACGCCAAGCGGCTGGCCGTTTTCTCCAGCGGCAGCGGCGTGACGGTGGAACACGTGGCCGACGACGCGGCGCTCGAGGCGCTGAAGCGGCAGTACAAGAAGGACCCCGCCGCTCTCATCAACGGCGATTATGAGAGCAAAAACGGGGAAGACTTCACCTTTACAGGCGGGGCGGCGCTGCTGTCTCCCTCCGTCACGGCAACGTGGGACAAAAATAGCGGCGGCAAACTCATTATCCACAAGAACGGAACCGTGGAGCAGAGCGGCGTGAGCCTGAGTGCGCCTACCTTCAAGTTCTACCAGCCCAAAACCGGAGAGGGGAGTGCGTTGGGCATCTCCCTTACGAAAAAGGGCTTTGAGTTTGCCATTGAACCGGCCAAAAACGACGCCATCGTCTATGTGGACATCCCCTACGCCACGGTGAAGCTGGAAAACGCCGCCGCCGACGCGGCGGGAAACCTTGTGTTCAGCGGCGAGATCGGCTTTCAGACCATCTTCGAGGGCGCGGAATTCAAGATGGAAAAGCTGGGCTACGGCTTAAAGGGGAATGAATTCAAGGTCAACGGCGTCCACGCCACGGGCAGCTTTACCACCGCGAAGATGATGGCGCTGGAGCTTGCCGATGTCAAGGGCGAGGTCAACACCTTCAAGGATGATGAGCTCTACGCCTTTGAACTGGAGCTGAACGTCTTTGACCTCTTTGAGACCAAGGCGGAGCTGGAGCTGACGCGCAGCAAAAAGGACGGCAGCCTGCTGCCTAACACGCTGTATTTCTATGTCAAGGCAAGCCCCGGCATCCCCCTTATTCCGCCCATTCCCGTTGGTCAGCTCAACGGCGGCGGCGCGGGCTTCATGGATCTGGCAAAAACGGTGAACGGCGATTACCGCGGCATTCCGCCCATCAAGCTGCGCGGCACGCTGACGGGCACCTATCTCCACCTCATCGAGGGCACGGGGGATGTGGTGATCGGCCCGAGTGAGATCTCCCTCACGGCAAGTGACGTGGGCATTGTAGGCGCGAAGTTATCCATCATCGATAGCTTTGGCTACGCCCTCAAGCTCAACGGGCAGGAGCGGACTTATAACGGCACGCCCTACAAGGGCGTCTACCTCGTCGGCTCGGAGGCGCTCGAGCTCAATCTGCCGAGTACAGAGCTTGATGTGATCGTTCTGGATTCCTCCATCGAGCTGGGGGCCTTCGGCGGCACGGGTACCAAAGACGGCCAGAATTATTTGCATCTCGGCATCGGCGCCAACGGCAAGGTGCAGGGCATCTTGCAGATCCCCAGTAATTTCTTTATCCCCTGCCTCAGAGGGGCAAAGCTGTCGCAAACGGATATTCAGCTGATCATCGGCGGACAGACGGAATTTCCGATCAGCAACGTCAGCGTCAGCGAGGGCATGAAGGATGCGTTCAATAACATCGATGTCTACCTCGGCGCGATGGCACAGTCGACGAACTGGCTCTATGATGTGCGCGCGTGGGTCATTCTTCCGAATATCATCAAAACCGACTTCGAAAAGGGTAAGGGATGGGATCTTGAGGGCAAGCTGATCAAAAAGCTGCCCGAGTGGAAATGGGAGGACCACGGCGTGACGCCCGTCGTGCAGGCGGTGTCGCTTGAGGACGGCGAGGAGGCTCTGATGCTGACGGCTCTGGAGCCCGTTGTGCTCACGAACGGCAGCGGTGAAAACTCTAAGACAATTGAGGTAAGAGCCAGTACGGACGAAACGCCGTATATCCTGCTGGCGTTTGACAGCAGCGTGAGCGAGGAGGATATCAAACAAGCTCTGATTGTTACGAAAAAAGATGAGACCAACCGCATCGACATCAACTGGGTAGGCAAGGACGGTGAGATCGATCCCACCGCGGAGATCAACGCAGGCACCGACCTTATCGAGAACGTGGACGGAAACAAATACCGCGTGGTGCTTCTGCGGCTGAAGAAAGGCGGGACTTATGAGGTCAATACGGGCGACCTTAAAATTCTGAAGCAACAAGAGGCCACCGTTACACCGTTTGAAAAGCTGAATTTGAATCTGACTGGCAATGAGGTGTCCGGCGAGGTCGAATACGCCGAAATGAACACAGAGTATACCCTGCGCACCTATCTTGCTGAGAAAGAGGGCGGCGCGGACTACCTGATCGACGAGCAAATTGTGAAGGATACCCAAAACATTTCCGTCACCGTTCCCACCAGCGGCACACACGCGCCCACGGGCAGTTACTATGTGACCTCCTTCCTAATGACGGAAAAGAGCGTTGAGGTCACCGATGAGAACGGAAAGATCGAAACTGTGAACGCCCTTGCCGCCATTGACAGCTGGCAGTCTAAAGACAAGGTGAGCTACACGAACAGCAATCAGCCTGCTGCTCCGGCAAACGTTACGCTGACCTTTGTCGGCAACGAGGTGATGAGGGCTGAATGGGGTAAGGTGGACGACGCCGACGGCTACCGCGTGACGGTCTATCAGAAAGACGGCAGCGAGTGGAAGGACACCGGCTTTGGCTACGATCTTAAAAAACCCGACGAAAATGGACAGCCAGCCATCTCCATCAACATGGCGCTGACCGTGGGCGGTGAGGAAACGAAAAACTCCAAAAATCTGTCCCCCAACGAGACCTACAAGGTTGGCGTAAGTGCCTACAAGGAAGAAGCGTACTTCACGGAGAGCGCGGCGACAGGCTCTGCGGAAGGCGAGGAGACAGGCGCCGCGGAGGGCACGGAGAGCGGTACCGCGGAGAGCGGGGGAACGAACACCAAAAAGGCGCTTACCGCGAAGTATTACAGCCCGGAGACTACATCCTCCGGTGTACATTTGCCGAAATATGAGCCGCTGCATATGACGCTCACCGTGAACGGCATCCCCGTCAGTGCGGACGAAAACGGCGTGTACCACGCCTATGTGGGCGAAAAGCCCGGCACGCTCACCGTGACCTGCGATGATCCGGACGCCGAATTTACTGTCACGCAGATGGACGATACAGACCACCCCGCCCTGACTAACGGCAACTATGAAATTCCCACTTTTGAAGGCAGTCTGATGCTCAAGATCGACGGCAAGAAGGACAAGGACGTGACCAGCGTGTTCCTGCTGGTGAGCCGCGACGAAACGCCCCCCGTGCTGACCCTCTCCGACCCGGTGTTCTTCGCCGATCAGGAAACCGGCGCTTACACCGTCACCGGCACGGCGGACGCCGGCAGCGAGATCCTTTACGGCGGAACGGAAAAGATCTATGCCAGCAGCAAGGGCCGCTTTACCGTCTCCGGTACGCTGGATACAAACTCCGGCATCCTCTCCCTCAGCGCGAAGGACAGCGCGGGCAACGAATCCGCACAGCAGCTGGCGCTGATCACCCGTCAGACCCGGTATGCCGTCACTGTGAACGGCAGCTATGCGGACGCCTCCGGCGAGGGGAAGTACGCGGCGGGCAGCATTGTCACCGTCCGCGCAGGCAGCCGCAGCGGCTACACCTTCAACGGCTGGACGTCCGACAGCAGCGTTGTCTTTGACGATGCCAGCGCCGCCGAAACGACCTTCACCATGCCGGACGGCAGCGTGACCGTCACGGCAAACTGGTCGAGGGACGGCGGATCGTCCTCGTCTGGCCGGGATGACTCCGATCCCAGTTATGCTGTCGGAATTCCGGACAAGACGGAAAACGGCAGCGTGAGCGTCAGCCCGAAGAACGCCAGCCAGGGCGACCGCGTGACCGTCACGGTGAAGCCAGATGCGGGCTACGAGCTGGACAGCCTCAAGGTGTTTGACAAAAACGGCAAGGAGCTTGAACTGACCGACAAGGGCGACGGCAAATTCACCTTCATCATGCCCGCCGGGAAGGTGGAGGTCAAGGCTGCATTCACGGAGGAAGCGAAGATCAGCCCCTTCCGGGATGTTCCCACCGATGCGTATTACTACGAAGCCGTGAAGTGGGCCCAGAAGAAGGGAATCACCGGCGGTATCGGCAATGATCTTTTCGGACCGTATCAGCCCTGCACCCGGGCCCAGATCGTCACCTTCCTGTGGCGGGCCGCCGGTTCTCCGGTGGTGAATTACGCGATGGATCTGGCGGACGTTTCCGGTGACGCTTACTATGCGGAGGCCGTCCGTTGGGCGCTGAGCCAGGGCATCACCACCGGCACGGCTGACGGCCGGTTCGCCCCCGATGCGACCTGCACCCGGGCTCAGGGCATGACCTTCCTGTTCCGGGCGTCCAAGGCATCCGCCGACGGTGCGCCTGCCTTCAGCGACGTGGCCGCCGACGCCTACTACGCCGAAGCGGTGAAGTGGGCCACGGACAACGGCATCACCAACGGCACAACGAGCTCCACCTTCAGCCCCGGCCGCGGCTGCACGAGAGCACAGATCGTGACCTTCCTGTGGCGGCTGTATGCGGGGAAGTAATCGCAATATATGTAAAGTGGACTCCCTTGACTGCAAAAGCGGTCAAGGGAGTCCCTTTTAACCTATAAAACGGATTCTCTGATGTGGGTTTGCGGCTTCGGCACCTGCTGTGTATGCCGCGGGTAAGCGGTTGATGCTTTGAAAATCGACTTGCCTAATACACGATCCGAAAGTAATCCAAATATGCTTTACTGGAGTGCTTTGCGCGTCAGTCATCCAACTCCGACTCATGCTTGAGGATCGCGCCGGTGGCGGCGTTGATCTCGTAGTCATATTCCATATTGCCGGATTTGAACTCGACCTCGTAGACGAGTATTCCATCTTCATTGTCCAGTTCGATATCCATGTCATACGCTTCATTTTCACTCACACCTGCGTGATTCAGGGCAATAGATTTTGCCTTGGCGTAGCCAATGTCCTGCGCTGTTCCGGACGGATCGGGCTTCTGATCAGAGGGCTTCGTTGTCTCATTTGGCGTGGAAGCAGTGGTCAGCAAGTCCTTCTGTCCGCTGATCACCTTTCCCGTGTAGGCGTCCACCAGATACTCAAATTCACCCCATGCCGTGTGCAGCTCCACCTCGTAGTGGGCGGGGGATTCGTCCAGTTCGGGATCGACCTCCGCTGTGACGGAGTCCAGCGCCGTCGTTCCGGCATGCTCCTCCGCAGCGGTACGGGCTGCATCCATACCGATCGGCATGGCAGGCGCGCCCGCTTCCGCAAGGTCCTTCAGCTCCTCCACTGAGAGCTTTGCCAGTGCGTCAAACTTGAGTGCGGAGTTGAGTGCGAGCACGTGGTTTACCAGCGCCGCTTTTCCGGTGGAAATGTTGTTTTCCCGGGCCTGCTGTTCCCGCCCCGCGTCCTGCGTCAGCGTCTGCGTCAGGACGGCGGCCTTTGCTTCGCTCGTCTGCAGCACGCCGTCCACGGTACTGGTCAGCTCACGCTGGAGCTTTTCCGCACGGGCGGTATCCTTGTCCTCCACCGAGATCATGATGGCGGAGGAAATGCTGTCGAGAT
>OGLE01002229.1_pt1 | contig 12903 bp, 7 predicted proteins | sample 1572671 | NCBI WGS metagenome assembly OGLE01 (sample SAMEA2581923, study PRJEB24529) | metagenome | biome: Human gut stool | place: China | collected 2011 | reverse complement strand
CAGATTGACCGCCAGCCATGCCCAGCGGGTTTTCACCGCTTTGCTGACCGGGGCGAAGACATCCTCTTCATCGCTCAGGCCGCCCATCCGCCGCAGATCGTTATCGGTTTCTTCATAAACCACATCGACGATCTCATCGATGGTCAGGCGCCCGATCAGCTTGCCGTCGGCATCAATGACGGCGGCGCTGAGCAAGTCATCACGTTCGAAGGTGCGCGCCACCTTCTCCGCCTCTTCGTGCGGCTGAAAGGTGACCGGGTCGCCCTCCATCACCTCCCCCACCCGCTTCTGCGCATCATTGAGCAGAATGGTCTGCAGCTCCAGCTCGCCGAGCAGCAGCTTGTTACGGGTGGTAACGAACAGCTTATCGGTGTTTTCCGGCATTTTACCGAGACGCCGCAGATAGCGCTGCACCGCCGCCAGGGTGGCCTCCGGTCGCACCGTAATGACCTCAAACTCCATGATCGACCCGACGCTGTTGTCGGCGTAGCGCATAATCTGGCGAATACGGGCGCGCTTCTCGGCCGGCAGGGTCGCCAGCAGCCGTCCGGTTAGGTTGCGCGGCAGATGCTGCAGCAGGTAAACCTGTTCATCGATATCCAGCGGCTGCATGGCCTGCAGCAGCTCGGGGTCGCTCATCTTGTCGATCAGGTCGCCCCAGACGTTCTCTGAGGCCTCCAGCAGCACTTCGCCGCGTTTATCGTCGGGCACCAGGCACCATAGCGCGGTGCGGGCGTCATAGGGAAGCGCTTCCAGCGCATCGGCGAGATCCGGCGGCGGCAGATGCGAGACCAGCATTTCCACTTCGGCCAGGTCATCGGCCAGCGTCCCTTCATCATAGCGCTCAGCCAGCGTCAGTTTGCCCAGCAGCGCGGAAGTCACCGCTTTATCGGTGCTCAAGAGCCAAATCAGACGGGCGCGCTCTTCGTCACGCAAGCGGGCGCTTTTTTTATGCAAAACGGACATCGATCGGGCAATCCTTTTGAGAATGGTGAGCCGGCCTGCGGGCCGGAAGCCTTAAGCATAGCGCGAGGAGGGGGAAATAATAACCGTCAGCGATGTAGACGCTGAAAATTTCAGCGGCGCCCGGGCTTTTCCGGGCGCGCGTTGTGAATCAGGCCGTACGGGCCACCGCATCGCGGGAAGCCTGTTCCCGCTCTTCGCCGGTAAGTTCGGCGAGCTGGCCAGCGCGCATCTCCAGCAGACGATCGGCGTGCTGGAAGTAGTGATCGTCATGGCTGATGGCGAACACGGTTTTGCCCATCTGCTGCATCAGCGGCAGCAGGACCTGGTAAAACTCGCGGCGGAAATGCGGATCCTGATCCGCCGCCCATTCATCCAGCAGAATGATGTCCCGGGACTCGGCCAGCGCCAGCAGGAGCGCCACGCGCTTCTTCTGCCCTTTCGACAGCCGCAGGTCGGCGATTTTTCCGTTCTCCAGCTGCAGCTTGTGGGCCATTTGCAGACGCTCCAGCCATGTCGCCACCAGCGCCGGATCGGCCTCCTCGCCCTGCGGCCCGAGCAGGCGGTCAAACAGCCAGACGTCGGTAAACACTGCGGAAAACAGTTTGCGGTACTCCTCTGGCCTCTCCGCCGCCAGCGGCTGGCCGTCGACGAGGATCTGACCGGATATTGGCTGGTACAGGCCGGTCAGGAGCATCGCCAGCGTTGACTTGCCGCTGCCGTTGCCGCCTATCAGAAACACCAGCTCGCCGCGCTTCAGCGTCAGATTAAGCGGCCCTACCGCAAAGCGCTGGTCCGGATAATGGAAGGTGACATCGCGCAGCTCCAGCGTCTGCCAGTCAGGATGCGCCTGCGGCCGGGGAAAGTCGGCCCGGTACGGGGCGAGGGAGAACTGACGCAGCTTGTTAAACGCCACCTGGGCGCTGAGCAGCGTGGGCAGCGCGCCGACGGCGGAGAGCAGCGGCGTGCGCAGAAACAGCAGCGTCAGGGAATAGGTCGCCGCCACGGCGGTATCGGCCCAGCCGAGGCTGTTGGCCATCCAGAACACCAGCCCGATGGCGCCAAGCATCATAATATTCGACCAGTTGACCGCGCTGAGGTGGAAGGTATCGGCGCGAACGATATGGTGCCGGTACTCCCGGGCGTCCGGGAGGTAGAGCTGGTTAAACACATACTCCGCGCGCTCGCGGTTGAGGGTCAGCTCTTTACGCCCCTCCAGCACCGTCTGATAGTCGTGATACAGTTTATCTTCCGTTTCGCGCAGGCTGGCCATATGTTTGTACACCCGCGAGACCAGCACAAAGCCGCCCCAGATGGTGAGCGCCATCCACAGCGCCGTCACCAGCATCATTTTTCCTGACAGCCAGGCGAGGTAGGCCGCGGAGCCGAAGGTGAGAATGATCCCCTGCACCAGCTCCGGCAGGCGCACAAAGGCGATGGTGATATTGCGGATATCGCTGGTCAGCCCGGCAAGCAGCGACGCGCTGCCGATCTTCTCTACTTGTTCAATCTGGGTATCGAGGATGCGTTTAACAAACTCACCGCGCAGACGATAGACAAAATGGTGGCCGAGGGTGGTTAGCGCCAGCTGCGAACCCAGGGTCACCGCCATCAGCAGCCCCAGCAGACCAAGAAACTCCGGCAGGACCCGCAGCGAGGTATCGACAGCGGTAATCAGACGCAGGTTAATGAAAGCGATTAAGCCGATACCCAGCGCGGCGCTGAGCAGGCTGAGAGCAATAACGCCCAGAAACGGCCAGCGATACTGGCGCCAGACGAGAGAGAGAAGTTCCATAACAGGCTATCCGCAAAAGCAAAACAGCCAGCAGTTTAAACGGCTCGCCGATGACATCAAGAATAATTCTTATTTTAATACTGGCGACCACCCGCCTGTCGGAAGGTGAGATTGTAACGACAATCGTCCGTTTCCGGATGATGCCCCGCTTTCAGCGGCTGAATGCCATGATAAAACAGGCGCGACTCGCCGCCCCAGACCACCACATCGCCATGCTCCAGCAGCAGCCGCTGCAGCGGGTCGCTGCGTTGCAAGCCGCCAAACTGAAAGATGGCCGGCAAGCCCAGCGAGACCGAGACAATCGGCGCCCGCAGATCCTGTTCATCTTTATCCTGATGCAACGACAGTTTTGCGCCAGGACAATAGCGGTTAATCAAACAGGCGTCGGGGGAAAACTCCGGATAGCCGCCGGCGGCGGCCGCCGCCAGCGCCAGTTCATGAAATACGGCAGGCATCGGCGGCCAGGTTTGATCGGTTACCGGGTCGACCGGGGCGTACAAATAGCCGTGGCGATCGGTAGTCCAGCCCAGCGCGCCGCAGTTGGTCATGGCGACCGACATGGTGTACCCGCCCGGCGTGACCATCTGGCGAAACGGCGACTGACTGGCGACGTCGGCTATCGCCTGCAGCAGCGCCGGGGCGCGTTCGCGGGCAAATCGCCGCAGCACCACCGCGCCGGGGGCCAGCGGCTCCTGCCACGGTGGGGTATCGCTAAACAGATCGAGCATTACTCCTCCTCATGTTGGGCCTCGCGCGCCAGCAGCTGCGCTTTTCGCGCCGTTCCCCAACGATAACCGGACAGGGCGCCATCTTCACGCACCACCCGGTGGCAGGGAACAATCACCGCCAGCGAATTCGCCGCGCAGGCGCCGGCCACGGCTCTTACTGCCCGCGGCTGGCCAATATGCTCTGCCACCTGGCGGTAGCTGCGGGTCTCACCCGCCGGGATCTGCCGCAGCGCCTGCCAGACCTGCAGCTGAAACGCGGTGCCCTGCAGATCCAGCGGCAGCGATACCGGCCGCCGGCTGTCGTCGAGGTGGGCGAAAATCTCGGCCATCTGCTGACAAAAATCAGGGTCGCCTTCACGCAGCTCGGCATTGGGAAAGCGCCGGCGCAGGTCGTCGAGCAATGCCGCATCGTTATCACCCGGCAGCACCGCGCAGACGCCGCGCTCGCTCTGCGCCACCAGGCAACGACCCAGCGCGCAGTCGCCCGTGGTCCAGGTTACCACGGTGGCGGCGGCGCCGCGGCGAAACTGGCTGGCGGTCATCCCTAACGCTGCGTCGGCCTGGCGATAATAGCTGCTGCTGTCGGGAAAACCAGCCGCCAGCGCGGCGCGGGTCACCGGTATCCCCTGCTCCAGCGCTTCCCGCAGGCGCTGCGCCCGCCACGCTTGTTGCCAGGCTTTAGGGGTCATGCCGGTGACGGATTTAAATAAACGGTGGAAATGAAACGGGCTCATCGCCAGCTGGCCTGCCAGCGCCTCGAGGGTCAGGGGCGCGTCCTGCTCCAGCAGCCGACAGGCCTGCGCCACTTTGTCGACCCTTTGCTGCTGCGGGTAGTCTTTATCCGGTTGGCAGCGTTTGCAGGGGCGGAATCCCGCCGCCACGGCGGCGGCGACGTCAGCAAAAAAGCGTACGTTTTCTCGCCGCGCGCGCCGCGAGCGGCAGGAGGGACGACAGCAGATGCCGGTGGTCAGTACCGCAAAGACGAACTGACCATCGGCCCGGGTATCACGTTCGCAGACCGCCTGCCAGCGGCGATCATCGGTATCGGCAACTATCGGTTTCATGACGGGTCTCCAGCTGTAAGTGTACCCTCAGTCTGTGGTAAAGCCCGCAGTAAAAAACCCGCAATCTTGCTTTTTAATTTTTCTCGCCGACAAGGAAAGTGCGGAACTGCGGCGACATCCAGGTTTTAAAACCCTCTCCTTCTTTAACGATCATGTAGACCGCCAGCCCCTCCTCGCGCACCACCTGCTGCGCTTTTTCCGGCCCCAGCACCATCAGTCCGGTATCCCAGCCGTCCGCCTCCAGCGCCGTTGGCGCAATGACGGTCACGGAGACCAGCTTATGGGTTATCGGCTGCCCGGTCTGCGGATCGATAACGTGCGAGATGCGTTTGCCATCGAGTTCATAGTAGCTGCGATAGCTGCCGGAGGTGCTGATGCCGTGACCATTGATGTCGACAATCGCCTGAACGGCGTTTTCGCGGTCGGTCGGTTTCTGGATCGCTACCCGCCAGGGCTTGCCTTCGCCGTTCATCCCGCGGCTGACCAGCGCTCCGCCCACCGACACCAGATAGCGGGAGATCCCCTCCTGCTCCATCAACCGCGCGAGGTGGTCGGCGGCATAGCCTTCCCCCACGGTGGAGAGGTCGACAAACAGATCGGGAATATCTTTTTGCAGGAACTGCCTGCCGCTCTGATTAATAACCTGCAGATGCTGCAGGCCGGTGCGCGCCTTCGCCGCGGCTATCGCCTCGGCATCCGGGGTGGTGACCGGCTGTTTATCCGGGCCAAAGCCCCACAGGTTGACCAGCGGCCCCACGGTAATATCCATCGCGCCGTGCGTTTTGGCGCCAATCCGCAGCGACAGGGTGACGATATCCGCCATCGCTTCGCTCACCGGCCAGGGTTCGGTAGTGGCGGCATGATTGAAGCGCATCAGCGCGGAGTCGTTTTTCCAGGTCGACAGCAGGCGATCGTCGGCGTCCAGCTGGGCCTGAACCTTGGCGCGCAACGCCTGGGCCTTTGCCTCATCCACGCCAATGACGCTGACCCGCCAGAAGGTGCCCATCGTTTTGCCATCCAGCACGGTGGCCGTCGCGGTGGGGGTCGCAGGAGTGGTAGCTGAATCGCAGCCAGAGAGCAGAACGCAGGCGCCCAGCAGCGCGGCGCGAAAGAAAGTCATATCCATTAATCGAGGCTCCTCTTACCAGGGCGACAAGAGTATACCAGCGAGGTTAAACCGGACATAAAAAAAGGCGCCAGAGGCGCCTTTTTGTTATGCAGCTTGCAACTTAGAACTGGTAAACCAGGCCCAGTGCAACCACGTCGTCGGTAGAGATACCGGCGTTGCGGGTGAAGCTGTTGTCGTCCAGCAGGTTGATTTTGTAGTCAACATAGGTGGACATGTTTTTGTTGAAGTAGTAGGTCGCGCCAACGTCAACATATTTCAGGATGTCCTGGTCGCCGTAGCCGCGCTCCAGATCCTTACCTTTAGACTGCAGGTAAGCCACAGACGGACGCAGACCGAAGTCGAACTGGTACTGAGCAACCACTTCGAAGTTCTGCGCTTTGTTTGCAAAGCCCAGGGAACCGGCGCGAGTTGCGTTGTAGGTCTGGGTGTACTGAGAGGCCAGGTAGATGTTGTTGGCGTCGTATTTCAGACCACCGGTGTAGGTTTCAGCGTTGTCGCCACGACCCAGTGCCGGAACACTATTCTGCTCGTCGGTACGTTTGGAGTGAGAGTACGCGAAACCAGCGCTGATGCCATCCCAAATATCGTAGGTCAGAGAGGTGCCGAAGCCGTCGCCGTTCTGTTTGCTCCAACCACGACCGTTGTTGGTCGCGCCTTCGCCGCTGACGCTGCCGTTTTTACCCTGGTACTGCAGAGCAAAGTTCAGGCCGTCAACCAGACCGAAGAAATCAGAGTTACGGTAGGTTGCAACGCCGTTAGCACGGGACTGCAGGAAGTTGTCAGAACCGTAGGTGTCGCCGCCGAATTCCGGCAGAACGTCGGTCCAGGACGTTACGTCGTATACTACGCCGTAGTTACGACCGTAGTCGAAAGAGCCCGCGTCGCCAAATTTCAGGCCTGCGAATGCCAGACGAGTCCATGCCTGATCGCTGGAGCTTTCAGTGTTGTTCGCCTGAACGTTGTATTCCCACTGGCCGTAACCGGTCAGCTGGTCGTTGATCTGGGTTTCGCCTTTCACGCCTACACGCATGTAGGTCTGGTCGCCGTCGACGCTCTTGTCGTCAGAGAAGTAGTGCAGACCGTCAATTTTACCGTACAGGTCTAATTTGTTGCCGTCTTTGTTATAAATTTCAGCCGCATTTGCTGCGCCTGCTACCAGCAGAGCCGGTACCAGGAGGGACAGTACTTTAACTTTCATGTTATTAACCCTCTGTTTGTTATATGCCTTTTATTATGCCACTGCTTACTGATTACCCTTCTAATCAGTCGGCTATTTCATTGTGCTGCAAAATGCAGAATAATCCAACAAGAATATGATACTAAAACTTCTAAGATGTTTCAAAGTTCCCACAAGATGTTTCAATTTGTAAATTCAGCGGAACTTTTTTCACCGCAAAATGGTCAGGGAAATACGCACTAATCATCAAAAAAAATATTTAACCTTTTATAATCAAAGTGATAGACGACAACATATCTATAGCACTGAATGGTAAAACAAAATGATCATTGGTGGCTAAAATAAGAGTCGCTATCATCATTAACTTTATTTATTACCGTCATTCAGTTCTGAATGTCTGTTTACCCCTATTTCAACCGGATGCCTCGCATCCGGTTTTTTTTACCCTTCTTTACACAACTTTAATTTATCTGTGCTACGGCTAATGATTCCCTAACGACTATTAATCAATCAATTAGGCCATCAGTGGGGCATATTCTGCCAATGTCTTGTTATTTCGTGCGATTCTTCCCTTTTGTTTCCGTAAATATCGTCGCCGGTTAACCTTCCCGGCGCGGTTTCATTTACGCTTCGTTTCTAAGATAATTCCTGGGCGGCATCGCACCGCTGGCGCCAATCTGTAGTATGGATTTACGCCATTAGCCTTTATACTGCCAGCAGCATCTGCTTTGTTGCCAGTTACTCTGGCGCTACATCCTGTTTACAAACAATGATGAGTCGTTCAGCCACAAGATGACCCCGAAAAAATTCTCCCTGATCCCCGGCAACATCAGCCGCTTCTTCATTTTGATGGTTATTGTCCTGCTGGCGACAATGGGGGTGATGATCCAAAGCGCCGTCAATGCCTGGCTGAAGGAGAAAAGCTATCAGGTGGTTGATGTCTCCCACGCTCTGCACCAGCGCATTGACGCCTGGCGCTATGCCACCTGGCAGATCTACGACAATATCGCCGCCACCTCAGTCAACACCGCAAGCGGCGGTCTGCAGGAGACGCGTTTAAAACAGGACGTTTACTACCTGGAGAAACCCCGGCGTAAAACCGAAGCCCTGATCTTTGGCTCCCATGACAGCTCCACCCTCGAAATGACGCAGAAAATGTCCGATTATCTCGATATTTTGTGGGGCGCGGAGACCATTCCGTGGTCGATGTACTATCTCAACGGCCTGGACAATAGTCTGATCCTGGTCTCCACCCTGCCGTTGAAGGACCTCTCTTCGAGCTTCAAAGAGTCAACGATCAGCAGCGTCGTGGAGTCGCGGCGCGCGGAAATGCTGCTGCAGGCTAATACCCTTGAGGAGCGCGAGACGTTCTCGCCGTTGCGCCATCTCGCCTGGCAGAACGCGCACTATTTTACGTTACGCACCACCTTCAACCAACCCGGACACCTTGCCACGGTGGTTGCCTTCGACCTGCCGATTAACGATCTGATCCCGCCCGGCATGACCATCGACAGCTTCCGTATCGAGCCTGACCCGTCGCAAAATCTCGCCACCACGCCGGATAAAGAGAGCGCCGATCATATCGGGATCACCTTTAACGGCATGCAGATTGACATCGCCACCGACATCAGCACCACCGGTATGCAGTTGCTGTGGACGGTACCAATGAGCACCATGCTGCTGGAGTCCATGCAGAACATTCTTCTGCCGCTGCTGCTCAACATTGGTCTGCTGGCGCTGGCGCTGTTTGGTTTTACCACCTTTCGCCACTATAAAGGACGCAGCCATTCGTCTGGCGCCGGGCTCCCCTCCGCCGCCAACAGCGAACTGCGTCTGCTGCGCGCCATTAACGAAGAGATTGTTTCTCTGCTGCCGCTGGGGCTGCTCGTTCACGATCAGGAAGCCAACCGAACGGTTATCAGCAATCCAATTGCCGACCATCTGCTTCCGCACCTGAATCTGCAGAACATCACCAATATGGCGGACCAGCATCAGGGGGTGATCCAGGCCACCGTCAACAATGAGCAGTATGAAATCCGCCAGTATCGCAGCCAGGTAGCGCCGCGCACCCAGATCCTGATCATCCGTGATCAGGACCGCGAAGTGCTGGTCAATAAAAAGCTCAAGCAGGCCCAGCGCTTGTATGAGAAAAACCAGCAGGGACGGGCCGCCTTTATGCAGCACATCGGCAGCGCCCTGAAGCAGCCCGCGCTGACGCTGGCGGCAGAGGCGGCGGCGCTCAGTAGTACAGAGAATCGGACGCTGGCCCAGCATGCCGATGAGCTGGTCAAACTCATCGATGACATTCAGCTCGCCAATCTGCTGGAAAGCGATGCCTGGAAAACCAACCAGACGTTGTTCTCGGTGCAGGAGCTTATTGACGATGTCGTGCCGGAAGTGCTGCCGGCGATGAAACGCAAGGGTCTGCAGCTGCTCATCAACAATGCGCTCCCGGCCGGCGAGCAGCGCTATGGCGACCGTGAAGCTCTGCGGCGCACGCTGGTGCTGTTAATCCAGTATTCAGTGACCACCACGCCTATCGGCAAGATCACCCTCGACGTCTGTCAGGATGAGTCGGCCAGCGATCGCCTGACCTTCCGCATTCTGGATACCGGCAACGGCGTCTCGGCAAACGAGATCGACAATATGCACTTCCCGTATCTCAACGAGACCCAGAGCGACCTGTACGGCAAAGCAAACGCCCTTACCTTCTGGCTATGCGACCGCATGACGCGCAAGCTGGGCGGGCAATTGACCATTAAAGCCCGGGAGTCGCTGGGGACGCGCTATACCCTGCATCTGAAAATGCCGGCCAGCGAAGAGGCGCCAGAGGCGGGAGAGCATTTGCTGGATGACGTTATCGTCCTGCTGGATGTGACTTCCAGCGAAGTGCGGCGGATTGTCACTCGCCAGCTGGAGAGCTGGGGAGCGTCCTGCATCACACCGGACGATCGGGCGACCAGTCAAGCCTTTGATCTTTATTTAACGGATAATCCGTCTAATCTTACTGCTTCAGGCTTGCTTTTAAGCGATGATGAGGTCGGGATACGCAAGATCGGCCCGGGCCAACTGCGGGTCAACTTTAATATTAGCACGGCGATGCAGGAGGCTATCCTGCAGCTTATTGAGCAGCAGCTGGCGGAGGAGGCGGTTCAGCCCGCCACCTCAGGAAACGAGAGTAACGCCGAACTCCATGCCAGCGGCTATTACGCACTGTTTGCCGATACGGTACCGGATGATGTTCAGAGATTGTATACTGAAATCGAAGCGGGCGATTTTGCTGCTCTGGCGCAAACCGCCCACCGCCTCAAAGGGGCATTTGCTATGCTTAATCTGATACCCGGCAAGCAGTTATGTGAAACGCTTGAGCATCTGATTCGCGAAAAGGATGCGCAAGGCATAGAAAAATATATCAGCGACATTGACGCTTACGTCAAGAGCTTGCTGTAGAAGGTAGCCTTATACATGAACACTATGAACGTAATTATTGCCGATGACCATCCGATCGTACTGTTCGGTATTCGTAAGTCACTTGAGCAAATTGAGTGGGTGAACGTCGTTGGCGAGTTTGAAGACTCCACGGGCCTTATCAACAATCTTCCGAAGCTGGACGCCCATGTGCTGATCACCGATCTGTCCATGCCCGGTGACAAATACGGCGACGGGATCACGCTGATTAAATACATCAAGCGCCACTTCCCGGATCTGTCGATCATTGTTCTGACCATGAACAACAATCCGGCGATCCTCAGCGCGGTGCTGGATCTGGATATCGAAGGGATCGTCCTCAAGCAGGGGGCGCCGACCGACCTGCCAAAAGCGCTGGCCGCGCTGCAGAAAGGGAAGAAATTCACCCCGGAAAGCGTCTCTCGCCTGCTGGAAAAAATCAGCGCCAGCGGCTATGGCGATAAACGCCTGTCGCCGAAAGAGAGCGAAGTGCTGCGCCTGTTCGCCGAAGGTTTCCTGGTAACCGAGATCGCCAAAAAGCTTAACCGCAGCATTAAAACCATCAGCAGCCAGAAGAAATCGGCGATGATGAAGCTGGGCGTCGAAAACGACATCGCCTTGCTGAACTACCTCTCTTCCGTCTCGCTGAGCGCGACGGACAAAGAGTAATCTCTTCGCCCTCTCCGTCTCGCCCCGGCGAGACGGAGCTCCCCATTATTCCCGCCCTTTACGCACCCGCGCCGCATATACCGTCAGCGTTTGCTTCAGTACGTCGAGGGTGACCGGCTTGGACAGACAACTGTCCATCCCCGATTCCAGACAGCGCTGCTTCTCTTCCGCCAGGGCATTGGCCGTTACGCCAATCACCGGCAGCGTCAGGCCAAGCTGACGAATGCGCTGCGTCAGGCGATAACCATCCATATTAGGCATGTTGACGTCGCTGAGCACGATATCGATGTGCTGCTTGCTGAGGACGTTGAGCGCGTCGATCCCGTCGTTCGCGGTCACGCACTGGTAGCCGAGCGACCCCAGCTGATCCGCCAGCAGGCGGCGGTTGATCGGGTGATCGTCGACCACGAGGATCATCATGTCGTCGTTATTGCCGGCCTGCGCCTCCGGGGCCATCAGCGCCGGGCTATTTTCCGCACTGGCGAGCGCAACATGGAAAATACGCCCCAGCAGCGGCAGCAGTTCGTGGGGAGTCGTCACGCTATGCAGCCATTCGCCGGCGGACCGCTCCTGCGGAATACCGATATGACGGCGACAGAAGATGACCATGGCCCTTCCCTGCCATCCGCTCAGCGCCTCATCGTCAGTGAGTAAGACATCCTCGGCGTCCGGCGTTTCGCCGGCATGGCGGCGGACCGTCAGGCCGTGGTAGCTGAGCAGCGAGGTGACGAACATCGCCAGCGAAGTGTTATGAATCGCCAGCCAGCAGGTCTTGCCAGCGAAACCGTCTCTGCTCACCGGTGAGGTATTCTGCACGCCATACAGAGGAATACGGATGGTAAAGCGGCTACCCATCCCCGGCTCGGTTTCGACAGCAATATCGCCATCCATCATGCTGATCAGTTTTTCACAGATCGCCAGGCCAAGGCCGGTGCCCTGAAAATTGCGCTGCACGCCGGTCCCCACCTGGAAGAAAGGATCGAAGAGGCGCAATACCTCTTTCGCCGGGATCCCCTCTCCAGTGTCGCGAACGCTAATCTGCAGATAATCCCCCGCGCACTGGACGTGCAGGACAATACAGCCGGTATCGGTGAACTTTATCGCATTGCTGAGCAGATTTGAGATCACCTGCTGCAGGCGCATCGGGTCGCCGGACATTTGTTCCGGAACGTCCGGCTCGATAAAGCAGTACAGGCCCAGCTGCTTGCGCACCACCAACGGCAGATAGTTAGCGGAGATATGGTTCATGACTTCGCGCGGAGAGAACTCCCGCGGCTCGATCTTCAACTGCTCGGACTCGATTTTCGAGAAATCAAGAATATCGCTGATGATTTTCAGCAGCAGGCTGGAGGAGTTGTTCATCGCCGTCACAAGGCGATCGACGCCTTTCGGCAACGCTTTGGTCTGCAGCAGATCGAGGTTACCGATGATGCCATACAGCGGGGTACGCAGCTCATGGCTAACCGTCGCCAGGAACATCGATTTCGACTGGCTGGCCTGCTCCGCCGCCTGGGCCATCTCCTGCAGCGACTCCTCCATTTTCACGCGGGCGGAAACGTCCACCAGCACGCAAATGGCGACGTTTTCATTGCGATAGCGTGAATGAACAAAGCTAATCTGCAGGTTGGTATGGTTGCTGGTCAGCACGTCGACAAAATTGACCTGCTGGCCGCAGATGATCTGCGTCAGCCGCTGGCGGTCCTCGTGGGTCAGCATGTTCAGGTAGTTGTGCGCCAGTTCATTACTGAGAATATTGGTCCCGTCGGCAGTGCGCAGAATACAGATCCCTACCGGGGCAGAAGCCACAATTTTGCGGTTGAACTGCTCGTGCTCTTCCAGGCGCTGGGCGTCATTCTCCGCGGGGATAAAAATGCGCCGCTCATACATCCGCGCCAGCGCGAACAGCATCGCGCCGCTGAGGATATTAAGAA
>OGLE01002216.1_pt1 | contig 12968 bp, 8 predicted proteins | sample 1572671 | NCBI WGS metagenome assembly OGLE01 (sample SAMEA2581923, study PRJEB24529) | metagenome | biome: Human gut stool | place: China | collected 2011 | reverse complement strand
CTCAACAGCATCATTAACATCACCTGTCTTAAGAAGACTTTCCCTTAAAGCACGAATAACATTGTATCCCAGATCTTTTTTATACTTATCAAAAATATCAAAGTTAAAATATACATCACCTTTAAGTACGGAAAGTATTCTATCCGCTATAACATCAATGCTTTTGTCTTTTTGTAGGGACAGGGATTTTAACCATGTTTCGACAGCACCATTATAATAGTCCATCCATGATCCATCTGATGTATCAGCAATTTCGCTGACTTTATCAAATGAGAGCAGTAAATCATGGCAAAACGCCTCGGTTTTTTCAGGCAGCGTTGATACCGTCTTTTCAAGTGGAAATATGACATTCCTGTATAGCCCCTCAAAAAAAACCGCTGCTTCATAATAATCATAAAAGCGTTTTGTTTTAATTACCCTTTTGTATTCAGCCTCAGCCTTTTTCAGTGATTCTTCTGGAGTTAACAGATATTTATTAATAATAAAGGATTTTGCCTGACCATTATTCTCTGCAATATCACAAATTATTTGCATGAGTTGATCGGCAGGCATTTCCTTGAGTAAAGCAAGTTGTTTCTTGTTCAGTTTAGCCATCATCACATCCTGATAATGTTTGGTAGACGCATAAAAGCTAATTGTACTAATACAAGGACAGGACATTCAATAAATACATTAACATAATGATTTAAAAAGAAATCTGTAGCACGCTGTTCATTGATGAAATGCACTATTTACCGTAAAATATCCCCCATCACACAGTAACCTGATACAGATACGTGGAATGGTCAATGAACAAACTTTCGCCTGAAATGCCCGAACTGCAATCAATGAATATCACTGCCGATAACATCACCAAGCTTAAATCATTGTTTCCTGAAGCCTTTAATGAAAACGGCATTGATTTTGACGTTTTAAAACAGCTTTTGGGTGAAAATGTAGACGAAAAAGAAGAACGCTATGGCCTGAGCTGGCATGGTAAGCGTCAGGCTCGTCAGCTTGCTCTTACCCCTTCCCGTGGCACCTTACGCCCATGTAAAGATGAAAGCGTTGATTGGGATAATACCAAGAACCTCATGATCGAGGGCGATAACCTTGAAGTGTTAAAGCTTCTTCAAAAAAGCTACGCTGGAAAAGTTAAGCTTATATATATTGATCCTCCTTACAACACTGGGCAAGATTTTATTTATTCTGATGATTATAGAGATAATTTAAGTAAATATTTAAATTTTACCGGTCAAGTAATTAACGGTAATAAAATCAGTACTAATACTGAAACTAGTGGAAGATTTCATACGTCATGGCTGAACATGATGTATCCAAGACTCAAGCTAGCGAAAAACCTATTGCACTCTGATGGGTTTATTTTTGTTTCAATTGATTCGCATGAAGTATCAAACTTAAAAATAATAATGGATGATATTTTTGGAGAAGAATGTTATAGAAATACAATTGCCGTACGCAGAGGTATTAAAAATGTCCAAGCCCAGTTTGAAGATGTGAGTGCATTATCTCAGGGACATGAATATATACTTTTATATTCAAAAAACAGCTTATCTCGGCTTCCCAAACTAAGCCAATCTCACCTTGAACAAAAACCGGGGAAATGGGACACCTTTTGGCGAGGAACAGATAGGCCAACAATGCGTTATGAATTATTTGGTATAACTCCCGAAAAAGGCCAATGGCGATGGGAAAAAAACAGAACAACTGAAGCCATAGAAAACTATCGCTTTTTCTTAGAAAAAAAGTCTCAACAGATGAGTCTTGATGATTGGTTTTTTGATAATCTTACATCAACAAATAAAAAATTAAATTTCGTTCGTAAGAACGATGAGGATGTTGTTCAGTATTATGTCCCACCAAGTGATGGAAAAATACTAAGCGATAACTGGATGGATATTTCTTTAAGCGGAAATGAAACTATTTTCGACACCGAAAAAAATACTGACTTGTTAGAACGAATCATCAACTGGATTTGTAGAAGTTCTAACGATATAGTTTTAGACTTTTTCGCTGGTTCAGGAACAACTGGCCATGCAGTGTTGAAAAGCAATTCAAAAAATAATAGTAACATTCATTACATGCTCATCCAATTACCCGAGCCAAGCAATAAATCTGAGTTTATGACTATCTCAGATTTAACAAAATATCGTCTTATCGAATCAGGTAAGAAAGTAAAAGATGGAAACCCCGACTGGAATGGTGATGTCGGTTTTCGTGTGTTTAAACTCGATACATCTAACATTCGTCCGTGGGAAGCCTCTGCCGAAACACTTTCACAACAACTTGATGCCTATGTAAGCCCAATCCTTGAAGGCCGTAGTGAAGAAGATTTGCTCACAGAGTTGATGCTCAAACGTGGTATTGACCTGAGTGTAAACATTGAAACCCGTCAGTTTGATGGATTAACCGTTTCTTGCGTTGAAGGTGGCAAATTGTTTACCTGCTTTGCTAAACAAATCCCTGCATCTTCAGTAGAAGAACTGACCAAGGGGATCATCGACTGGCATAAAAGTTTGAAGGCTGGAAAAGATACTGTCTGCTATTTCCTTGATGACGCATTTGAAAATAACGTTGCTAAAACAAATCTTTGCGCCATTCTGGAACAACACGGCCTGACTAATCTGCACAGCCTGTAAGGGAATGAGATGAAACTACATTTTGAATCTGACCTTACCTATCAGCAAAACGCCATAACATCAGTTTGCGATCTGTTTGAAGGTCAGGAAAAATGGGAAAGCGAAATGACTGTGCTGGCACCAGCTCAGGGCGTTCTCTCATTTGAAGGTTCAACGGGTTCAATGCCTGTTAACCCACAAATACCCGAAGATGATGTTCTGCTGAAAAACCTGAACAATGTTCAGTTAAAAAACCAGCTTCCACCTTCACCTGTGCTCGACAGCCATGATTTTACTGTCGAAATGGAAACAGGGACAGGTAAAACGTATGTTTATCTTCGCACCATGCTGGAGCTGAATAAACGCTATGGCATGAGTAAATTTATTATTGTTGTTCCTTCCGTTGCTATCAAGGAAGGCGTTTATAAAACACTACAAATAACTGAAGAACATTTTAAAAGCCTTTATGCGGGAACTCCGTACGAATACTACCTGTATGATTCAGCAAAACCTGCGGATGTGCGAAATTTTGCAACCAGCTCTGTTATGCAGATCATGGTAATGACTGTGGGTGCGATTAACAAAAAAGATGTTAACAAGCTCTATCAGTCCAGTGAAAAAACAACTGTGGACGATCTGGATAAGCCCATTGATTTAATCCGTGCTACACGTCCAATTATCATTGTCGATGAACCGCAAAGTGTTGATGGTGGCTTGAACGGTGCGGGTAAAACCGCACTTGATGCTATGCACCCTATGTTCACCTTACGCTATTCAGCAACACATATTCATAAACATCATATGGTGTACCGCCTTGATGCCATTGATGCTTACAACCAAAAACTGGTCAAACAGATCGAGGTTGCCGGGCTTGAAGTCCAGAATGCAAGCAACAGTCCTTATGTGAAACTGGTCAGTATTAATAGTAAGAAAAATGTTATCAGCGGTACTGTTCTTGTTGATATAGCCGATAAAAAAGGGAACGTAAATCGTTCAGAGATTACCGTATATGACGGTATGACACTCGATGTCGAAACAGGACGTGATATTTATCAGGGTTATCGGATAAGCGAGATCCGCACGGGCAAAGAAGGCTATCTTACACTGGAAACGCCTTCTAATACATATTATATGAAAGTAGGTGATGTTGTAGGTGATATTGACCCAATGCTTATCCAGCGTCATATGATCAGACGTACAATCCGTGAACATCTGGATAAAGAACTTCGCCTGAATACTCAGCAAATCAAGGTTCTTACCCTGTTTTTCATCGATAAGGTTGATTTCTACCGTCAGTTCACTGAAGAAGGACAACGTGAGCCGGGTGAATATGCCCGTATCTTTGAGGAAGAATACCTTAAAGCCATCAAAAGTCCTGCCTATAAAGATTTACTCCCTTCTCATCCAGAACATGCTAAAGACGTTCATGATGGTTATTTCTCCATTGATAAAAAAGGTGCATGGGCTGAAACAAGCGAAAGCAATAATGCAGGCCGCGAAAATGCGGAACGTGGTTATAATCTCATCATGAAAAATAAAGAGAAGCTTTTAAGTTTCTCGAATCCGGTGAGGTTTATTTTTTCACACTCTGCTTTGAAAGAAGGCTGGGATAATCCCAATGTGTTCCAGATCTGTAGCCTTCGAGAGATGGGAAGTGAACGAGAACGCCGCCAGACTTTAGGCCGTGGTCTTCGCCTGTGTGTTAACCAAGATGGTGAGCGTGTCCGGGATGACAGCATTAACATTCTGACTGTAGTTGCCAGTGAAAATTATCAAGCCTACGCCGAGCGCTTACAGTCTGAAATTGAGAATGAAACAGGCATCCGTTTTGGCATCGTCGAAAAAGATGCGTTTGCCCATCTGATCTTCTCTGATTCCTCACAAGTTGTAGGTATCATGGCTTCACAGGAGATATGGTCTGAACTACATGCTGAAGGTTATCTGGAAAAAACCGGGAAAATCACCAAAACACTGAAAGAGACTCTTTTCGATGGCACTTTTACTGTTAGCGAAAAGTTCCTTCCCCTTCAGGAGCAAATTGAATCTATCCTGCGTAAATCATCAGGACGACTCAATATAAATAATGCTGATGAGCGTAAAGTAATCAAATACCGGAAAGAGGTCTTAAACAGCCCTGAATTTGAAGCGTTATGGCAACGCATTAGTCAAAAAACATTGTATCGTCTGGCATTTGATGAAGATTTATTGATTAAATCCTGTACGAAATCACTTTCTGAAATGCAGCCTGTAGCAAAAGCAATGGTCAGTTTCAGTAAAGCCACAATAAAACAAAGCCAGTCAGGTCTTGGTGTTGAAGCTCAGTCAAAGGGAACGACAAGCTCTGTTATTGATGTTGAAGAACAGCCACTGCCAGATGTTCTTGGTGTTCTACAGGAAAAAACGGGCCTGACAAGACGCAGTTTATGCACCATCCTGAAAGGAAGTGGAAAACTCGCTGATTTTGCCAAAAATCCGCAACAATTTATCAGCGAAGCTATAGGCCGAATCAACTACTGCAAACGCCTGTCAATTGTTGATGGTATTAAATATTATCCACTAAAAGGAGAGGTGTATGCGCAAAGTCTCTTTATGGATAAAGAGCTAACAGGATATGCCCGTAATCTTTTTGAAACCTCGTCTAAGTCAGTTTACGAATACGTTCCTAAAGATTCTGAAGTCGAAGGCCGTTTCGCTCAGGAACTCGAAGAACAGGATGAAGTTAAGCTTTATGTGAAGCTGCCCGGTTGGTTTAAAATTCCGACTCCACTGGGAACCTACAATCCTGACTGGGCCTTAGTTATTGAAGACAATGGTGAAGAACATATTTACTTTGTTGTAGAAACAAAAAGTAAACACATTGGTCTTGGTAATGAAGAAGATGCGAAAATTACTTGTGGTAATGCTCACTTTATCTCACTCAAAGATCAGATGAGTAATCCTGCGAGATATATGCGTGCTACAAATATAAATGAAGTTTTAAGTGGCAAATAAAAGAGAAAAGGGCCAAAAGGCCCTTTCTTTTACCGTTAAGGGAACTACACATTGGGTAGGGTACATATCCCATATATGAAGCATATCAGACAATTCATGAAGTAAATATTCGAAAGTATATTTTACTGGATGTAATATTAAACATTGATCATCAAATATCTTATTCATATAAATAAAAATATCATCATAGTTACTCACCCTGAATAAATTTAATCCTCCACAACAGCCTGTCTGGAGGATCAAATCAAGTTCCTGACGCCTTGTAATACCATACAAAAGGATAGTTATATTTTTGAATGTCATGACAAGGTATATAACGACCTTACATCTATGTGAGAAAAATTAAAAAATCTGACAACCAACTTAATGACAAGTTAATTACAGATACTTATAAGAGCAGTTATTAACATGTCAAATCATTATTGTGTTTTTAATGCAAAGCATCTTACATTATCAATTGTACAGTATTCTTCATCTTCCGTACATGCATCAGAACCTGATGCAACCCATCCAAGAGCGGTATAACCATTGTTATCAAGGTATTTTTGACAGATATCCCCATAGTTCTTTGTTTCACCCGAAATCATAAATACCATACGTTTTAGAGATGTGGTATTAGTCCATACACCATTCACACATGAAAGTAGCTGCCCTGCTGATGTTCTGCCCTGTAATCCATTAGGTGAACATCCTCCCCCGACGCTGGCCTGACCATTTATATAAGCATATTCACCAACATTAAGTCGGCCATCAGCATCAATATTTCCATTTGAATGAATATAGTTAGAGTTAAGATTTCCTGATGCCCACACATATTGAGTATTCACCTGATGACCAGCATTGATATCATTAGAGGCATAAATATTACCAGAACTATTCATATAAGCATTTACAGTTCCTCCAGAACCTGTTCCTACTGTTCCAGCAGCATATACATCAAGTGTTCTTAAACCACCACCCCAGCCAGATGGCAACTCATTTGGATCATACCCCATTAAACCAAGCCTTTGATCTATTTTGGTATTTCTATTAACTTGTAATACTGTTGTATAATTTCCAGCAGATGGTGAGTATAACGTTAACTGCTTTGCTGCTTCTAAACGTATTTCATAGTCTCCACCACCAGCATCACCACCAAAACCTATAGCGTCCCCATATCCATTCTTAGCCCACACCCAATTACCGGCTGAAATATTACCTCCAGCATCAATTTTTCCAGTAGCTTTAATGTTTCTTGCTTGTAGGTCACCTGTCGTCGTAATGTTGCCAGTGGCATTAAGTGCGGCGACATTGTTAATATTATGCCCATCTAAGTTTAAATCGCCAGTCATGGGCAAGGTTCCATCCCGTCTTAAATATACAGAATATAACGCACTATTAAAACCAACTCTAAATGCTAACTGTCCAGCGGATGTAATATTATTAAAATTAGCAGAGGTTTCAGACCATTGACCACCATAACCGAAAGCATTTGATGTTGTTCTTGTCATACCACTGTCAATACCCGCTGTTTGCATGGCTTTCCCTAATAAATCATAACGTGTTTTACCGCCTTCAATCCATGCCGTCGATGTCGTTATAAGACCATTAATAACATAGTTAGGTGTAGTTCCATCACGTTTTAATATGATTTTATACGAGGATTTATTAGCATTAGTGCCTGTATAGGTTGAAGGTAGTAAACCTTCATTAATCAATGTCTGGTAAGAAATTTCACATACTGAACCTGAACAGGTTCTTGGACCCGGATCGGTTCCTGTTCCGGCAGCATTGGATAATGTTGATAATTTATCATAACGGATATTTACATAGCCATTAACTGCTTCACCGATCTGTTTCATTTGTTGCCCGACAGCAGAAGCCAATATACTCTCCTGTTCATTTTTCATATCCTGAAACTTCATAAAAGCCACTATCGTCCCAACACCTAAAACAAGAGTTAATTCTAGTAAAGAAAATCCTTTTTTAATTTTCATTTTCATCGTCCTATTTTATATTCACGTATTAATTAATTATCAAATAACAAACAAAAATCAAGATACAGATAAAAACAAATCCCCAGTCATATTAAAATTAAGCTAGAGATTTGTCAGGACGTGAAATATAAACCTAAAAATTATATTTTATTATTTTATAGATGAAAAAATCTGATTATATAAGATTATGAATCATTATACTGATAGATATATCATCATAAATAGAATGTCAAATCTTTTAATGAAAGTTAACGATAATTATCTATTGGAATTTTTTCTCAAATAAGTGTCAAATAGTTTATATGCATTATCAAGTTTTTCTTCCTTTCATGCTCGCCAGAAATAACATTCCGCTTCTTTTAAATCTTTCTTTATCATCTGGATGTAGGTGAGGTATCTCTAGTAGCATACCTAAAACAAGATCCTTATCCACCGTAAAAACATCACAATCAAGAGCCTTGGCAACTTCAGCCCCTAAAATTATTTTCTGACGTGTTTCTATCTGTTTAGCTTCTTTCTTAGACTTATATTGCAAACGATTTAAACGCATCTGAGCAGATGCTAATTGCTGCTCCAGTGTCTTTTTTATTCGTGGTTTCTTTCTGGTTTGCTCTTTATCTGAAATATCACTCATTTTCTATCCTCTTATAGTTCCATGATACATATATATTTCTTATATATATGTTAGTCAATGAGGATATTTGAAAAATTGGATTATTATTTCTTTTTATACGATGGGAGCTTTTCTTTTAACATATTAAAGCAGTTGATAACATTCTCATGCTCTACTGAAAAATGATCTATACTCCTTTTCAGAAGATCATTGGCAACATCAACGATAAATTGACTTCTTTCACTATGATTATAGACAGTAAATACATCAGCTATCCAGTGGTAGCAGCAAAGCGTCAACAAAATACAATAGTCTTGATATTCTTTAATGCCTGATAAAAAAGTACATCCGTTATAATCTACTTGCCTTGTTCTTCTATAATATTGTTTAAGCGTGGGCTTCATTATTATTAAATTATTTTTAACCATGTCATAGTGAATGTCATCCTGAACGTAGTCGTTTTTAAGAAAAAAACTATTGCTGTGAACATATAAAGCATAGGCAATTGTTTCAGTAGATATTCCATATTTTTCGCATAAAGCCGTTGAGACAACAGGATTGTTTTCTATATATTTTATAAACTCACTTTCTTTCAAGTTTTTTGTTTTAGTTTTATTCATATATCCCTCACTATTATTATATCCGATTAACGACGGAAGGTTTCTGGTCTTTTCCACTCAAACACTACTGCATGACGTTCTTTGTCTCTTTCTTTTTTGATCTGACAAGATATACGATTGTTGAGGATCTTTTTTCGAGCGATTTTTAAAACTTCTTTCATTTCACATTTTACAAGCTTTCTACCTTTAATTTTCATTTCTTCATATATGGCATTATTGATAAAATCTCTTTCGTTAGCTGATAGTATCTTTAATCTTCCTTGCTCATCCGCATTATTTGATATGGTATTAATTGTTTCATCTTCTTTTTTTTCCATATCAACTCTACTCTTCTTTTGTTTTTTTGATTTTTGCTCTTTTCTAATCGAGCGGACTTGATCACGAGCAATAAATTTGACAGTTTGTTTTTCTTTTTTATTTAGTGCTTTACCTTTTAACTTAGTGGCTTCTTCCAGAAAATCATCTATTATCTTTTTTTCATTCTCAGTAAGATTTTGTATCCATCCCATTCTTAGTTTTTTTGTTTTACTTTCCATATCATTACCTTTTTATTTATATTTTTTAATTAATACAATTAAAAAACAAAAAACTCAAATTAATCCATGCACCATATTTAATTTATAAGCCTACTTATCTTTCGTTAGTGCCTTGATGAAATGGCACCTACCTACTGATATTTTTAAAATTATTTTTTTGTACTAGTAGTACTAGAATTTTATTAGATTAGGTTCTGGGGTTTTAGATAGCGACTTTCAGTCGTAGTAGTTTTCCGTCAGGAAAACTTAGTTTTTCTGCAAGCTTCACCCCCCTAACCCCCCGTAAAAAAATACTATTGTAATATTTTTTTTAGGTTCGCAGGTTGGCGATTCTCACCGTAGCTATTGAGTTCCAGCACGTTTCCATTACTGGGACACCCCATCGGACTCCTACGGATACATCATGATCATTTAAAGCATTTTCTCGTTTTACTAAAGAAAATTATACTACCGCTTTATAGATTTTAGATGAACGCTTCAAGTTGGTGGCTACCGACTTCCCCCCGTTTATATGCCACCTACAATAACCTAAGAACAAAACAGTTTTTAACACATGATGTCCAAAGATTCTTAGACCTGATACAGCAGGTTTTAACGTTATTGCTTTCGAGAACTAAAATGTTTTTGGAAATGGTATTTGAAAGGCTTGTAAAAAAGTTGCGATTTAGATTTGACAAATATGAAAAGATTATTTAATACTTTATTATATTTGTAATCACGTTCCGTTTAACTGATTACAAGGCTTCAAAAGTCGGCAAAACTTTTTTAGTCCTTAAAAAGTCAACTTTGATAAGTTGGCTTTTTTTGTATCTTTATTTTATTTACAACACAATATTTTACTTGTCAAATAATAATCAATAAAATATTTTCCACACATAGCTTTCAAATTATTATGTATTGAGCTATAGCCAATCATATTCTCTTTTTCGCAGCCTGAGCCTTCTACCATTTAACCATCCCATGATCAATACTTTTACCGAACTTCTTAATTAACCCGTCATTTATATATGATCTTATTTTTAATTTTCTAAAATTGAACCCATAAACTTCCTGTTGAAAAATTGTAATAATCATCGGAACGTCAGAATGCACAATCCTCCCACTATCTAGCCAATTAATCATTTTTTCCAAAACACTCTCTCTGAAACGTTCAGTCACAGTTTTAAATGATATATCAGCATCATCCATCACCTCTTTTATTTCGCTATTAATTTTATCACCATGATCACACAAAAGACTTAAAGATATTTTTTCGCCTATATCGCTTTTGATTTCCATTATCTCATCATTATATGATTTGATGATACCTTTTAGCTCATCGTAAAACTTACCATAAAAATAAAAATCTCGTGTAATGCATAGATTAATATGTTCAAGTTGTTTTTTGTTTTTCTTCTCATTATTATTTGAATTATATTCACTCATCTTATCCACCCTCAGCTAAATAGATAATACTCTTCTTATATTTATTTGCTTTTGTCAAAAACAGCACTTCGTGATTGTCATAAACAATCACTATGCTGAATAGGGCTTGCCCTATTAATGATGGTTTGTTCCAATCATGGGTTTTATTCTCATACCTTGCTAGCGCTCACTCACATAAAACAGGTTAGACCAATTAAACTAAAAGTGATGGAATATTGGAAATAATGAAATTTAAAAACATAATATGTAAAATCCACCTAGCTTTCAAAACCAGACCTCTCCGCGTTACTTATTTTTACATATTAGTGCTTTTCATTTAACCTGTTAATATCCATTCTATTTCTCATAACTAAGCTGTGATTTGTGCAGCACATAAAAGAGTCTGTTATTTTAGGAATTTCAGTTATCAACTAAAGATTTTCAACTCAATTTTAATAAAATTCACGTTCCCGCCTACGGCGGGAGACTAATTTAACTACTTTTGCCCTTACGGGCGCTCTCTAAAACCACAATCATTAAGATTCGTGTAATACCTCAGCCGTTCATCCGATTCTAGCCCTGTAAATTTCACAGCCTATAAAACTAGAGTTATTATTTAAGTATAGAAAAACTTTAAACATTGTCGTTATTTTTAGCTCCGTTAGGAGATATAAAAATAAAGCAATGCCCACCTATACACTGCTACGCAGCGTGTGGGGTCTACCGACGGTTGCCTGCCGCAGGCTAACACCGTTTCCTTCGGAAACAAGGTCAACGTCAACACCAGAGTTTTTCTTGCGAAAAACTAAAACCAGCATAGTCGCATTGGAGATTTATATTTTGGTTTGTTATTTAAAATTATATTGAGGTTGTTTTTATTGTATGGCTATTTTTCATCTTGATTTTAAAATTGTGAAACGTTCAGAAGGCAGGTCTTCCGTTGCGAAGGCTGCCTATCATGCTCGTACACGTATAACAGATGAAAGAACAGGTGATACGTATGATTACAGTCGCCGTACTGATTTATATGGGCACTTCATATTAGCTCCAGCTAATGCACCAGAACACATCGTAAAAGATTCTACAGCATTGTGGAATGAAGTGGAAAAAGTTGAGCGCCAGAACAATGGTCAAACATCCCGTTATTTCGATGTTGCTATTCCTGCCGAGTTAAACAATGACGACAAGAAAAGACTTGTCCTTGAGTATTGTCAGAAAAATTTCGTTGATAAAGGCATGATTGCTGACATCGCTTTCCATGATCTTGATAGTGATAACCCTCATGCTCACGTTATGTTGACCTTAAAAACCATAGGCCCGGAAGGTTTTGGTAAAAAAGAAAGAAGCTGGAATGACAGAAAAATGTCTGTGTTGTGGCGTGAATCATGGGCATCTATGGCGAACAGCTACCTCGCTGCTGCTGGTTCGCCAGAACGTATTGATCATCGTTCCCTTCAAGCCCAGCACGAAGAGGCATTAGAAAAAGCGGCGGCTGCTCTGGACAATGAAGAACAAGCACTATGGCTTGCTAAAGCCGCTGAAACAAACCGTCCTCCAATGAAGCGTATCCATAGTGCCAAATGGCGTAGTAAAGCAGCACAAGAGCAAAGAGCAGCAGAACAGGCTGTTCGTGACGCTGCTAAACAAGAAGCTGTTGAAGTCTACAAAACATTCAGCGAACTTGATCTTGAAATCGTCGTTGATGTCAGAAGCTTCACGATTACACATCTTGCTGAACCAGAAGAAATTGTTTTACCTGAAACGCGATCCAGCTCTTCTACTGATGAGAATCAAAGACCTGTTTTGGTTGCACCAGCTCCTCATACTCGTATGCGTGGCGTTAAATCTTACCGTGATAAAACAAAAGTCAGTAAGGTCGTTGCAGGTAAGAAACCATCAGTCAGTATTTCTGGTTCTGGAACAAATACTATCCTGAAAATATCCTCCTCTCAAAACCAAAACAGGGCATCCAGAAGCGCCCCTGAACGTGTTAAGAGGAAACAGACTACTCCACGTCAGGATAATATTTTTAAACGCTTCACAACTCTTGTCATAGATTTTTTCAAGCAGAAGTTTGTATGGGCTAAAGCAAACAAATCCCAAAATGATCTTATCAGTGAAGAACATGATAAACGTATTGCTGAAAACTATGTCTTTGATGAGGTATTAGGCCGTCATGTTTCACGTAATGAATATGAACAACGTGCTAA
>OGLE01002210.1_pt1 | contig 13014 bp, 8 predicted proteins | sample 1572671 | NCBI WGS metagenome assembly OGLE01 (sample SAMEA2581923, study PRJEB24529) | metagenome | biome: Human gut stool | place: China | collected 2011 | reverse complement strand
GCCGGAGATGACCTCGTTGACGTTGCAATAGGACTTCAGCACACCGGAGATAGCCCCCAGCACCGCGCCGCCGGCCATAGCCACCAGCAGGCAGGGCAGCCAGCTCCAGCCCAAGCCCAGCGCCGCGTACAGGCTCAGTGCCACGCCGAAGCAGTACTGGCCCGCCGCGCCGATGTTGAACAGGCCCACCTTATAGGCAAACAGGATGGACAGCGAGCACATCAGCAGCGGTGCGGTCTTGACCAGCGTGTTGCCCAGATATTTCAACTGGGAGGATGTCTTTTTATAGGTCAGGAAGTTTTTGACCACAGTAAGGATCGCCTCGCCGGCGCCAGCGGGATTGATGACCAGCAGCACGAGATAGCCGAGGAACAGACCCAGCACGATGCACAAAAGAGAGGCCAGCAGCGATTGGAAGCCGTTGCTCTTGAAAATATTCTTTTTCATGCCTTCACCTCGTCTCTCTTGGCGCCGGCCATGTAGAGGCCCAGCTCCTCCTGGGTGGTGGTTTTCGGGTCCAGCTCGCCCACGATCTCACCCTCGTACATCACAAGGATGCGGTCGGGTACGTCCATGACCTCGTCCAGCTCCAGACTCACCAGCAGCACCGCCTTGCCCTCGTCCCGCTGGGCGACCAGCTGACGGTGGATGTACTCAATGGCGCCAACGTCCAGACCGCGGGTGGGCTGGACTGCCACCAGCAGTTCCGGATTCTTGTCGATCTCCCGGGCCACGATGGCCTTCTGCTGGTTGCCGCCAGACATGGAGCGGGCAATGGTAACAGGGCCCTGACCGGAGCGCACGTCATACTGCTCGATCAGCCGCTCCGCGTAGCCGCGGATGTTCTTCCGCCGCAGGAAACCCGCCTTGTCGGTGAATTCCGGCTCAAAGTACCGCTGGAGTACCATGTTGTCCTCCAGAGAATAGTCCAGCACCAGACCGTGCTTATGCCGGTCCTCAGGGATGTGGCTCATGCCCATGGTGCTCCGCTTGCGGATGGAGGTGTGGGTGATGTCCTGCCCGCAGAGGGAGAGCTCGCCGGACACCAGCGGTTCCAGACCGGTCAGGCCGTAGACCAATTCCGTCTGGCCGTTGCCGTCGATACCCGCAATGCAGACGATCTCGCCCCGCCGCACCTGGAAGGACACATTCTTCACAGCGTTGTTCTTATGGACCTTGGAGGCCATGGTCATATTCTTGACCTCCAGCACCACGTCTCCCGGCTCCGCAGGCTTCTTTTCCACATGGAAATTGACGTTGCGGCCCACCATCATGGCGGACAGCTCCGCCGGGGTGGTGTCTTTCGTATTGACGGTGCCGATGTACTTGCCCTTGCGGAGCACGGTGCAGCGGTCCGCCACCGCCATGATCTCCGCCAGCTTGTGAGAGATAAAGAGGATGGACTTCCCCTCCGCCGCCAGATTCTTCATGATCTGCATCAGCTCGTCGATCTCCTGAGGCGTCAGCACGGCGGTGGGCTCGTCGAAGATCAGGATCTCATTGTCCCGGTACAGCATTTTCAGGATCTCGGTGCGCTGCTGCATACCCACGGTGATGTCCTCGATCAAAGCGTCCGGGTCCACATGGAGACCGTACTTCTCGCTGAGGGCCAGCACCTTTTCCCGGGCCTCCTTTTTCTGGAGAAAGCCATGCTTCGTAGGCTCCACGCCCATGATGATGTTGTCCAGCACCGTAAAGCAGTCCACCAGCTTGAAGTGCTGGTGCACCATGCCGATCCCCAAGTCATTGGCGTCATTGGGGTCCTTGATAGAGACCTCCTTGCCGTCCTTCTTGATTGTTCCCTCCTCCGGCTGATACAGGCCGAACAGCACGCTCATCAGCGTGGACTTGCCCGCGCCGTTTTCGCCCAGCAGGGCATGGATCTCACCCTTTTTCAGCTGAAGGGTAATGTCATCATTGGCGATGATGCCTGGGAACCGCTTCGTAATGTGGAGCATTTCGATGGCGTAATTCGTTTCCAAGTCAAACCGCCCTCCTTCCGTTTTAATGGCCCGCCGCGAGGATTTTGCGGGGACGGAAACCATATTCATTTACCGGCAGCGGCATATTGCCCTCACATCCAGTATTACATTCAGTATACTATAACTCCGCTCAAAAAGAAAGGCAAATCGACGGCCGGAATCATTTTTTTGAAGAGTGGTCTCCTCAGGGCGCTTCCATCGGGAGACTCGTCCGCTTTCCGCAAACTGTTCCCGAAAAAACTGCCAGCCGCTCCAACATCCGAAATGCCCCATTCCACCAGTGTGCCAATGGTTTTCCGTACCTCCTTCTTTTGACGGATAAAAAAGGAACGTCCGAAAGGACGTTCCTTTTCGCATATAGATTTGTGCTCTGCGCTTAGCCCTTGATAGCGCCCTGGTCCTCCACAGCGATCACGGTGGCGAAGTCAGAGGGAGCCTTGCTCACATCGTTGGAAACGGTGATCTTGCCGTCGAACATATCCTTCACCATGGCCTTGTAGTCATCCTGCGTGAAGCTGTCAGACCACTGAGTGCCCTCACCCATGGGGATCTGGACGTAGTTCAGCTCGGGATCCTCGCCGGACACCAGACCCAGAGTAGCGATCTTGCCCTTGTAAGCATCCCAGTTGCCGTTGACGATAACGTCAGTCAGGGTGTCATAGGTGGTGGGATACAGACCCTTCATAGCGGAGGTGACGGTCATGCCTTCCACGCCGGCGTAGCCAGCGATGACGCCAGCCTGGTCAACGTCCACGCCGATGACCTTGGCGCCAACCTTCTTGGCAGCGTCCACAGCGGAGGTGTAGATACCGCCGCCGCAGGCGAAGACGACCTCAGTGCCGCCGGCATACCAGGTATCCATCACAGCGGTGATATCGGCATCGCCGAAGAACTGACCGCCATAGACATAGTTCAGGCTCACATCAGTCAGGCCCAGATCGGCAGCAGCGGCGTCAACGCCCTGCACGAAGCCGTAGCCATAACGGACAACAGCGGGAACAGCCATGCCGCCCAGGAAGCCCAGGTTCTTGTAGCCCAGCTTCACAGCAGCGTAACCGGCCATGTAGCCGCACAGCTCTTCCTGGTACACAGCGCAGTACACGTTGCTCATGTCAACGTACTTGCTGAGGTCCCAATTCTCGGGGGTGTAGTCGTAGCTCTCGCCGGCCTTGGCAACGGCGGTCTCCAGCAGGTCGCCGGCAGCCACGTCCAGAGCGATGAACTTCACGTCGGGGAACTCGGGAGCAGCTTCCACGATGGCGCCGCCGAAAGCGTAGCCGGGCATCACGATCACGTTGTAGCCCTCGTCCGCGGCCTTCTCGATCATAGCCACACGGTCGGCGGTGTTGTCGCCGACGGGCTTGAAGTAGTTGAACTCGATGTCGTTGTCCTCGGCAAACGCCTTGCAGGCCTCATAGGTGGTCTGGTTGAAGGACTGGTCGGTGATGTCACCGTAGTCGGTGATCATTGCGACCTTATAGGCGCCCTCGTTCTCAGCAGGCTGCTCGGTCTGGTCAGGTGCATCGGTCTTGGTATCGTCGGTCTTCTTATCGCCGCAGGCTACCAGGGACAGAGACATGACCAATGCCAGAGTCAAAGCAAGAAACTTCTTCATTGGAATCTACCTCTTTCATGTTTTCTCCTTTTAACGTCCGCTCCCGCTCTGAAACGCACCGTGCCGTGTTCCCCGGAGGGATCACAGCCTATGTATGGCTTCGGAAGCCGGGTGCAAGCTCTTTAAAAGGGTCGACCTCAAGGGTCTATGTCATTATAACAATTTCACCCGGGCAATGCAATAAGAAACCCGAATTGTTTTCAATTTTGCCATATCTTTCACGCATAAAAGAACACCCCGCCCGGGATCGGGCGGGGTGTTCCCTTCAGGAAGCGTTAACAGTCTATCGGCCTCAGTCCGCCATCTTCACGGCGACTTCCAGCGCAATCTTCATCATGTTGGTGAACGTGTTCTGCCGGTCCGCCGGGGGCAGTTCCTCCCCCGTCACCAGATTGTCGGAGATGGAGCAGATGGCCAGCGCCCGCTTGCCGGTGTAGGCAGCGTTGCAGTACAGGGCCGCAGCCTCCATCTCCACCGCCATGACGCCCATCTTTTGGAAGCGCATGTTCCGTCCGGCGGCATCGTAGAAGGTGTCGGAGGAATAGAGGTTGCCCACAGGCATCTTCACACCCAGTTCCTTGGCGCTTTCCACTGCTGCCATCAGCAAGTCAAAGTCCGCGATGGGGGCAAAGGTGCCGCCCAGCTCATACTGCTCCAGATAAGCGGAGTTGGCGCAGGCGCCCTGACCGGCCACCACGCTGCCCAGCTCCAGATCTGCCCGCAGGGCTCCGGCGCTGCCCACCCGGATGATATTCTCCACATCATACTGGGTATACAGCTCGTAAGAATAAATACCGATGGAGGGCATACCCATACCGGAGGCCATCACGCTCACCGGCACGCCCTTATACAGGCCGGTATAGCCCTGAACGCCCCGGACGTTGTTTACCAGTTTCAAATCCGTCAGGAAGGTCTCCGCGATGAACTTGGAGCGCAGGGGGTCTCCGGGCATCAGTACGGTTTTGGCGAAATCGCCCTTCTTGGCTTCATTATGTGGCGTTCCCATGATGACCTCCTTATTTTTCCATGGCCTTTACGGCCTTCACGATGCGGCTGGTGCCCAGACGGGAAGCCCCCAGATTGATGAAATCCTCCGCATCCTGCAAATTGGCGATGCCGCCGGCAGCCTTGATCTTCACATTGGGGCCCACGTGCTTGGCGAACAGGGCCACGTCCTCACGGGTGGCGCCGCCCCCGCCGAAGCCGGTGGAGGTCTTGATGTAGTCCGCACCGGAGGCGGTGACGATCTCGCACAGCTTGATCTTCTCCTCATCGGTGAGGAAGCAGCACTCGATGATGACCTTCAGCAGCTTGCCGTGGCAGGCCTCCTTTATGGCCTTGATCTCCGAGAGCAGCTCGTCCCATTTCCGGTCCTTCACCCAGCCGAGGTTGATGACCATGTCCACTTCCTCCGCGCCGTTGCTCACGGCGTCGGCGGCCATGAAGCACTTGGCCGCGGTGGTGTCATAGCCGTTGGGGAAGCCGATGACGGTGCAGATGGGCAGCTTGCCCGCCACATACTCCGCCGCCTGCTTCACATAGCTGGCGGGGATGCACACGCTGGCGCAGCCGTACTTCATGCCGTCATCGCAGATGGCCTTGATCTCGTCCCAGGTGGCCGTCTGGGCCAGAAGCGTGTGATCGCACTTGCTCAAAATGTCTTTCAGTTCCATTTTAAGTCACTCCTTATCATAAAGTTAAGTTTGTTTCTTCGATACGTTTATCATACCAGTTTTTTTGATTGCTGTCTACCGTCCATCTCCCCCCTCTTTTGCCCAACGCTCCGGTGTCTTGCAATCCGGTCCATTCGGTGCTACAATGTAGGCCACCAAATCCAAAAGGAGCCTTTTTCATGAAAAAACGACTGTTATCCGCGCTGTGCGCGGTGATGCTTCTCATCTGCGCCGTCCCCATGGCCAGCGCCCAGACCGGGGATGCTGCCCGCCGGGCCGATGCCCTGACGGTGCTGCATCTGCTCTCCGAAGATCCCAGTCGGGATCTGACGAAGCCCGCCACCCGGGCTCAGGCCGCCGTGCTGCTGGTTCGTCTGGCCGGCGGCGAGAAAAAGCCGGACACCGACGGCTGGTTTGCCGGTTTCCGGGATGTGCCGGACTGGGCCCGCACCGCTGTGAACTACGCCAACCGCCGGGGCTGGATCTCCGGCGTCAGCAACGTACAGTTTGATCCCAACGGTCACCTGAACGCCGACGCCTGGTGTGCTATGCTGCTGCGGATGCTGGGCTACAGCGACAAGACCGGGGACTTTGAGATCTCCGACGCCGCAGCCTTCGCCTGGCGGATCGGACTCACCGGCCGCCAGCTAATTGGCATCCTCTCCATGGGCGATCTGGCGGAAGCCATTTATGACGCGCTGGATTTCTGTTATAAGGGAACGGAAACAACGGTGCTCTCCCGCCTGATGGACCTCGGTGTCTGCACTGCCTCCGCCGCCAACGCTCTGGGCCTGCTGAACAAGGACTATACCGCCCGCCAGCTGGCGGACCGCTACCTCTCCGCCGCCTTCCAGCTCAGCCTGTATGAGACAGAGGAGCAGGTCCACGATGAGGTCTCCTCCGCCGACGCCAGCGGCTTCTTCATCAGCGCCGACGGTCTGGCCGTCACCAACTATCACTCCATCGAAGATTCCATCAAGGCCACCGCCACCCTCCTCAACGGAGAAACCTACGAGGTGGAGCGGGTCCTCTACTACGATACCGGTATCGACATCGCCGTGATCAAGGTCTCCCGGACCAATCAGTCCCGCCGCACCACCTCCGCCTTCAACCATCTGGATCTGGTGGGCACGGCGGACATCCGCCCCGGCGATCCGGTGTACGCCATCGGCAACCCTCTGGGTCTGGGGCTGGCCATCAGCTCCGGCATCATCGGCTCCACCGCTCATGAGCTGGACCGTTATGCCCTGCCCTGCATTGTCAACTCCGCCGACATTTCCCGGGGCAGCAGCGGCGGCGCGCTGATGAACGCCCACGGTCAGGTCATCGGCGTCACCTCCGGCGCTTATACCTATGGCAACAATATGTATCTGGCTGTCCCTGTGGACCCGGTGATGGCCGCCGACCTGACGGTTTCCGGCTGGACCTTGAAGGAGGTCAAGGCCATCGAAGCCGCCAAGGATAAGGACTGACCTTCCCCGTTCGTAAAGGAGTGATCCCATGAAACGCATCCTGACCCTGTTGATGGCCGTTTCCCTGCTGCTGTGTCTGGCAGCCTGCGGCAAACCGACAGGTAGCACCCCGGAGCAGCCGCCCCAGCAGGCAGAGCCATCCGAGCCTCCCGCCCAGACCGAACCCCCCGCCTTAGAAGGCGAGGCCCTCTCCGTCCTTCCCGCAGAGGATGCCGGTCTGGCAGAGGGCGGCTATGACGCTTACCGGGAGGCGGCCCCCATGGCGGAGATCGTACTCCTGCCCACCCACTCCGTCACGGACTTCCACTATTTCATCGTGGGTTTCCGGGAGGGCGGCGACCAGCTCACGCTCACCCGCGAGGATGACCTCTACACGGCGGATGCCCTTTCCCCGGACCGTCCCCTCCTGCTGGCCATTCCCTTTGTGGAAACGATCCCCAACCGGGGCGTCTCCTATGTGGACGCGGACGGCGCCCTCCGCCAGTACGCCATTGTGGAAAGCGGAAAGGACGGCACCATCTTCCTGATGGAAGAAGCCTTTGACTCCGCAGCATAAGAAGTATCCCCGGAACGACACCCGGAGTTCATAAAACGCAAAGCCCTCCGCATGACGTAGCGCATACGGAGGGTTTATTGATATTCGCGGCAAAGCCTCGCTAGGGCCAAATGATCCGGTCCGGGACGCGTGACTCTCGATAACAGCGTACAGAAACGTGCCTTTTCGTTTCTGATGAGATTTTATCAGTTCGGTAAATTTTAAATTTAGTCATCAAGTTGTTTCCCGCAATACTGACAATACTTTCCCTCATTTCTGTAAAGTTGCTTGCCACAATGGGGACATCTGTTATAAAGGAAATGTGGAATCAAGCCCGAAAGTCCTACTATAACGCCAACGCAAACGAAAGGTTTCCAAAAATATGCCAGCAGCACAATTATGGTACCGCCAATCATCAGCGCGTCTCTCACTTTTCTGGCTTGTTTTACTGTCATTTTACGCATAGCGCCGCCTCCATAGCTTTCGATTTGCCGCTCTTTTTTCATACTTATGATACCACAAAGTCTATAACAAGTCTACCGCGGCTTTGAAATATGCGAGAAAAGTCCGAACCACTTTCTACCCGGACGTCCTCTCTCGATCATAGATCAATTCGTTTTTTCCAGCTGCTCAGTCACGCCGTTTCGCTATTGTCCCCCCCCCAAGCAAAAACACCCCCGGTGCGCGGATGCACACCGGGGGTGTTTCGTATACTTTTGAATTGGATAAGACGCTTAGACCTCGCCGAAGTCAGCGCACTTTGCGATCACGCTGGCGCAGCGGGGGCACAGGCCGTTCTCGTCCGCTGCGGTGCTGTGCTTCCAGCAGCGGGGGCACTTGGTGCCGGCAGCCTCGCTGACGGAAACCGCCAGCTCGCCGCCCACAGTGACCTCCACCTTGGAGACGATCAGCAGATCCGCCAGAGCAGCGCCGTCCATCTCCGCCAGGAAGGCGTCCTCGGCGGGGACCGTCAGGGCCACATCGGCCTCCAGGCTCTTGCCGATCTTCTTCTCGGCACGGGCGGTCTCCAGAGCGCCGTTGACGGTGGTGCGGACGGTGATGATCTTCTCCCACTTGGCCATCTCATCGGCGGAGAGGGCATAGTCGGCAAACACGCCGTTCATATCGTTGAACAGCACGTTCCGGGTGTCGTCGCCCTCCTTGTGGGGCATGGCCAGCCAGATCTCGTCGCCGGTGAAGCACAGGATGGGGGCCATGATCTTGGTGATGGTATCCAGGATCAGGTACAGGGCCGTCTGGGCGCTGCGGCGGGAGAGGCCATCCTTCTCCTCGCAGTACAGCCGGTCCTTGATGATATCCAGGTAGAAGTTGGACAGCTCCACCACGCAGAAATCGTTGACGGCGTGGGTCACCACCAGGAACTCGTAGTCGTTGTACGCCTGAGCGCACTTTTCGATCAGGGCGTTCAGACGGGTGACGGCCCAGCGATCCAGCTCCAGCATGTCGGCGGGAGCCACCAGATTGTTGGGATCAAAGCCGTCCAGGTTGCCCAGGCAGTACCGGGCGGTGTTGCGGAACTTCAGGTAGTTCTGAGAGAGCTGCTTGAAGATGGCGTCGGAGCAGCGCACGTCGGCGTGGTAATCGGCAGAAGCCGCCCACAGACGCAGGATGTCCGCGCCGTACTTGTTGAAGATGTCAGCGGGGTCCACGCCGTTGCCCAGAGACTTGTGCATGGCCTTGCCCTCGCCGTCCACGGTCCAGCCGTGAGTGACGCACTCCTTGAAGGGCGCACCGTTGCCGAAGGCGCCCACGGCGGTCAGCAGAGAGGATTGGAACCAGCCGCGGTACTGGTCAAGGCCCTCCAGATACATATCGGCAGGCCAGAAGTTCTGATCCCGCTTCATGGAGGCATAGTGGGTGGAGCCGGAGTCGAACCAGCCGTCCAGCGTGTCGGTCTCCTTCTCGAAGCCGCTCTTGCCGCCGCAGTGGGGGCAGGTCATACCGGCGGGCAGGAAATCGGCGGGGTCCTTGTCGAACCAGGCGTTGGAGCCTTCCTTGCCGAACATCTCGGAAATGGCGGCGATGGTCTCATCGGTCACCACAGGCTTGCCGCAGTCCTTGCAGTACACCACAGGGATGGGCAGACCCCACCGGCGCTGGCGGGAAATGCACCAGTCGGCGCGCTCCCGGATCATGCTCTTCATGCGGTCGATACCCCAGCCGGGGACCCAGCGGACCTCGTCGCAGGCGGCGCAGGCCTCGTCCTTGAACGCGTCCACAGAGCAGAACCACTGGGGGGTGGCCCGGAAGATGATGGGGTGCTTGCAGCGCCAGCAGTGGGGATAGCTATGGACGATCTCCTCGCTGGCCAGCAGAGCGCCGGACTCCTTCATATCCTTCAGGATGACAGGGTTGGACTCCTCCACCACCATCCCGGCGTACTTGCCGGCATAGTCGGTGTGGCGGCCCTGATCGTCCACAGGCACCACCATGTCCATGCCGTAGCGCTTGCAGGTCTGGTAGTCATCCGCGCCGAAGCCGGGCGCGGTGTGGACGCAGCCGGTACCGGAATCCATGGTAACATAGTCGGCCAGCACCAGACGGCTGGTCTTGGGCAGGAAGGGATGGTCCGCCAGCATATTCTCAAAGAAGGCGCCCTCGTGAGTCTCCACGATCTCGTAATCGGAGATGCCCGCCACACCCATCACCTTGTCGGTGAGGGCCTCAGCCATAATATACATCTCGCCGTTGCCGTTGTTCTTCACCACGGCATAGCTCTCGGAGGGATGCAGCGCGATGGCCAGGTTGCCGGGCAGGGTCCAGATGGTGGTGGTCCAGATCACGAAGCTCAGCTTGCTCTTGTCCAGATGGCTCAGCTTGCCCTGATCGTCGTGCATGGGGAACTTCACATACACGGTGGTGCAGGGGTCATCCTGATACTCGATCTCGGCTTCCGCCAGAGCGGTCTCGTCATGGTAGCACCAGTACACGGGCTTCAGTCCCTTGTAGATGTAGCCCTTCTTGTACATCTCGCCAAAGACCTTGACCTCCTCGGCCTCGAAGCTGGGGTTCATGGTCTTGTAGGGGTGCTCCCAGTCGGCCACCACGCCCAGGCGCTTGAAGCCCTCCATCTGGATGCCGATATACTTTTCGGCATAGGCGTGGCAGGCGGTGCGGAAGTCAGACACGCTCATGGCCTTGCGGTTGAGCTTCTGCTCCTTGATGATGGCGCTCTCGATGGGCATACCGTGGTTATCCCAGCCGGGGATATAGGGGGTGTACCGGCCCCGCATGGCGTAGGAGCGGACGATGATATCCTTCAGGGACTTGTTCAGGGCGTGGCCCATGTGGAGGCTGCCGTTGGAGAACGGAGGGCCGTCGTGAAGGGAGAAGCGGGGCTTACCCTCGTTCTTCTTCAGCAGCTCGTTGTAGAGGTCCATGTCCTCCCAGCGCTTGAGCATCTCCGGCTCCCGCTTGGGCAGGCCCGCCCGCATGGGGAAGTCGGTCTTGGGCAGATTGATGGTCTTGTTGTAATCCATGATGCGTCTCCTTTTATATTGTAAGTTTTCCTTCTGTTCCTGATATAAGCGTCCGTTGTGAGGGTTCGAATCCCTCACGGCGTAGCAAAACAAAAAACGCTTTGCCTCTGAACTCAGAGACAAAGCGTTTGAAAACACTCTGCGGTACCACTCTTCTTGCCGGTCCCCTTGCGGAGCGCGGCCACTCACGCCTGCCATTACAGGCTGACGGAATAACGCCCGTCACACGTCCACGCTTACTCGCGTCGTCTTTCAGCAGGAGGCTCCAAGGTGATTTTCACCGCCGCGCCTGTCCGCCTCGCACCAAACGGCGGCTCTCTTTACAGACTTTCGACCGGCTACTCTTCCTTTTCTTCGCCAAATATCCAGTTACTCGGTTATCATATCACATTTTCACCGTTTGTCAACCGTATTTTCCCGGTTTTTCCCCGGAAAATACAGACTTTTCCGTTCCAACCGCTTCCCGTGGAAAAACCGGCCCCGCCCAAGGGCGGAGCCGGTGCAGAGGAACTGGTGAAATTACTTCGCGGCGGTCATTCCGACGAAACGAACCAGGATCACAGCGGCCTGTGCCCGGGTTGCCGTCCCCTTGGGAGACAGCGTCGCATTGGTGGTGCCGCCGATCAGGCCGCTGCCCACAGCCCACTGCAGAGCAGGCACCGCATACTGGCCAACGCTCTGGAAATCCTTGTAGCTCAGCAGATTGGTGTCCTCACCCACACTGATGTCCGCGCCGTTGGCCTTGGCGTAGCGGTACAGGATAGCAGCCAGCTGTTCACGGGTAATGGCACGGTTGGGCGCGAAGGTGCCGTCGGCATAGCCGCCCACGATCTCCTTGCCGGAGGCCCACTTTACGGCATCAGCATAGTACGCGCCGTTGTCCACATCGGAAAAGCCGGTAGTATTGGCAGTAACAGCGGGGCTGCCGGCCATACGGTACAGCATCGCCACCACCTGACCACGGGTCAGGGTACCGGCGGGGCTGAATGTGGTGTTGGAGGTGCCGCCCATGATGCCGTCAGCATAGACCCGCGCCACTTCGCTGAAGCACCAGTCGGTGTTCTTCACATCCGTGAAGGGCAGCGTAGTGCTGAGGGTCTTCATCATTTCCTGTACCACGGATGCGGAGGTGTTGGAAGCCTCGGTGTAGTTAAAGGCATAGGTGTCGTGGGCAATGCCGTCTGCCTTATCGCTCATGCAGCGCAGAATAGCGCAGGGCACGCCAAACTGATCGCAGACGCGGGCCACGGAAGCGCCCTCCATCTCGCAGGCCAGTGCGTCGAACTTGGTCTGAAGCTCCTTGACATAGGACTCGCTGGAGATAAACTGGTCGCCGGTGGCGATCACGCCCTGATGGACCTTGGCAGAGCCCAGCACATCGCAGGCAGCGTTGTAAGCGATCTTGGAAAGGGTGCCATCCACGGGGATCATGCCGGTCTCCTGATTGCTGCCGGCTTCGCCGTTCCAAACGAAGCCGTTGTTGGTCTCAGTGCCGTAGTCATGCTGCACAAGGCTGGTGCCGATGACCATGTCCATCACGTTCACGTCATCGCCCACGCCGCCGGCAATGCCGGTAAAGACAACGCCCTTGACCGTGAAGTTATTCAGCAGGGCCGCGGTATAGTTGGCAGAGAGGACCTTGCCGACGCCGGCCTGAACCAGTACCACGTCCTCGCCATTGAGCTTACCCACATAGTAGGTCTTGCTTCCGATCACGGTTTCCTTCTGGATGTCGGCGGCATCCACAAGAGCCTTCAGTTCCACGCTCATGGCGCTGATGATGGCGGTACGGGGCGTGGTGTCCTTTGCTGCGACATCCTTGGCAGCGGGAAGCGCGACCCGATCCTTGGCAATGGTGTTCAGCATTTCCTTCACCACAGAGGCGGAGGTATTGGAAGCCTCAGTGTAGTTGAAGGCATAGGTATCATGGGCAATGCCGTCGGCCTTGTCGCTCATGCAGCGCAGAATGGCGCAGGGCACATGGAACTCGTCCGCCACGCGGGCCACGGAAGCGCCCTCCATCTCGCAGGCCAGTGCGTTGAACTTGGTCTGAAGTTCCTTGACATAGGACTCGCTGGAAATGAACTGGTCGCCGGTGGCGATCACGCCCTGATGGACCTTCTCCGCGCCCAGCACGGTGCAGGCAGAATCATAAGCGATCTTGGAAAGGCTCTCATCCACAGGGATCATGCCGGTCTCCTGATTGCTGCCGGCTTCGCCGTTCCAAACGAAGCCGT
>OGLE01002209.1_pt1 | contig 13014 bp, 8 predicted proteins | sample 1572671 | NCBI WGS metagenome assembly OGLE01 (sample SAMEA2581923, study PRJEB24529) | metagenome | biome: Human gut stool | place: China | collected 2011 | reverse complement strand
TGCCTGAAAACACAACCCGCTACGGGGGAGACTTACCCGAAATCTGATTTATTCATAGATGGTCGCCTCCTGTTTGCCAAGCTAAATATGTTGTGGTGGCTTTACTGGTCATCGATTGCAGCCATAGATCCGGACTTTGCCGAGGTGATGTAAAATACCTCTGTCCCTGATGGAATACGCTGATGGAGGCCTCTATCAACAAAGCGCTCTTTCAGGAGCCTTGAATAAACCGGGTTTTCCCCATCGCGGTCTGACCTGTCTTGCCATCACTTCATGCTTGCCTGGGCAATCGGTGGTGTTGTTTCTGTCTTACTGATTAAGCAACTTAAGCGCTTATTATTGGTGCACAATACTCCCGCTCTTTGGCCAGGAGCGCCCACACAGTCCGCGCATTCTTGTTAGCCAATGCTACCGAGGCAATGTTGTTATTCCGGCGCGCCATTAGCTGGTTAGCCCAGCTCGATACGGCATCCTGTTTATGTTTGGCCGACTGCAATACCGCCCTGGCACCATGGATAAGCAAGGTCCTCAAATAGGTATCACCTCGCTTGCTTATCCCGAGCAGGACTTGTTTACCCCCACTGGAGTGCTGACGTGGAACCAATCCGAGCCAGGCAGCCAGTTGTCGGCCATTCTCGAAATTGTTGGCTTTACCAATGGTCGCAATCAGCGCGCTGGCGGTAACAGGGCCAATACCAGGGATCTTGCCGATACGCTGGCAGCTTGTCGAGTGTAGCGATGACATCGAACAGGTACGCCATGTGGTGCTGTAGTAGACTCAGCTGTGTACGAAACAGGACGGGTAACGGGTTATCCGCATCTTCCACGAGCTCAGGTAATCGTCGCTGTAGCTGCTGGATACCTCGGGGGACGACAATGCCAAATTCGGCCAATAACCCCCTGATTTGATTGGCTTGTGCGGTTCGCTGTTTGATGAAGCTCTGACGACTCCGGTGAAGTGCCAATACGGCTTGCTGCTCAGCGGTTTTGACCGGCACGAACCGCATGTTAGGTCGAGTGACGGCTTCACAAATAGCTTCAGCGTCTGCAGCATCATGCTTATTGGTTTTAACATAGGGTTTGACGAACTGAGGGGCCATCAGTTTGACATTATGGCCCATCGATATCAGTTTATTGGCCCAGAAATGAGCAGATGCACAGGCCTCCATGCCGATCAAACAGGGTGGGATGTTGGCAAAAAAGGAGGCCATTTGTGCCCGTCTGAGTTGTTTGTTGAACAACCGTTTTCCGTGCTCGTCAACCCCATGGATCTGGAAAACGTTTTTTGCCAAATCGATTCCAATAGTTTTAACGTTCATGATAGCAGCGCTCCGTTCAATGAGTGACGATTTATCGTCCCACTGTGGCACAAGAGATGGGAGGCGACCATTCCATTAACAAAGCCCTTCAACTCAGCAAAAGTTCGATTTATTCAACAAAGCCTTTTTTTATATACGATCTGACGAATTCAGCAGAAGGAAACTCATCATTCGTGACGAAATAAAAATTAGTTTCCCCATTAATATAGAAATGAGTGTTTACTCACAGAAAGAAAATCAGGAGTAATTATTCTGAAGACAGATAATACAGAAGTCGTACAGCGCATTTAACTCACTTCTCAGGAGGTTAATCACTCTCTATTTGTGGACAACCGACATGTCTTAAGGCTCTGGAATAACGTGTTGATATTTCGATGCGTAGCATGCAGCGGAATATTACCGGATCAATAAAGCAGGAAGAGGCGTTTTAATTCTTTCCGCAGGATGATAGTAGGGTGACTGCCATGTCTGATTATAATGAAAAAAGTGCGATCTCCGCACTTCTCGCAGGTCATTGTTCCGATCCATTTTCCGTGCTTGGCATGCACTCAACCGATGCGGGTCTGGAAGTGCGCGCATTATTACCCGATGCCACCGATGTATGGGTGATTGAACCGAAAACCGGGCGCAAAGTCGGTAAACTCGAATGCCTCGACACACGCGGGTTCTTTAGCGGCGTTCTGCCGCGCCGGAAAAATCCTTTTCGTTACCAGCTGGCCGTCACCTGGCACGGTCAGCAAAACCTGATTGACGACCCCTATCGCTTTGGCCCGCTGCTGCAGGAGCTTGATGCCTGGCTGCTCGCTGAAGGGACTCATCTGCGGCCCTACGAGACGCTGGGAGCCCATGCCGACACCATGGACGGCGTCACCGGGACGCGTTTTTCCGTCTGGGCGCCGAACGCCCGTCGTGTGTCGGTGGTCGGACAGTTCAACTACTGGGACGGCCGCCGCCACCCGATGCGTCTGCGCAAAGAGTCCGGCATCTGGGAGCTGTTTGTCCCCGGCGCGCATAACGGCCAGCTGTATAAGTTCGAGCTGATTGACGCCCACGGCCACCTGCGGGTGAAATCCGACCCGTATGCCTTTGAGGCACAGATGCGCCCGGAAAGCGCGTCGCTTATCTGCGGCATGCCGGAAAAGGTCGAACAGCCACAGTCCCGTCAGCAGGCCAACCAGTTTGATGCACCGATTTCGATTTATGAAGTGCACCTTGGCTCGTGGCGCCGCCACGCCGATAACCATTTCTGGCTCAGCTACCGCGAGCTGGCGGACCAGCTGGTGCCTTACGCGAAGTGGATGGGCTTCACCCATCTGGAGCTGCTGCCGGTAAACGAACATCCGTTCGACGGCAGCTGGGGCTATCAGCCCACCGGGCTGTACGCGCCGACCCGCCGTTTTGGTACCCGTGAAGACTTCCGCTACTTCCTGAATGCTGCCCATGCCGCGGGTCTGAACGTGATCCTCGACTGGGTGCCGGGCCACTTCCCGTCGGATGACTTTGCGCTGGCATCGTTCGACGGCACCGCGTTGTATGAACACAGCGACCCGCGAGAAGGTTATCACCAGGACTGGAATACGCTGATCTACAACTACGGTCGCCGTGAAGTCAGCAACTTTCTGGTCGGGAACGCGCTGTACTGGATTGAACGCTTCGGGATCGACGCCCTGCGCGTGGATGCGGTTGCGTCAATGATCTACCGCGACTACAGCCGCAAAGAGGGGGAGTGGGTGCCCAATGAGTACGGCGGCCGGGAAAACCTCGAAGCGATTGAATTTCTGCGCAATACCAACCGTGTGCTCGGTGAGCAGACGCCGGGAGCGGTCACGATGGCGGAGGAGTCCACCGACTTCGCCGGGGTTACACGACCGTCTTCTACGGGCGGTCTTGGCTTCTGGTTCAAATGGAACCTCGGCTGGATGCATGACACCCTCGACTATATGCAGCTCGATCCCATCTATCGTCGTTATCATCACGACAAGATGACCTTCGGGATGCTCTACAACTACACCGAAAACTTCGTGTTGCCGCTGTCACACGATGAAGTGGTTCACGGCAAAAAATCGATTCTTGACCGGATGCCTGGCGATGCCTGGCAGAAGTTCGCCAACCTGCGCGCCTACTACGGCTGGCTGTTTGCCTTCCCCGGTAAAAAGCTGCTGTTTATGGGCAACGAGTTTGCCCAGGGGCGGGAGTGGAACCACGACGCCAGCCTCGACTGGCATCTGCTGGAAGGGGGCGACAACTGGCATCACGGGGTGCAGCGTCTGGTGCGCGATCTGAACCATACCTATCGCCACCATAAGGCACTGCACGAACTGGATTTTGACCCCTACGGCTTTGAATGGCTTGTTGTGGATGACCACGAACGGTCGGTGTTTATCTTTGTCCGTCGCGATAAAGCCGGGAACGAGATAATCGTGGCGAGCAACTTCACGCCAGTACCGCGTCACGGCTATCGCTTCGGGATTAACCAGCCGGGGCGCTGGCGTGAAGAGCTGAACACCGACTCGATGCACTACCACGGGAGCAACACCGGCAACGGCGGCTGCGTGGCAAGCGAGGCGATCGCCAGCCACGGTCGGGAGCATTCGCTGTCGGTGACTCTGCCGCCGCTGGCGACAATCTGGCTGGTACGGGAATCTGCAGGGCAATAAAACGCGCAGCTGATTTATTGCAGCTGACTTATTACCGGAGGTGATCACTTCTGAATTATTTTGCAGAAGAGTGAGGCTTTTTCTTAATTATTTTCTTTTATGGCTTTTATTTAATGGCAGGACATTATTATGAGTAAACTTGAATATACTGACAACTTAATGCTGTCGCGCCAGTTACCGCTTAAATCCGTGGCCCTGATCCTCGCCGGCGGACGTGGCACACGATTAAAAGACCTGACCACTATTCGCGCAAAACCTGCGGTGCATTTCGGCGGTAAATTCAGAATTATTGATTTTGCTTTATCGAATTGTATTAACTCCGGAATAAGACGTATCGGGGTCATTACACAATATCAGTCCCATTCACTGGTGCAGCATATTCAACGCGGCTGGGCATTCTTTAACGAAGAAATGAATGAGTTCGTGGATTTATTACCGGCGCAGCAGCGGGTGCATGGTGAGAACTGGTATCGGGGGACGGCGGATGCCGTGACCCAGAATCTGGATATTATCCGCCGCTATGATGCGGAATATGTCGTTATTCTGGCCGGGGACCATATCTATAAACAAGATTATTCGCGGATGCTGCTCGATCACGTTGAAAAAGGGGCGCGCTGTACCGTGGCCTGCCTGCCGGTCCCGGTTGAAGAGGCAAGCGCTTTTGGCGTCATGGCCGTGGATGAGAATGACAAAATCATTGAATTTGTTGAAAAACCGGCTAATCCGCCCACCATTCCTGGCGATGAAACCCGCTCGCTTGCCAGTATGGGCATTTATGTGTTTGATGCGGAATATCTCTACCAGCTGCTGGAAGACGACGATCGGGATGAACACTCCACCCATGATTTTGGCAAAGATATTATTCCCAGGATAACGGCGGCAGGTGAAGCGTATGCGCATCCGTTCCCGCGCTCCTGCGTTCAGTCGGATAATAATGCCGAGCCATACTGGCGCGATGTCGGAACCCTGGAGGCGTACTGGAAAGCGAATCTGGATTTAGCCTCAGTAGTGCCAGAGCTGGACGTTTATGACCGTAACTGGCCTATCCGTACCTATGTCGAATCGCTGCCCAGCGCCAAATTTGTTCAGGACCGTTCCGGCAGTCATGGCATGACCATGAATTCTCTGGTCTCCGGCGGCTGTATTATTTCTGGCTCGGTGGTGGTGCAGTCGGTTCTATTTTCCAGAGTTCGGATTAACTCGTTCTGTAATATTGATTCGTCGGTTTTATTACCGGGCGTCTGGGTCGGTCGCTCCTGCAGGATAAGACGCTGCGTGATCGACCGGGGATGCGTTATTCCGGAGGGGACGGTGATTGGCGAAAATGCCGTTGAGGATGCGCGACGCTTTTATCGTTCGGAAGAAGGCATCGTTCTGGTTACCAAAGAAATGCTGAACCGACTTGAACTATGAAGCCGTTGGCGGAAATAAAAGCTGCCGCAGCTGTGATTGCCGTCATTGGCATCGCGTCGCCTTCATGCCTGAATAATTAAGGAGCATCCATGCGAGTTTTACATGTAGGAGCGGAGATGTTCCCTCTGTTGAAAACGGGGGGCTGGCTGATGTGACCGGTGCTCTCCCGGCGGCGCAAATAGCCGAGGGCGTGGATACCCGCGTGCTGCTGCCGGGGTTTCCCGCGATCCGCGACGGAGTAGGGGAACCGCAGGTGGTGGCCAGCAGGGAGACCTTCGCCGGGCCGATGACGCTGTTGTTTGGCGACTTTAACGGCGTGGGCATCTATCTGATTGATGCCCCGCATCTCTATGACCGACCGGGTAATCCTTATCATGACCCGCAGATGCAGGATTATCCCGATAACGTCCTGCGTTTCGCGCTGTTGAGTTGGGTCGCGGCTGAGCTTGCTGGCGGTCTGGATCCGTTCTGGCGGCCTGAAATCGTCCACGCCCATGACTGGCATGCGGGCCTCACGCCGGCTTATCTGGCCGCCCGCGGCAACCCCGCCAGGTCAGTGTTTACGGTGCACAACATTGCCTATCAGGGCTTGTTCCTCGCCCGGCATATGGCGGAGATCGCTTTACCGTGGTCATTCTTCCAGATGCATGGGGTGGAGTTTAAAGGACAGATCTCCTTCCTTAAGGCGGGCCTCTATTTCGCTGACCATATCACCACCGTCAGCCCGACGTATGCCCGTGAAATTACCGAACCGCAGTACGCGTTCGGTCTGGAAGAGTTGCTGCGGCAACGTCAGCGGGAAGGGCGACTGTCGGGGATCCTTAACGGCGTCGACGAAAGCATCTGGGATCCGCGCCGCGATCCGCTGCTGGCTGCGCCTTACGACCGGAACTCGCTGGCTGAGAAAGCGAAGAACAAGCAGCAGCTGCAGACGACGCTGGGGCTGAAGGAGGACGGCCGGGCGCTGTTGTTCACCGTCGTGAGCCGGCTCACCAGCCAGAAGGGGCTGGATCTGCTCCTTGGCGCACTGCCGGGAATCATTGCGCAGGGAGGGCAGCTGGCGCTACTGGGATCCGGCGACCCGGATTTGCAGGCCCGTTTTCTTGCCGCTGCGGCGCAATACTCCGGGCAGGTGAGTATCCGGATCGGTTACGACGAGGCGCTGTCGCATCAGATGATTGGCGGCGCCGACGTCATCCTGGTGCCCAGCCGTTTTGAACCCTGCGGTCTGACCCAGCTCTATGGCCTTCGCTACGGCACATTGCCGCTGGTTCGTCGCACCGGCGGACTGGCGGATACCGTCGCCGACTGTTCGCTCGAAAACCTTGCTGACGGGATCGCGAGCGGATTTGTGTTTACCGACAGCGAGACTGAATCACTATTACATGCCATCCACCGGGCCTTTGTCCTGTGGTCCCGTCCATCGCTGTGGCGGTACGTGCAACGTCAGGCAATGAGCATGGATTTTAGCTGGCAAATTGCCGCTAAGTCTTTCCACCAGTTGTATCAGCGTATTATTTAATTGCTACGGATAAGAAAAATGGAACCACGCTTAAGTTATATTTCACCCAGTCTGAATGAAGAAGCGCTACAGCATGCTATCGCTTATAAGCTCATGTTTATTCTTGGTAAAGATCCCTCACTTGCCAATAAACATGAATGGCTCAACGTCACGCTGTTCGCCGTTCGCGATCGGCTGGTAGAACGTTGGCTGCGGGCGCATCGGGCGCGGATCTCGCAGCAGGCCCGGCAGGTTTATTATCTGTCGATGGAGTTTCTCATCGGCCGAACCCTCTCTAATGCCTTACTGTCGCTGGGCATCTATGAGGATGTGAAAACGGCTCTGGCAGGGATGGGGCTGGATCTGGAAGAGCTGATTGATGAGGAGAACGATCCGGGGCTGGGCAACGGCGGTCTCGGTCGTCTGGCGGCCTGTTTTCTCGATTCCCTGGCCACACTGGGGCTGCCAGGCCGCGGCTATGGTATCCGCTACGACTACGGTATGTTCAAGCAAAACATCATCGACGGCCGGCAGATGGAGTCACCGGACTACTGGCTGGAGTACGGTAACCCGTGGGAATTCGAGCGCCATAAAACCCGCTATACCGTGCGCTTTGGCGGACGTGTTCAACATGAGGGCAAAAACTCACGCTGGCTGGAAACCGAAGAAATTATTGCCGTGGCCTACGATCAGATTATCCCGGGTTATGACACCGATGCCACCAACACCCTGCGTTTGTGGAGTGCCCAGGCCAGCAGTGAAATTAATCTCGGTAAATTTAACCAGGGGGACTATTTCGCCGCCGTGGAGGATAAGAACCACTCTGAGAACGTTTCCCGCGTGCTTTACCCGGACGACTCGACCTATTCCGGGCGTGAACTGCGCCTGCGTCAGGAGTATTTCCTTGTTTCGGCGACGGTACAGGACATCCTCACCCGTCATTACCAGCTGTATCAAACCTATGACAACCTGGCGGATAAAATTGCTATCCACCTCAATGACACCCATCCGGTGCTGTCGATCCCGGAGCTGATGCGTCTGCTGATTGACGAACACCGCTTCAGCTGGGATGACGCGTTTGAGGTGACCTGTCGGGTCTTCTCCTACACCAACCATACCCTGATGAGCGAAGCGCTGGAGACCTGGCCTGTCGATATGCTGGGGAAAATCCTGCCGCGCCATTTGCAGATTATCTTCGAGATTAATGACTATTTTCTGAAAACGATGCAGGAGCACTATCCCGATGATATGGCGTTGCTGAGCCGGACCTCGATTATTGATGAGTCCAATGGTCGCCGCGTGCGGATGGCCTGGCTGGCGGTAGTGGTCAGTCACAAGGTTAACGGCGTGTCGGAACTGCACTCCCGGCTGATGGTGGAGTCGCTATTTGCCGATTTCGCCAGAATCTTTCCGCGCCGCTTCACCAACGTGACTAACGGCGTCACGCCGCGCCGCTGGCTGGCTGCCGCTAACCCGTCCCTTGCCGCGGTTCTGGACCGCCATATCGGCCAGACCTGGCGAACGGATTTAAGCCAGCTGAGCGAAATGGGGGAATATCAGGATTATCCGCTGGTTAACCAGGCCGTCAGCGCCGCCAAACTGGCGAATAAACAGCGTCTGGCCGATTATATCGCCCGTCAGCTGGGCGTGGTGGTGAACCCGAACGCGCTGTTTGATGTGCAAATTAAACGGATCCACGAATATAAACGCCAGCTGATGAATGTGCTGCATGTGATCACCCGCTACAACCGTATCAAGGCGGACCCGCAGGCCGAATGGGTGCCGCGAGTGGTGATTTTCGCCGGCAAAGCCGCGTCCGCTTACCACACGGCAAAACAGATCATCCATCTGATAAACGACGTCGCCAAAGTCATCAACAGCGATCCGCAGATTGGCGACAGACTAAAGGTGGTGTTCATTCCCAACTACAGCGTCAGTCTGGCGCAGATGATCATTCCGGCCGCGGACCTTTCTGAGCAGATTTCGCTGGCAGGGACTGAAGCCTCCGGGACCAGTAATATGAAGTTCGCCCTCAACGGTGCGCTGACCATTGGCACGCTGGACGGCGCCAACGTTGAGATGTTGGAGCACGTGGGTGAGGACAATATCTTTATCTTCGGTAATACCGCTGCAGAGGTCGAGGCGCTGCGCAGCAACGGTTATCAGCCGCGTGATTACTACGACCAGGATCAAGAGCTGCGCCAGGCGCTGACCCAGATGGGGACCGGGGTGTTCAGCCCACAGGAGCCGGGCCGCTATCGCGGTCTGCTGGATTCGCTGATCAACTTTGGCGACCACTATCAGGTGCTGGCCGATTACCGCAGCTATGTTGACTGTCAGGACAAGGTGGATGCGCTCTACCGAACCCCGGAAGAGTGGACCGCCAAAGCGATGCTCAACATAACCCACATGGGCTATTTTTCATCGGACCGTACGGTGCGGGAGTATGCGCAAAAGATCTGGTATATCGACAAAACGCAACTCTGAGCGCGTACTGACAACCAGGAAACGCCGGGGCGGGTGGCAGGAGACCGGCCCCGTCGATGAGCGACCCGGCAGCAACACATAAATAAGCCTGACGGATATGACAGGAGAGAAAAATGACGGACAGTAAACGCGCAGGGGAGCCTGCACAACAGAGTGATTTGATTAACGTCGCTCAGCTGACCGCGCAGTACTACGTACTGAGGCCGGAAGCGGGCAACGCGGAGCATGCGGTGAAGTTTGGTACCTCTGGCCATCGTGGCAGTGCAGGGCGCCATAACTTCAATGAGCAGCATATTCTGGCGATCGCGCAGGCGATTGCGGAAGACCGCGCCAGGAACGGGATTACCGGTCCCTGCTACGTGGGTAAAGATACCCACGCGCTCTCCGAACCGGCCTTTATTTCCGTACTGGAAGTGCTGGCGGCCAACGGCGTTGATGTTATCGTGCAGGAACACAACGGTTTCACCCCGACGCCGGCCATTTCCAATGCCATCCTGGTGCACAACAAAAAAGGTGGTCCGCTGGCAGACGGCATCGTGATCACGCCGTCTCATAACCCGCCGGAAGATGGCGGTATTAAGTACAACCCGCCGAACGGCGGCCCGGCGGATACCAACGTCACCAAAGTGGTAGAGAATCGCGCTAACGAACTGCTGGCCTCGGGTCTGCAGGGCGTCAGGCGCATCTCCCTCGATGCGGCACTGGCATCCGGTCATGTTAAAAAGCAGGATCTGGTACAGCCGTTTATCGAAGGGCTGGCGGATATCGTCGACATGGCGGCAATTCAGAAAGCCGGCCTCAAGCTCGGGATCGATCCGCTGGGCGGGTCCGGTATCGAATACTGGAAACGTATTGCCGGGCACTACAAGCTCGACCTGACTATCGTCAACGATCACGTCGATCAAACCTTCCGCTTTATGCATCTGGATAAAGACGGCGCCATTCGCATGGACTGCTCATCTGAGTGCGCAATGGCGGGCCTGCTGGCGCTGCGCGATAAGTTTGACCTGGCTTTTGCTAACGATCCAGATTATGACCGTCACGGCATCGTCACGCCGGCAGGGCTGATGAACCCGAACCACTATCTGGCGGTGGCGATTAACTACCTGTTCCAGCATCGCCCGCAGTGGGGCCAGGATGTGGCGGTGGGCAAGACGCTGGTCTCTTCCGCGATGATCGACCGTGTGGTGAACGACCTCGGCCGCAGGCTGGTTGAAGTGCCGGTGGGCTTTAAATGGTTTGTTGACGGCCTGTTCGACGGCAGCTTCGGCTTCGGCGGAGAAGAGAGCGCGGGCGCCTCGTTCCTGCGTTTTGACGGAACGCCGTGGTCGACCGACAAAGACGGGATCATCATGTGCCTGCTGGCGGCGGAAATCACCGCCGTCACCGGTAAAAACCCGCAGGAGCACTACGACGAACTGGCCGCCCGCTTCGGCGCGCCGAGCTATAACCGGCTGCAGGCTTCGGCCACTTCCGCACAGAAAGCGGTGCTGTCGAAGCTGTCGCCGGAAATGGTCAGGGCCAGTCAGCTGGCGGGTGACCCGATCACTGCGCGTCTGACCGCCGCGCCGGGCAACGGCGCATCGATTGGTGGCCTGAAAGTGATGACCGACAACGGCTGGTTCGCCGCCCGACCGTCAGGTACGGAAGACGCTTACAAGATCTACTGCGAGAGCTTCCTCGGGGAAGCACATCGCAAGCAGATCGAGAAAGAAGCGGTGGAAATCGTGAATAGCGTGCTAGCGGCGCACCAGTAGAGCAGTTGACGTACTCCGCTGAGCCGGAGTACGTCATAGTTACCCGGCGACACCAATACAGGCACCACTTTGTCAGAACATAAGGAACGGGACGCTTCGCAAAAGGTATTGCTGCGGGGACTATATGAATATCTATGTTATTACCAATAATAATTTCATGCTTGTAGGTCTGAAATGTATGTTCAGCGACAACAGCCTCTCCGTCAACAGGGTTGTGTTTTCACGGGTCAGCGATATTGCCTTCAGCAACAGCGATGTGGTGATTGTGGAGTCAGAGCTGAACACCGGCGATGCCGAACGTCTCAAGTACCTACACATTTCACCGGTCAATCTTATCTTTTTATTAAAACCGGCGTCAGGAATGAGCGGGACAGGGCGTGAAGCGGTATGCATTGACACTGAATTAAGCGGTAATGAATATCTCATGATGAGGCAGGCGTTTAAAAAAATGGGGATCAATCTGAAGAGGGACAAGTTGTCATTTACCAAAAGAGAAACACATGTTATCAATATGATTTTAAATGGTTATTCGATAGATGAAATTTCCCGTAGCCTGCTGATCTCCAAAAAAACGGTTCAGTCTTTTGTCGGTATTGTTTTGCATAAACTGAATACCACCAAAATAAGTGGAATATACCGCAAAAAAAATCTCATCATCGACAGTTTTGCCAGGAGGAGCCTGCATCGTTAGGATGCCCTATAAACTAATGATCTGCTTATGGAAAGTCACTATTTCATATATTAAGTTTCAACTAAATTTGTTATAAATTATTTTATGTTGTTATGTTGAACGGGGTTTGATTATTGGTATGCTTCAGAAAAAATAAACATACATCATGGGTGCTAACATGATGAAAATATATGAAACTATAGTCATCAAATGATTTAAGCATACAATAAATAATATAGGATTATATCCTCTATCTGTGAATGGTGGGCGGCAGAGGAAAAACGGGATATATATTTATGCATTTCATCTTTTTATTATAAAAAACTGTTATGTAAATTCTGTAGCGGGAGGGGGTATGTTTAGTGAAGACGCACACTATGAATTTCTAAAAAGATATTACAGAGCGGAGTTTTTTGAAGGAAGAAATGGTTCCATTTGGGGAATAAATTATTCTTACAATTTGGCAAGGGTGGGTATGAATATGCTTGAAAGATATGGCTATGGGATAATATTAAAGCATGAATCTATCACTGGTGAAACCATTTACTATGATCGTAGTCTGACGATACTATTTGGTGACAGAATTACACAGGCCCTGGGAGGTCAGTATTGCAACAGAGAAATGAGAGAATAATGATTTAATATATTTTTTAATCGCTCGTTAAACATTGGAACTTTTCTCAGAACGTGACTGCAATGTCTTCAACGCATCTAACATGTCGTCGCCGTTCAGTGAGCGCTGCGATTATTTCTCTGTTGGTTTTCTGCGCCGCCGCAAAGAGCCATCACCGGCAGGGATCGCCTGTGAACGGTTGTTATCGCGTTTATCCTGAACATCAATCTAAATTGAAATGTCCGCATGTAGGTTATGTTTCAGCCTTTGCCGAAGATGTCTTTACTCCGGGTCTGAAGTTGCTGCAGGGCTTCCAGCATGTCGTTATGGTCCAGACTTCGTTGTGATTTCTTGCCGGGTTGTTTCTTTCTGCGTGAGGTCTGGCCGTCCAGTGATGGCAGGGCCTGTGAGCGGGTGTTGTCCCGTTTGTCCTGAACCAGCTTTATCATTTCCAGGGCACGTCCCAGACGCTTGTTGGGGTCACCTCAGAAAACGGAATCTATGGTCACTCCCGTTTTTGCAACACCGATTTTGACGATAAATTGGCTTGCTTGAATCTATCCGGCGTCTGAATGGGATTTTATTCCCGCGCCTCGA
>OGLE01002197.1_pt1 | contig 13080 bp, 9 predicted proteins | sample 1572671 | NCBI WGS metagenome assembly OGLE01 (sample SAMEA2581923, study PRJEB24529) | metagenome | biome: Human gut stool | place: China | collected 2011 | reverse complement strand
TGTGCGTTGAGTTTCGGGACTTATCTGGCCGTGGCTCGTCGGGATGATCGGAAGATTGCTTTCGCCAGTATGAACCAAACTTTTCAAGTGGAATGTGATCAAAGTATTTTTGAGAATAAACCTGATGAATGGGTGAAGTATCCTTTGGGGGTGGTGAAGGAGTTCTCGGATCGAGGACTTGCCCCGTGGGGTTTTAACATCCTGTATTTCGGGAATATTCCGAACGGGGCCGGGTTATCCTCGTCAGCCTCGATAGAGGTTGTGACGGCGTTTATGCTAAACGATCAGTTGAATGCCGGGCTGGACGTGGTGGAGTTGGTGAAAATGTCACAACGGGCAGAGAATGTTTTCGTGGGTATGAATTGCGGGATTATGGACCAGTTTGCCGTGGGTATGGGAAAGAAAGGACACGCTATTGCGCTGGATTGCAGTACTTTGGATTATGATTTGATCCCGCTAAACCTTAATGGATATAAATTGGTAATCACCAATTCAAATAAGAACCATGATTTGGTTACTTCCGAGTATAACGTGCGGCGGAGCCAGTGTGAACAGGCTTTGGCCGATATAAATCAAGAACTGGACGTGAAACATCTGTGTGATTTGAGCGAGGAAGAATTGGAGAGGGTACGTCATTTGATTTCCGATGAAACCGTTTATCGCCGGGTTCGTCATGCCGTTACGGAGAACGAGAGGGTGAATGAAGCCATTGACGTGTTGCAAAAGGGGGATTTGGTTCGTTTCGGGGAATTGATGAACGCGTCGCATCGGTCATTGAAGAAAGATTACGAGGTTACCGGTGTCGAGATGGATACGCTGGCGGAGGAAGGGCAGAAGTTACCGGGCGTGCTGGGGTCCCGGATCACGGGGGGCGGTTTCGGTGGTTGCACCGTGAGTCTTGTGAATGAGGATAACGTGCAGGAATTTATCGAGAAGTTGGCTTCCGTGTATCACGCTAAAGTCGGGTTTAATGCCGAGTTTTACGTGGCGGATATTGGTGATGGCGTGAGGAAAATTTACTAAGTATAAACCATAACAATTGGAAAAATGTTGAACACGAGTTTTGAGTTCTGGGATTATTTCATCTTCGGGGCGTATGCCTTGATGATTATCGCCGTGGGATTATGGGTGTCAAGAGGTAAGAAAGGTGTGCAGAAGACAACGGAGGATTATTTCCTTGCGAGCAAATCGTTACCATGGTGGGCTATCGGAGCCTCGTTGATTGCGGCGAATATCTCTGCCGAGCAATTTATCGGGATGTCCGGATCGGGGTTCGCCGTGGGACTGGCCATTGCCTCGTATGAGTTTATGGCAGCCTTGACCTTGATCATCGTGGGTAAATTCTTTTTACCTATATTTATCAAACAGGGGCTTTACACGATCCCCGAATTCGTGGAAAAACGTTTCTCGACGAACTTGAAGACCATTCTTGCCGTTTTCTGGATCGCCTTGTTTATTTTCGTGAACTTGACTTCCGTGCTTTTCTTGGGGGCAAAAGCCATTGATACGATTATCGGTACGGGTAACGGGGAGTTATTTATTCCAGCCATCGTCGGGCTGGCCTTTGTCGCGGCGGCATACTCCATTTACGGGGGATTGTCGGCAGTGGCTTGGACGGATGTGATTCAGGTGGCCTTGTTGATCATCGGGGGCGTTATAACCACGCTTATCGCTTTGGATAACGTGTTGCCCGGTGGCGGTGTCGTGGAGGGATTTAAACACGTCGTGGACACGGCGGGCGATAAGTTCCATATGATTATCTCGAAGGATAACCCGGAGTTTAAAAACCTGCCGGGTATTGCCGTGCTTATCGGTGGCTTGTGGGTGGCAAATCTCTATTACTGGGGATTCAATCAATATATAATCCAGCGGACGTTGGCGGCCAAGTCGTTGAAAGAGGCTCAACGAGGTATTGCTTTCGCTGCGTTTCTGAAATTGATCGTGCCTTTAATCGTGGTTATTCCGGGAATCGTGGCTTTCGTGATGTACACCGAGTCTAAAGACCCGTCCGTGACGGCTATGTTCGAGATGACGGGAGGAAATGATAAAGCCTATCCGTGGCTGATCGGGACGTTTGTTCCCACGGGTTTGAAGGGTTTGGTGCTGGCGGCATTGGCTGCGGCTATTGTTTCTTCGTTGGCCTCCATGCTGAATTCGACTTCTACCATATTTACGATGGATATTTATAAACCTTACATCAACCGGGAGGCCTCGCACAAAAAATTAGTGAGTGTGGGACGGATCACGGCAGCCGTGGCGTTGGTGATTGCGGGTTTGATTGCACCCATGATGGCTAATTTCGACCAGATGTTCGTGTATATTCAAGAGTACACGGGGTTAGTGAGCCCCGGTATTCTGGCCGTATTCCTGATGGGTTTATTCTGGAAGAAGACAACAAACCGGGGGGCTATAATCGGAGTGCTGATCTCTATTCCCGTGGCGTTGTTGCTGAAGTTCCTGCCCATCGAAATGCCGTTCCTCGATCAGATGATGTATACGTTCTTGTTGACGATGGTAACGATCGGTATGGTTAGTTTGGCTACCTGCAAGACGGATGATGATCCGAAAGGCTTGGTGTTGACTTCTGAAATGTTCAAAACCGATAAGGTATTTAATATTTGTGCTTACGTGATTTGTATTTTGTTAGCCGTGATTTATACGGCTTGTTGGTAGAGCGTGGATAGAGAATGAGGTGATGTTTCGGGGGTTAAAGGGGGTGATGAGCCTTTACCCCCGATTTTTTCTCTTTACACGGTCGGTACACGGTCGCTCGTGAGCGAGGGAGTAGCGAAGGAGTACCGAGAGTGTACCGAAGTCGATCCCTGTCTTCTACCTTACTTCATCCTATTTCGTTTGGGATGTGATTTACTACAAGTTTATATCACAAATTTTCATCATAAATAAATTTTGCCGAAATATATTGTTGTTCAATTTTTGTTCCATGTAAATAATTATAGCTATGAAAACATACATCAAATTTTTATTCATTGTTGTTGGTATTAGTTCCGTACTCATGGCATTCATTCCGACATCAACAATCAATACGAGTAGAATGTTAATCAATATTGATTGGAAATTACAGGACGTTTCAAATAATGGATATTCCATGATTGAGAGATTTAACGAGGGAGAATTAACAACTAAATTTATTCAAGGATACGACACGACGGTCTCTATAACATCTTATTATTTATCAGATACGCTAGTCAAGATATTCAATCCTAGGGAAGTTCGAGCATTGAGAAGAGGTGAATACAAGTATATTGTCGTAGAAGATGGGGAAAAAAGTAGAGAACCAAAAAATCCAACACTGATATATGAGATTTTAAATTTGAATAGTGATTCTTTAGAGATTCAATACATACCACGATATGGCGAAATAATACGTGAAGGGAGACCAGTAACATACAAACCATTGAAAAAATAAAACGAATTGTTTTGAACTTGATCCCTGTTTTTTACCTTATATTTCCTATGTTACTAGGGACATGGTTAATTATAAATAGTCAAGTTTAATAGCTGGTTTTCGGAAACCGGGTTATGTCTGTGCGGATTATGTTCTTCAGCACATTTTGCCCTTCCAGAGCAAGATAGTGTCATTAAAATTGTTAAGGGGGTTGTATCTAAAGAAAGAAAAGATTAACTTTGAAATCATCTAAAGTAAGTGTTTCTTATAATTAGTACTTATTGTTTTGACGAAATCAGAGGATGTTTTAATAAAAAAGTTCCGGGCTGGAAATGGTGTGATTTTCAAGGAGATTTTTGATCGATACTATCTCCCCGTGAAGTCGTACGGTTTCCAGTATATCGAGGACGATGAGATTGTTGAAGATTTCGTGCAAGATGCTTTCCTGAAGGTGTGGGAGAAACGGGCGGACTTTTATTTTGTTGCGGCAATTAAAAGTTTCCTGTATATGAGTGTCAGAAATGCTTGTTTGGATTACCTGCGTCACCAAAAAGTGCAACGTCGCAATGAGCCGGAATTAATCCTGTGGCTCACGGAAGAGGGAGAGGAAGAATTTATTCTTGAAGAGGAAGTTCATGCGATGGTGTACGATGCGATAAAGGATTTGTCGGAGCGATCCCGTCGGGTCGTGATTCTGACGATGGAGGGTCTTTCCAATCCTGAGATTGCGAAAGAGTTAGGGGTTTCCGTGAACACGGTGAAGACGATTAAATTGCGTGCTTACAGGGTGTTGCGGGAACGGTTGAAGGGTATTCAGTGGTTGTTATTACTTCTTTTGGGCGTTTAAAGAATTTTTTTTTACAAAGGGTGTCACCCTGTGGGGAGGTGTTCACGTTTTAGGGGAAATTTTTGAAAAATGGAGAAAATTGATCCTAGGATAGAGCTTGTTATTTATCGTTTTTTACGTGGGGAAATCTCCGCGTCTGAACGGGAGATGCTCGAATCCTGGTTACGTGAAGGAAAGCATAGGGAATTGTTCGAGAAAATCTGTGATAAGGAGAATATGCTGGAAAAGTCGTTCTATTTTGATCGACTGGATAAAGGGAGGGAGAAAACATGGCTCCGTTTGGAACGGGCTACCGGGTTGCGTCGTCGTCTTGTGGTGCGTCGCTGGGCGGTGGCAGCTTCGTTGATGGTTCCTCTTTTGATTGGAATAATGTACTTGAATATGCGGCAGGTAGAACCGGGAGTGCCAGAGCTACGGCAGGAGCGAATTGTTCCGGGAGTATCAACGGCACAGCTTTATTTACCTGATGGCAAAGTGGTCGATTTGGGTAAAGACAGTATTTGTGACTTACAGTTGTTTGAAGGTGGCCGGTTTGTGAATGAACGAGGGACGTTGACCTACAAAAGTGATAGTGCAGAAATAAGTGCGGCCCAATACAGCGAGATCCGGATACCGAGAGGGGGAGAGTATAAAGTCGTGCTGCCCGACGGAACGGTGGTATGGTTAAACGCGGAATCGTCTCTTCGTTTCCCGACCGTGTTTACAGGGAAGGAACGGAAAGTGTATGCGAAGGGGGAGCTTTATTTTGACGTGAAACATGATGAGGCGAAACCTTTTATCGTGGAGGTGGAGAAAGACTACGTGGTTCGGGTACTCGGAACCGAGTTTAATCTCCGGGCGTATGGCAAGTCTTCCCGAGCGACAACGCTGGTGAAAGGACGTGTACAGGTGAAAGGGGCGGATAACACGGTGCTGTTGAAACCGGGTCAACAAGCCTTTGAGGCTCCGGGTACAAATGATCTTGAAGTGCTTGACGTGGATGTGGCTCCTTACGTGGCATGGCATGAGGGAAAATTCCATTTTGTTCATGTTTCCTTGAAAAATATCATGGAGGAACTATCTCGCTGGTATGATGTGCAGGTTATTTTCGAGAATCCGGCAGTGATGGACGAGTGTTTCACGATCGAGATGCAACGATTTGATGATTTTAATAAAGTATTGAGATTAATTGAACGAACAGGTATGGTGACTATCTCCGTGGATGGCCATACGGTGACTGTAAAATAGAAAAACGGGAGATCTGGACCATCCCCCGTTTTAAGTAAGGTGCCTGAGGCACAATGTAAAATTTTAATGTTACAAAGTTATGAAAAAAATCAGAACGAGTGGGTTTTTTAGGCGAGCCCATGGGAATTTTTTGTTGATGATGAGGCTGACAATGTTGTGCCTGTTGATGACGTTTGTCTCGTTTACGGCCACGGCGCTGGGTCAACGAACGACGATCAAACTGGACAACGTGGAATTACAAGTTGCTTTTAACGAAATTAAACAGAAAATGGGGTACACCTTCGTGTACAATGATCAAGTGGTGAAGAACGTGGGGAAGATTTCCGTGAATGTTACGTCTTCTGATATAAGGCAGATTCTGGCGAAATGCTTGGAAGGGACATCTCTTGATTTTTATATCGAGGATAATATAGTTGTGATCAAGGCGAAGACGGAACAATCGGTTCGCGAGACGGAGAAAAAGCCCGTGACCGTGAAAGGAAAAGTGGTGGACGAGAAAAGACAGCCCTGCCGGGGGTTACTGTTTTGATAAAGGGTACGACCTTGGGGGTAACAACCGGGGTTGAGGGTGATTTTTCGATCGTGGTCACCGACACGACGAATGCCGAACTGGTGTTCTCGTTTATCGGGATGGTATCTCAAACAATTCCTTATAAGAGCATCCCGAAAGGAGAGTGGACCATTGTTTTGAAAGATGACGTGCAGGAGATGGATGAGGTGGTGGTTACGGGTATCTATTCTCGTAAAAAAGAGAGTTTTACAGGATCATCGACAACCTATACGGCTAAGGAATTGAAAACCATCGGTAACACGAACGTGTTGCAGAGTCTGAAGACGATGGACCCTTCTTTTGCCATCATGGAGAACAATCAGTTCGGATCGGACCCGAACCGCTTGCCGGATATTAATGTGCGAGGTAAGACCAGCGTGATCGGCTTGACACAGGAGTACGAGATAGACCCGAATCAACCCTTGTTCATTTTGGACGGGTTCGAAACAACGTTACAGACGATTAGTGATCTGAGCATGGATCGGGTGCAGAACATCACGGTCTTGAAAGATGCGGCGGCCACGGCTATTTATGGTTCGAAGGCGGCTAACGGGGTGGTTGTGGTCGAGACGAAGGCTCCGGCTCCGGGAACGTTGAGGTTGTCATATAGCGGGAATATGAATCTTTCTTTTGCCGATTTGTCGGATTATAACTTGATGAATTCGTCCGAAAAGTTGGAGTTTGAGCGATTGGCCGGTTATTATGGCGATTTGGATGAGAATGGAGAAGTTGAATCGGAGAGTAAACAACGGTTGTACTACCAGCGTTTGGCGGAGGTTACCAGAGGGGTAGACACTTACTGGATGAGCGAGCCTTTGCGTTTTGCTGTTTCCCACAGTCATAATCTTTTTGCCGAAGGTGGAGACGACCGGATGCGTTACGGTTTGGGATTCAGTTATAATAAGACGCAAGGTGTGATGAAAGGTTCCGACCGGGATGTGATAAATGGTAACGTGCAGTTGCTATATCGGTATAAAACGTTGTCTTTCAAGAATTACTTGAACTTGGATTACACGATGTCTTCCCGGGAGAAGGTGGCTTTCTCGAAATTCTCCCAATCCAATCCTTACCACCGGAAAAAGAACGAGTTCGGTGTGGTGGAACAGGTGCTGGAACAGTATTGGGATTCGGATTCTGATTCTCCGACTTACTTGAAGGATTTAAATACATATAACCCGTTGTTTGATATGAATCAAGGAAGTTTTGACGAGACCACTTCTTTTGGTTTCAGGAATAATTTCGAGATTGACTGGCAGGTGATGGACGGTTTGCGGGCAAAGGGACGTTTCAGTATTTCAAAGTCATCGGCTCAAGGCGAAATTTTTAAATCACCCAAGTCATCGGATTTTGCGGAAGCTGCATCAACCGAACGAGGCTCTTATCGGGAAACGAGGGAAGAGAATTTAAGTTATGACGGGGATTTTAACGTGACGTATGCCAAGTTGTTTAATGAAGTACACATGGTGAATGCCGTGGGTGGAATTCGTTTGGCCTCTAGTAAATTGCAAACCAGTGGTTACGAGACGATCGGTTTTATCGATGACCGTTATTCGAATCCGTCGTTTTCAACGGGTTATCCTAGTGGGGCAAAACCTTCTTACTCCACGAGCGAGAAACGTTCCGTTAGTTATTACCTGAATGCGGGTTATGCTTATGACGATCGGTACCTGTTGGATGTAAATCTTCGTTCGGACGGTTCTTCCGTGTTCGGTTTGTCCCAGCAATTCACAACGACATGGGCGGTCGGAATCGGATGGAATGTTCACAAGGAAAGGTTTTTTCAGAATCAGAACTGGTTGAATTATTTGAAACTGCGCTTCTCTGTCGGTAATCCCGGTAACCAGAATTTTGATGCCTATATTTCCATGAATGTGTACAAGTATGCGACCGATTTCCCGAATCCTTTTGGGGTTAGTGCGATTGTTTCGACTTGGGGAAATAACAACTTGGACTGGCAGAAAACGATTGATCAGAACTATGGTATCGACTTGGCTTTTCTGAATAATCATTTGAAGATCACCGTCGATTATTTCTTTAAGAACACCGACCCGTTACTGGTTTACGTCCAGACCCCGACTTCCACGGGAACCTCTACCGTACCCATGAATCTGGGTAAACAGGTTTCTCAAGGGGTGACGGCCACGTTGAATTATATGATCCTGCAAAGAGAGGGCATAAGTTGGAACTTTAATTTCAACGCTCGTCATATCACGTATGAATACCGGAATATCGGGAATGCACTGGATAAGTTTAATTCGGATAACAGAAGTTCTAATTTAGTAAGATATTATGACGGGGGAAGTCCTTCCGATTTGTGGGCAGTACGTTCCGCGGGAATTGATCCGGCCTCAGGACGGGAGATCTTCATCAAGAAGGATGGCACGCAAACGTTCGTGCATGACTATGCCGATGAGGTAGTTGTCGGGAACTCGGACCCGAAGGTCGAGGGAGTTATCGGTACTTCTTTCTATTACAAGGGATTTACGGCATCTGTCAATTTGCGCTATCGCTTGGGAGGCCAGATATTCTTGTCCACGTTGTATAATAAGGTGGAGAATATTTCGCAGAATGCCTTGCAATACAATCAGGACAAACGGGCGCTATACGATCGTTGGCAGAAACCGGGAGACGTGAGCAAGTATAAGGCTATTTCGTTGACGGAAAAGACCCCGATGTCTTCTCGTTTCGTTGCCGACGAAAATACGCTGAGCGGGGAATCCATCTCTTTGGGATATGAAACTCAGGCTAGATGGTTACATCATATCGGGGCCTCATCGATGACGATCCGGGGCTATATGAATGATATTTTCCGTATATCCACGGTGAAGAATGAACGTGGATTGGATTACCCGTTTGCTCGCACGGTGGCATTTTCTCTGGGATTAACGTTTTAATGACTTAAAGGCATTAGTTTATGAATATGATTAGAAATATAAAATTAGGACTGATTGCAAGCGTGATGCTGTTATTCGTGTCCTGTAATTCATGGTTGGAAGTTGACCCTGACGATAGAATAATGGATAATTCTTTGTTCAAAGACAGGGAAGGTTTTCTTGCAGCTTTGAATGGCGTGTATTCGGAAATGAATACCCCGAGTTTGTACGGGGCCAATTTGTCAATGGGAATGATTGACGTGATGGCACAATATTATAACTGTAAATTCCAAGAGCATAACTACTCGGTTTATGCCAACTATTCGTACGCGCAGAAGGATTTCAAGAGTACCTTGGATAAGGTTTGGTCCGGGTTGTACTCGATGATCGCGAATTGCAACGCGATTCTTGAACATTGCGGGGAAGGGAACGCTGTTTTGCCGGATCAATATTATCGTCTGATCAAGGGGGAAGCTCTTGGACTGCGGGCCATGATGCACCTTGATTTGTTACGTATGTTCGGACCTATTTACACGGAGGAGAATAAAGGAGTGAAATGTATTCCTTACATGACCCGGGCGGACCGGGTGGTGCAGCCTTTGTTATCGGCTGATAGCGTGATGTATTACATTATCAAGGATCTGGAATCGGCATCTTCTTTACTTTCAACGGTGGATCCGGTGATCACGGACGGACCGAGAAATTATGATCCGGGGATGAATTCCAGTGATTTGTATTATAGACAATACCGGATGAACTACTTTGCCGTGAACGCTCTGATGGCGAGGGCTTATTTATGGATGGGAAACACGCAGAGGGCTGGAGAATGCGCCCGGACCGTGATCGAGAAGGTGAGTAACGAGGATAAACCTTTATTCCCGTTGGTTGATGCCGACTACATGGCGAAGAATTTGCCGGACGGGGTGTTCTCCCCGGAGGTGCTGTTCTCGCTCTATAATACTTCTCGCGAGAGTAAGGTATATAAGGAGTTCTTTGATCCCACTTTGTCCGTGGTTAAAATATTGACCATGACCGGGAATCTCACGTCGGGGCGGGTAAATACGACATACGACGATAAGGATGATTATCGCTACCGGATGTGGGCATCTACTATATCCAATAGTAAGGAGGTAACTTATTTGAATAAATATATCGACGAAACGGAGGCAGATTCGGCGTATCATTATCGCTATATGATCCCGTTAGTGCGTGTCAGCGAGTTATACCTGATCGCGGCGGAGTGTGAGACGGATGTTCCGACGGCTCTTGAGAAGTATTTTAATCCGTTACGTTTTTCCCGAAATTGCGTGAATCAGAGCGCATCCACTGCAGAAGAGATGAAGAGTTTGATTCGGGCTGAATACGTGAGAGAATTTGTAGGAGAAGGTCAGCTATTCTTCTATTACAAACGGAACGGGTTGCAGACGATCCCTGACGGGGCAACAGCGAGTGGCACGATGAACGTGCAATTAACAGATTACGTGTTCCCGTTGCCGGACAGCGAAACGAGCCAACGGGCAGAGTCACAGGATAATGTTTCACAAGAATAAGGTATGGCTATGAAAAAGATATTATATATGATCGCTCTCGTCTGGATGGCTTTTTGCGTGGCGAGTTGTGAAAAAGAGGTTAAAGACTATGACGGGCAGGAAGGCGTTTATTTTTACGTGCAATACGGTGCGGCACACGGTGATACTACGATTTGGGCCAGCCATTCTTCTACCCCGGTGGCATTTGCGAATGTTTCGGGTGATTATTACGATGTTAAATTGCGGGTGATGACCACCGGGAGGATAAAGGATTACGATAGGACTTTCCGGGTAGTTGTGGACAAAGATTCAACTACCGCCGTGGAAGGTGTAAATTACGAGCCTTTTGACGAGTTCCAAGTGGTGAAGGCAGGAGTTCATTATGCCGATGTGATGGTTCGTTTGAAACGGGATGTGAGTATCCAAACGGAAGAACGTGTGTTGGGGTTGAAGTTGGAACCTACTGATGATTTTGGAATTGGAATTAACCAATGGGGGAAACTTGATGGTTTGTGGTCCAGCGACGGGGGCAATGATTTTGATGCGTCCATGCATAAGGTTACCATGAATGATTTTCTTGTACGTCCGGCTCGTTGGATTCCGGCAAAAGATTACGCTGTAGGAGAGGCAGAAGGAGGTTTATGGGGAGCTTTCACGAGAAAGAAGTATGAGTTGATGTGTGAGAAATTTAATTTGACTTATGAAGATTTCGAATCGGAGGCTACGATGCCTAATGCGAAGCGGACGATGATAAAGGATTATTTCGTGAATTATTTGCAGGATCTTTACGACAAGGGAACTCCCGTGCTGGAGGATGACGGACGTGCCATGTGGTTCATGGGGGTATCGTGGAAAACGGTCGTGGGACAACCTTGGATTCCGGAACAATAATGGTTGAACAATGTAAATCTGATAATTATGAAACGAAATATAGTATTCTTTTTAACAAGCGTGTTCATCTGTTTGTCGGTGGCCTGTTATGATGACAAGGGGTCTTACGACTACAAGGACGTGAACGAGGTTGAGGTGGATGGCCTAGGGACATCGTATAACCTGATATTCAAAAAGGACACGTTGAAAATTACACCGGAACTAAAGTTCACGCAGGATAGTTTGAATTTGGATCGTTATGGTTACGAGTGGATCGTGGTATCGGGAATTTCGGGTTCCGAAGAGACCCGTGAGGTGATCGGTACGGAACGCAACTTGAAATACTTCGTGGAGTTGGAGCCAGGAACTTATACCCTGTATTTGAAAGTGAGGGATAAGCAGACCGGATTGTTATGGATGAACTACACCTCGCTCACAGTTCGGACAGAAGTCGGATTGGGGTGGTTATTGATTGGTGAAGATGCCGAAGGATATGTAAATGTCGATATGATTGCCATGCCGAATGATACGATCGTGATAAATAATTTGCTGTCAAATAACGGATTGCCTAGGCTGAAAGGTCCGAAAAGTATCATGTACACGGGAAGTCCATATGCGAGTTACTTGGCTCCTTACGAGAAGTTGTGGATTGCCACGGAAGACCGTTCTTATTACGTGAATACATCAACCTTTGAGGGAGAGCTGACGAATGTTTTCGAAATGATGGTTTACTCGTATCTTGATATTCCGGAGCAATTGAATCCGGTACATTTGCTCTCCCAAAGAACGGGAGGTTCGATGAACACAAGTAGATCGGTGGCTTGTGCTGAAGGTTTCGTGTTTAATATATCATCCCTTTTGAGTGGTGGTGACTATGCTAATCCTTTGAACCGTACGGCTGATGCTCCAGAAAAGTTGTTTAAGGCTTATCCGTACATCTTTGCCTCTTTAGGGTATGTTTCCGGGGGAGTACTTTATGATACGGACAATGGCCGTTTCTTGAGATTCACGTCTTCCGGTTCGACCTCAACGGCATTGCTTGATAATAGTGGTGAGGCGTTCCCGTGGATTCAGCCGGAAGGACGGACTTTGGTTTACGGGGAGAACACGATGGACACGGAAGGTGGTAGCCGGGGAAATTCGTTCACGTTGATGAAGGATGCGGGAACGGGCAAGTACTTCATCTATAAGTTCTATGCTTACGGTAGTTCTGCACAAAAACGTGCGGGTTACGAGGTAAAGAGTTCGCTTGCCACGGATATTGATAAAGCTGAATTTTATGCTTTTGCATCCAATCGTTCGCTCCTTTTATATGTAGTGGGAAAGACCCTGTATGCTTATGATTATAAAGTAGGCTACGAGAAGTTGTATTCCATGGATTTACCGGATGAAGTTTCGATGATGAAGTTTGATGTGAAATCGGGATATGGAGATTATAATGATCTTTATATTGCAACTTATAACAGTACGACGGGAGGAACGTTACAAAAATATGTGCTGGGAACCGATCAAAATAAGTTTGAGTTGAAACCGGATGAAAGATGTTACTGGACAGGGTTAGTGAAAGTGAAGGACATGGAGTGGAAAAATAGTGCACAATAAATATGAAGATAAATTTAATATTATTCTGGATGATAGCGGTAATTTTACCGCTGTCATCTTTTGCTCAAGGAGTTGATTTTAAGTCGTTGACGATGAAGGAGGCGCAGGCTGTTGCGGAGAAAGAGAAGAAGATGATATTCATTGACTTCTACACGACGTGGTGCGGACCGTGTAAG
>OGLE01002196.1_pt1 | contig 13082 bp, 13 predicted proteins | sample 1572671 | NCBI WGS metagenome assembly OGLE01 (sample SAMEA2581923, study PRJEB24529) | metagenome | biome: Human gut stool | place: China | collected 2011 | reverse complement strand
AGGCAAGTACCTCTTTCGTGTGGTTTGCATAAGTGACAATTGCTACCCGGTCTTGCGGGCGAAGTTGTTTCACGAGTAATTTCAGGGATGATTTTAATAGCGGGAGTTTGTTCGCGTCACTCATGGAACCGGACACGTCGATCAAAAATACAAGATTGGAAGCAGGAAGATTATCCGTGGGAATTTCTTTTGCTTTGATGCCGATGTGTACCAGTTTGTGTTGCATGTTCCACGGGGCGTTGGATACCTCGGTGGTAATACATACCGGGTCTTTTCCCTGTGGTGTGGGATAGTCATAGGTGAAATAATTCAAGAACTCTTCCGTGCGTATGGCATCAATTGGAGGAAAAGTTCCTTGGTTAATAAAACGTCGTACATTAGAGTAAGCTGCATTATCCACGTCAATCGAGAATGTGGAAAGAGGCTCGTCTAATGTCGGCAGAAAACGATTTGCGGCAAATTCATTATACTCTTCCGTGTTTTGTTGGTGAACTAATAGCATTGCTTTACCTTGAACATGCTTCTCGGAATGGAGTTTAAGCATGGCACTTTTATGATGGGTGATTTCGGTTTTGGCAACAATGACTTCTTCCTCCATCACCATTCTGTCCTCTTTTAGATAGACATTTAATTTCTTCTCTTTTACCGGGATATATTGGATTTCTAACCCGATAAAACTGAAACGTAGGGTATCTCCGATATTTGCCTGTATCGTGTAATTCCCCTGTGAGTCAGATACAACGCCAATATTCGTGTTCCTAATGAAAATGGTGACTCCGGGTAATGCCGAACTGTCTGCGGCAAGCATTACTTTACCGCTTACTTGGATTTTTTGGGCTAAAACCGCATGGGATAATCCAATGAATATAATTAATCCCCATGTTAATTTCTTTAGAATGGTATTTGTTTTCATATGTCGTTTTTTTAGATTCATTTTATCTTAAGATGACTGTTTAAAAGAAATTCCATAAATATTTAGAGAGATTTTTTTTTATTCTTATATTTGTAAAAATTAACGCGTAAACATGTGAAGCCGGAGCAGGAGAACCTAACGGATGAAGAACTACTGAAAAGATATTGTGACAGTGGTGAATTGGTGTATTTCGTGGAAGCTTATAAAAGATACATGCCTTTAGTATACGGGGTAGCCTTAAAGTATCTGAAGCGACCGGAAGATGCGCAGGATGCCGTTATGCAACTATTCGAAGAATTGATTGTGAAGGTAAAAGAGACGGAAATACAATCCTTCAAAGCTTGGCTATATACTTGTATTCGCAATAACTGCTTGATGGAAATCCGGAAACGGAGTAAAAATTTGTCCGTTTCTTTAGACGATTCTTTTATGGAATTTTGCGATGATTTTCATCTTACAGTTGTATCCGAGAGTGAAAATCGGGAGGAATCGTTACGAGAATGTGTTGAGAGTTTGCCAGAAAAACAACGTATCAGTGTGAAATATTTCTTCTTCAATGAACTTTCGTATAAAGAAGTAGAGGAACGCACGGGGTTTTCTTTGAAAATGGTAAAGAGTTTTATCCAGAATGGGAAACGGAACTTGAAATTGTGTTTGGAACGTAAAGGAATAACATCAAATGAAACGGATTGACGACATAAAAGAATACCTGCATGGCAACCGGAAAGGTAAGGCTGCTAACCGTATGGAGCGGGAGGCTTTATCCGATCCGTTCTTGTTTGAGGCGTTGGAAGGATTGACTTCAATTCCAAGCGATCCTATTGATGGTCTGATTCGTTTGGAACGCCAGTTAAATGAACGAGCCCGTTCTTCCTCCAAACACAAATGGACATGGATGTATGTTGCAGCCTCGCTAGCTGTTTTATTGGTTTGTGGAACATGGTGGTTTACCCGGCAAGAGAACATGCTTGATGAACCCGTGATGACGGTTGCCCAATTATCAGATTCGGTGAAGGCTAAAGAGAGGGAAAGGGTAACGCTTGAAAGTCAAGCAATGGATTTGTCTGATAAAACGGATTCTTTAATGGTACGCCCAAGTGATAAAAAGCAGTTGCAATTCTCGGATGACAAAATAGAAGGTGCGCGGAAGATGAAAGAGTTTGCCGATCAAGAAATTTCTTCTGCAAATGTTCAAATGGAAGATACTTCCCGACAGATGATGCGGAAAATGAACGTAGTCAATAATCCCGTGTCGGGTACGATAACGGATGAAAAGGGCAATCCGTTAGCGGGAGTAACAGTCGTCCTTTCCGGTTCCACGATGGGAGTAGTCTCGGATGACAATGGGTACTTTACTTTGGAGCTTCCTGCATCAGAGGGCTTACTTACCTTCTCTTTTGTCGGTATGAAGGCCCGAAATATTTTGGTTAAGGCGGGAGACGAATTGCAAGAAGCCAATGATGAGATGGAAGAAGATACAAAAGGTCTGGACGAAACGGTTGTTACCGGTTATGTTGCAAAAAAGCGAGAGGTTGAAACGTCTAATGTGAAAATACAAGAAACCACCGCTACTATTGCCGGTAAACAGAATGTTGCACTTGGGACCTTGTCTGGAGATGATATTCGTCATTTCAATCAATACATGGAAAAAGCTTTACGTTATCCGAAGGCAGATTTGGATTCGAATAAAATGGGGACGGTTATACTTTCATTTGAGTTGAATCAGAGAAAAGTTCCCAGCCGAATTCGGATAGAAAGTGGCTTCTCGAAAGAGAGCAATAAGGAGGTTATCCGATTATTGGCCGAGGGACCTAAATGGGAAAACTCTCTGTCAAATAAGCGAATACGAGTTTGTGTCCATCTCACAATTGGAAAGAATGGAGAATCTCATAAAGCCATCTTGAACGTATTACCTTCCGGGAGTAAATGAAAACCTAAAATAAAAGGCGAACATCTTCTTCTATTTTGCGAATGGCTGGATAAGCTCCGAAATGTAAATTCTTTTTTAATTGATCGTCAATGCTGTTCCGGTATCCGAAAAGGTTGACGTGGGGCGGTTGTCGTGAACCGGAATACGAATCTTTCGCAATTCGTAGCACCTTTTTACAAACTTCCCGATTCAACATGTAAACCATATCGTAGATATTATGTCCTCGGATAAAAAGATACGTGGTATCTGGGGTTAGTCCCATCTTTTGATACTTTCTCTCGAGTATGGAAAGGTTTGCTTTGGGATAATTCTTCCGGAGTTGAGCAAGTTTCTGTTCTATCCGTCCTTTCAGCTTGTTTAACTCGTGGCGTCCGTTCTGGCGGATGTCTGGTCGACGTTGCCATTGAAACGAAATCAGTTCGTTGAAATCAGCGATCGAAAATCGTTTTGGATCTGCTACCAAGAAATAAAGATGCCACAGGAATAATTTGTACACGATATTCGAATACTCTTTCAGGAATTGGTGAAAATCGAACACGTTATTAGGTAGAGTCGTGATCCGGTAGCATAGCTCGTTCAAACCCTTGTCATAACAATGATGGTTCTCGAAAGAATAAGTATAAGTCTGAAAAATATAATGCTTGACATCAATCCCTTGTTCTTGTAGCAAATAGCGATAGTCACTATCGATGCAGATAAAAAATTTCGGGTTTAGGTATTTGACATATTTCAGACATTGCGTCACTCCTTTGGTTTCATGACCCCGTTCGTTCCGGGAGCCCGCGATAAAATGAAACCGGTCATTCGGGCGGAAATGCTTGAAAATATTGCTCCAGAAAACAATATCGTCTTTATCTTCCACGTGAATAGCTGCCCTACAACGCAAGAGCTGTGCGTCCATCATAAAACGTTTGGCTGCGTGATAATAATATTTTTCTTTAGATACGGGAGGAGAAAACATAACAATTGAAAATTGAGAATTGAAAATGTAAAAAGACCATCAATCTACGATTAAAAGAGCTGGGTTGGAATCTAAAATCATAAATCTAAAATTGATCAGGTTAGTGAATCAATAGGTCTTCGATGAATACCAACTTGTCCCCCCAGCCATCACCGAACAGGCTCGGGGAGTGGGTAGAGGGAATGATTTGGCAATGCGGGTTCAGTTTTTGAATTTCTTCAAAAAGGCGGTACTGCCACTCGATATGTAACGAGATTTCCGGTTCATCCATAAGCAGGATGTAAGGTTGTTCGTCCATCAGGAACACGCGGAGCAGAATAATTAGTAATTGTTTCTCTCCCGACGATAGCTTGTAAAGATGGATAATTTCATCTCCATCCCGGAAGACCAATTGATTCGTCATTGGGTCAATCTCGATGGTCTTCCCTGTTCCGGCAAACAAGTGGTTCACCGTGTCGTAAAATTTGCGAATCCTGCGGTTGATCTTTTCCGCCTGATCCGGAAAATTCGTGGCCCGAAGGCGGTAATCAGAAAACGAATTGTTATTCTCGCCCACGCTGTACACGATTTCCTTTAACTCGCTGAGTAAGGGACTATCTTCTTTACCCATTTTTCGACGGTCTCGGATTGGTACGTCAAAGGTGCTGATCTTTAAATAGTTCACCCCGGCTAACTTTTGTCTTACAGATGCTAGGGTACTATCTTTCCGGAAACTGATCAAGATGTCGTCAATAGTGACCTCGGCCTCGATGTTGTACAATTTCAAGCGTTTAATATCTGCCGAAAGTAAGGCGTCAATAATATTGAAGAATGTGGTTTTCCCGCTACCGTTAATACCTGTCAGGATATTCACGTCGGGATTGAGATTTTCCCACCGGAAATTATATTTTCCCCATATATTGCGGATCTCTATTTTCTGAATCTTGTTCGCTTTCATGATACTGCACTTTGATGGTAAAGTTTATCCGTTATTTGAACAAAGATAGTGTTTACAGACTGAAATCTCTTAAAATTCTTGTTTTTTAAACAAAAATTTGCTTCTTTCGATGGGTGTGGATATATAAAAATCAGAGGCAGGCTGGTAGGCCTGTCTCTGAGATCGTGATATGAAATACTTATTAAAATCAGTATTATTTGGAGGCTGGGTATTCATACCAGTCTTTATTTTCTTCGCCTTTACTTTTTGCCCATTTATAGAACCCCGGGTAGAACTTGTCAATTTTTACACTCTCATCCGGTATCTGATAATCTGTGATAGGAAGATCGATGGCGAAGGGATAGTTATCTTCAGCGACATAGTAATTGGGTCCGATAGGATTTCCTTCTTGATCCAACGAACTTTTATCATTATTACGTCCGAAGAAATACAAATTGGCAAACGGGGTCGGGGGATAATTTGTGAGATGAATTTCACGACGAGCTTCTTTGCTTGTTGCATTGAATCCATCCGTGCTGACACAGATAAATGGATTGTAAAGTTTTTTTCTTGAGACATCATTGATCGAGTTCTTTCCGGCCAGTTCCAAGGTAACGGTTATCGCTCCGTTTTTAACAGCTTGTTGAATGTCATCAAACAACATAAATGTTGGTTTATCTTGGTTGATTTCCATTCCATTCTCGTTGAGGGCGGTTGATGAGGAATTCTCGATTTTAATATTGTCAATATCACTCTTGTCCATGTTCATTTGATAACCGAAAGCGCTTTTTAAAGCTCCGCCTGCATGGATTGGAGTGAATATGTCTTTGATCCCAATAATTTTATTGTCCTTGTCAGTTGTGAATGTGGTATGATACGTGACAACAACATCATTCATGTCATAATCTCCCTGACTGGGCCATAAATCCTCGAATACTAACGTACCTTCGAGGGCGTCACTTTCAATGGGTGGATATTCTTCATCCGGGTCGGTTGTTGGCTTGTTCGGGTCATAGATCGCCTCTTCGGGAGTGGAGGTCAAGTAGAAAAAAACATCTTTGTAATCCTTGTCTCCTCCGTCCTCGAAACCGTTTACAGTAGTTTTACTTTTCTCGTCGTATAGGCTTATGCATACACTTTTATTGTCTTTATTGAATTCATTATTCGAATACCGGATACCATATTTCGGATTCACAATGTTAACTTTATTTCCTGATGCTTGTTTGTAAACTTCAAACCCATCCGGAATCATAAACCATCCGATAGTGATGCCTGCCGGGAATACATTTGTCTCTTTCCCGTTTTTGTCAAAATATTTGAGTTGAATCTGATGACCAGACCATAATGGGGGCATATAATTACTTGTGATTCCGGAGTTTGACCCCCATGTAGAACAATTTGGGAAAGCGATGTATTTGGGTAGGGATTCGAACTCTTCCGCGCTTGGTGGATTCTGGGTTTCGTAATAGTAGTAACCGATTGCATTCCGGTATTCGGCCTCTTCTCCAAGGAATGTCAATTTAATGCTAGCATCTTTCAAGACATTCGTGTTTATAACTTTTGTCGAAACAGCAAAGCTAGAGTTATCTTTGGCGGTCAAAACATCGTTTAACCGGTTTACTAGTCCGTTGGGTACATCAACGGCAACCGGGTACGTGATCCCGTTATGTTCTTCCCTTAGAAGATAATCCGGCATCCCGTTATTATCATATCCTCCAAGGAACTGAATGTTGTACGGGTTCGTTTCCGTGTATGCTCTGGATAGCGCTTTGTCCATGATCGCCATCTGGGATGTCATGACCGGCGTGCTTGGTTGAAGATTTTTGATATAATCTTTCAGGTTGAATTTAATTCCCGAATTTTCGACCTCGACTTCCACGCTGGTCGGTAGAATATAATTCTCCGAATACAGGTAAATTTTCGTGCAAGCTGTTGGCAAATTGACAATACCGGAGTATGTACAATCTTCATCCGTGTACGCTTTTAAAATGGATTTTACATTTTCTTTTTTCTTGGCTTTTCCGTTTTCTAAAATAACGGGATCTTCCGTGAATACCTCGAACACGGCTTTGTTACCTTTCATGCCATAATCAATGTCCAAAGACTTATCGACGGTGGTGGCGAAGTCAAAAATATCTTTTGCCGGTTCATTCTTGTTTGGATCGTAGACATCCTTTTTACAGGCTGAAAACAATACTATACACGTCAACCATCCTAGTAGTAACATGCATACATGCTTGTAATTATTCATTGTCCTTTATATTTTTTACAAAAGTACGGAAGTTTTGCTTGCAAATATTGCAATATAGTATGCTATTTGTTTCCTTATGGAATGAATAGTGGAAGAATAGTGGAAGAATAGTCGAGTGATGTAATATTTGTGGTCTATTTCACGAATTTCTTTGAGAATTTGTATTTTTGTGCCGTCTTCTGAAGACTTATAAATAGATTAAAAAATACAGTATGCAAGGACTTTATGCGATATTATTGCTGATCGTTTCGAACGTATTCATGACTTTTGCTTGGTATGGCCATCTGAAGTTACAGGAAATGAAATGGATAGATAACTGGCCTCTCTTCGGGGTAATCTTGTTTTCATGGAGTATTGCTTTGTTCGAATATAAAAATTCGTAATAACCCCTGACAAATTGGACGAAAAATTAAAAGAATATCTGATATTTATATTTATTATAATCAACAATATATGAAAGGATTATACACAATATTATTACTTATCGTTTCCAATGTTTTTATGACTTTTGCTTGGTACGGGCATTTGAAATTGCAGGAAATGAAGATTATTAATAATTGGCCATTAATTGGGGTTATTTTAATATCGTGGATGACGGCTTTTTTTGAATATTCATGTCAGATTCCAGCTAATCGTATTGGTTTTCAGGGGAATGGTGGGCCATTTACTCTTCTTCAGCTTAAAGTTATTCAAGAAGTAATCACTCTTATCATTTTCGCTTTTTTCACAATGATTTTTTTTCAAGGCGAAACATTAAAGTGGAATCATTTGGCTGCAGCAGTGTGTTTGGTACTAGCCGTGTATTTCGTGTTTTTGAAGTGAAAAATTGTTATATTTTTAGTGTTAATTGTTGAAAAGCTAATAATAAAAAGGCCAGCTACCTGTAACGGGCAACTGGCTCTACTCATAGTATTTAAATCCTACCTCTAGGGTATCGTACGATATTCCTTACCATTTAAAAGGTATCCATTATCGTGTTTATTTCTTCTCCATACACCGTCTCTGCCGTATGATCCCCATTGCTTGAAGAAGAAGGCTACTCCTTGCGCATCGGTTTGTTCTTTTATATTCATAGCCCATTTTTCTTTCATGGGGCGTACCTCTTTGAATCCACTTTCCCCGCCTACAATGACCCAATCTATTCCCGTCAAATCCAACTCCCCTAAATCTCCTAGAAGAGGTTCACAGGATAGGAATTTGAAAGAACCCTTTATTGATCTCAATATATCAATACGGTACTTGTACTCTGCCGCCTCTACCGTTGTTCCTAACCATACATTCAGGGGAACTTTACGAGTTTGGAAGTATTCTGCCATTCTTTCTGGCCTTTTGGTTAATAGCAGATAAGTATGCCAAGGGGCTTTTCTTGTAACTTCCATGATCCTATCTCTAAACTCAGAGGGCACCCTCTCGTGAAACACGTCACTCATTGGACACACGAAGACTCTACCTCCTTTAAATTCTGTCAGAGGTTCATCCAGACAATGTTCATGTAAAGTCAGATTGAATCCTTCTGAGAATTTTGGCTGCTTCATCCGTTGATACCTACGAGCATCCCTCTCTACATAACAAAATCTACAACCTTCCGATTTCTTCGTGCATCCCGTTATTGGGCTCCAAGAATAATTAGCCCAATCAATATCAGTTTTAGTCATAATACTAATTATTTAAGATTAAAAGACGTACCGTCTTACGTTTTTGCAAAACGGTACGTGGTTTAGATTACTCGGTTTTACCGAATCTAGAGTTATACAAGCCATTTAATTTATCCAAAATGACCTGTTCTTTGGCCATAGAACCTTTCACCCCCTTGGATTTCTCAATATCGTCTGCCTTGCTCCTGTCAATTCCTTCAAGAAAATTCAACAGTTGTTTCATGGTTTCAGCCTTGGCTTCATCTTCTGCCTCTTCATACTTCTCAATTAAGAAATCTGGCAGATACCGCTTCCCCAAAAAGTCGTTACTGAATGACCTTTGAGCAACACCTAAAAGGCGTTTTCCTTTTTCTAAATACGCTATTTTCAATAACTTAGAATCAATTCTACCGTTCATAGCTTTTGCCAGAATCTCCTTGTTGATTCCTGCGTTTTTGAAACATAGCCATTTCTGTGCCGTGGCTAACGGAAATCCTAAATTGAGCAACTCAACTATAGCCTTTAGAAGGGGCAGCTCTTTATCTGGGTTCATCATTAACGCACCACTGGCAAAGTCCTTACCGTCCCACATCTTTGTAGCGATATTCGCCTCTGACAAGATTTTTTGGAGAGCTATCCCCTCGTTCAAGGGGTACATCAAATAGAACTCCCCCTTGTTATCTCCCTCTCCTTGTTCATTTGCAACATAGGCAGCGTACCTATGCTGCCCGTCCAGTAGCACCACGTAATTCCCGTAGTCCTCTGGTGCAACAGGTTTCCCCGTTTCGGCATCCAAGATCTCCAAGCCTGCGCCTTGCGCATCTTCGCCGTCTACCATAATAGCTGGGACGATTTGCCCATTTTCACATAATGAAGCCCGTTTGGTATTAACGTTCTTCTCTTGTACCATGCGGTTACCTTTAATAAAGGCAACCCGTAATTCAGCTGCTCTTAACATTGCCAGAGTTATGATCTGGCCTTTTAAATTAGAAAATTTATTCATAACGATAAATTTTATTAGTTATTGGTGGGAATATCCTCACCTCACCAACCAATATATATCGTCATAGAAAAAAAATAGGAGACAACTTGAAATTAGAATGTGTTACCTTAATCTCCCCAAGGGTAAACACTGTTCATTCTTAGAAGAGGCTTATCCTCATATCGTGAGAATAGTCTTTTTAAATATTCTAAACTGACCACCATACTAGAAGATTTTATTATTCCCGTGTAATGAATCAGGTGGGCGCATAACCACTTTTCTGCATCTAACATCTTTGTCTTGCCCTTTTTCCGTTCACGTATGGAATCAACAAGGGAAGTGAATGATAGGATTTGTTTGGCTAGATAATATGCCAAGTAGTTGGACTTAGTAGCTTTAATTTCCTTAAAAGAATATACTTTCCCAACTCTAATCTTGGAACAATGCTCTCTTATTGAATCTATCAAGAAATCATTATCTATAACGGCTAACTGGTTAGAACCTTTCTTCACTATTATCTTCACGTCCCTTGTATCAGTGAGAGCCTCTCGAAATTTATCTAATTGCTCTTCGTCCGTTGTTGTAAGGCAATGTCCATCTATGCAATAATGTATAGAGTAATCGTAAAGGAAGAGAAGCAAGTACCAGAACTTCTCTGAATCTAGCCCTAAATCCTTTAATCGTTTCGCAATCTCTTTATGATATATGTAATCATTAAATTTGAATTCATGCTTCAAATGTTTGCCGCTGTTATAACGAGCAACGAATCTCCATGGAGCAATGGAGGCTGCAATTCCGAACTCGTCACCGTCACTATACCAATCAGGACAGTACTTATCGGCAAACTTGATCACGTATTCCAAACACTCGCTATCTTTAATAGCATCAATCTTTATCTTAGGCTGAAAGACTTCCATACTATCTATTTATGTAATAACACGAAAATAGTCAAAAAGAGAGAAATACTAAACTCTACACCTGAAATTCTCACTTTATACATATCTCCACTCTATTTTTTAAGAATACTCGCAATCTATTTGTCGGAATATTAAATACTTACTATCTTTGTGTCACGTTAAAAATTCCACTTTAAACAACCATATAAATAGTAGATGATTGACCACCATTCCAAATGAAGATCATCTTTACTCCTTGCAGTCCACCCGTGAGGAGTAATTTTTGGTTTTAAAGTGACACCAAGCTAGATACACCATTTAACGAATTAAACCTCTATAAATCATGTACACTTACGAGCAATTAAGACGATTAGCCGTGCAATCAGGCATCCCAGATAACAAGGTATCCATTGGTTTCTGGATAAGGTCTAAAGGGCTGAAAAAGATAAAGAAACAGGTCGATAAAGTTAGAAAGATATACTACATTCCAGATAAAGATACTAGAATCCAAGTGTTGCCAGTTCATAAAGATTAATCCATAAATCTACATGATATAACTGTATTTCATGTAACCTGAGATCGTGACCAGAAATAGAGAGATTATCCATGCATAAAGATCAATATTTAAAAGTTGGGGATTTCACTGGGTGTCACTGTTGCGGGTTTGACAGGGTATATACTATTAACTAGTAATACTAATAACTAGTAATGGTGACACGGGCTTGCCAGTCCATGCCACTAACCCAGATACTCTCTTTTAAATACCTCTAGATTATCAATATATGGATGTTTAAATGGTTTATTTATAATGACAAACGAGCAGAAAGAAAGCAGGAAATGTATCATAACAAGAGATATTGCGGGTAAACTAAACTTGGATGAAACTTATGTATTCATGTGGTTACTTTACAAATCAGATTGTAGAACAGGCGAATCCCATGTATTGAGAAAAACACTTTGTAACGTTACAGGCTTAAAAAATGAAGACACTATTAGTAAATACACGAACAAGTTTAAAGAATTGGAATTACTAGACAAGTATTCCATTAAAGGGTATAACGAGGAAGCGGGTAGGATCAGCACAAGTATAACTTACACGATAAACATTCCCACGATGAACTGGGTACGGTTTGATGCCAGTTTATTAACGGAAGAGATTCCAAACAAGTTGAAGGCGTTCTTGGTGTTGCTTAAATGCCTGTGCCTTAACAATACTAATGTCACTTCTTACAGTAAAAACAAGATCGCTCAACTATTAAACATGGATAGAGGAACGGTAAGTAAATACATGGAAATGGCGATAAAAGAGGGTAAGGTCATAGAGATTGACAAGGTGTTCTTTATAACAGATACCAATATAATCGTGGACTTACCTCATGTAAAGGATAGCTTCACTTTCTTGGACAAAATAGCGAGAGAAAAATACAAGATTATTCACGATTATTGTGTAGAGAGAAACGTTGTACCACCACCATACGATTACAAGTTAATGGAAATATTGTACCTGTACAGGTATAATCGCCCAGAACCAGATTTAGAAGCTGCAATTTCAAATGAAACAGAAGCAAACTACTATTCTCTAAAGTATAACCTATCCAAGTTATGTGCCAATTTGCCAAAGCAAGTATATAGTTTACAATACTTCCTAACTTCCTTGATAAATAGAAAGATATACAAGGAGAGGTTTGCACAAGAAGAGGTAAAAGAGAAGGTAGAGTTATATCTCTAATTCTTGTTTTCCTGTATTTTCCTAAGTTCTATTATGTCGTATAAATCTTTAGGACGTCCAGCCTTGATTTTGCTATTAATCAAATCATTAAAGGCTATCACCTCGTAAGAGAAAGTTTGACCGTTTACTGTATTAGTTGCCGTGTATCTTTGCTCGTAACATTCGGGGAAACTTCTGCCAGGATTAAAAGACGTGATCAATTCGATGTCGATGACAGGGCTGATCTTGATAGATATGTTCTGTTGTCCCCGTTTCACGTCCTCTGGAAAATCATCAAACTCGTAACCCAGTTCATTCAAGGCATCTCGTAAAGCCACTAGATTTGAAGGTGTCGTGTCTATCCAAAAATCGACATCGGCAGAATGGCGTTGATAACCGTAAAAGTTTACAGCTCCCCCACCAACCATTAACATCTTCACGTTATGCTTTTGCGCTAGGGATATGAACATCCACACGTCTTCATCGAAATCGAGACTCATACCTTTCGTTCTAAAATAAAGTTATTGCTATGTTTTTCCCGCTTGGTTTGAAACTTGTTAATCTCTACCATTAAACGCAAGAAGAACAAGAACCTCTCGTTAGGGGTTCTTTCACTGGCTTCCTTTTCTCGTCTAGCTTGGCTTTCTGCCTTTGTTTCAAACCGTATCTCCATGCTTCTCCTTTGATTGATATACAAAGTTAAGAATATATTTCTAAATACAAGGAGAATTAGACTGGTTAAAATAGAGTATCCTCTAAAAAACACCCCCTCCCCTCTAATTTTAGGTTGGTAATATATACAGGTGTGTTCTATACAAGAGTAGTGTAACCTCATGATACCCCTACCCCAAGCCAGATAAAAACCAATTTAATTAATTAAAAATCAATTCA
>OGLE01002181.1_pt1 | contig 13188 bp, 9 predicted proteins | sample 1572671 | NCBI WGS metagenome assembly OGLE01 (sample SAMEA2581923, study PRJEB24529) | metagenome | biome: Human gut stool | place: China | collected 2011 | reverse complement strand
CCTCGGCGATCCGGCGGGGATCATAGCGGTACAGGTGCCAGTAGCCGCACTCCACAGCCTTCTTCATCTCGTCCTGAGAGGTGCCCATACCGGCCTTGATGTGCTGCTCCAGGCAGGGGCAGTAGCAGATCACGATGGAGGGACCGTCATAGGACTCAGCCTCACGCAGAGCCTTCAGAGTCTGGGCCTGGTCAGCGCCCATGGCCACCTGGGCGACGTACACATAGCCGTACTGCATCAGCATGGCACCCAGATCCTTCTTGGCTACCCGCTTGCCGCTGGCGGCAAACTTGGCGGTAGCGGAGGTGGGGGTGGACTTGGAGGACTGACCGCCGGTGTTGGAATACACCTCGGTATCCAGCACCATCAGGTTCACGTCACGGTTCTGGGCCATCACATGATCGATGCCGCCGTAGCCGATATCGTAGGCCCAGCCGTCACCGCCCACAGCCCACACGGACTTCTTGGCCAGATATTCCTTGTTCTCCAGAACGTACTTCACGTCCTCGGTCTGCTCTGCCTGTTCCAGAGCGGCGATCAGAGCGTCCGTGACGGCACGGGAGGTCTCCGTCTTCTTCCAGCCGTTCTCGTAGGCTTCCACAGCCTCCACGGCGATACCGGCGGCCTTGATGGCCTCCAGACGGATCAGCAGCTCCTTGCGGATGGAATCCTGTGCGTGGAAGAAGCCGTAGGCAAACTCGGCGTTGTCCTCAAACAGAGAGTGCTCCCAAGCGGGGCCGTGACCCTGACAGTCCTTGCAGTAGGGCAGGATAGGGGCGCCGCCGGAGATGGCGGAGGAGCAGCCGGCAGCGTTGCCGATGTACATCCGATCGCCGAACAGCTGGCTCAGCAGCTTGATATAGGTGGTCTCGGCGCAGCCAGCGCAGGCGGCGGAGAACTGGAAGTAGGGCTTTGCGAACTGGACGTTCTTCACGCTCTTGTCATTGATAACGTCCTTCTTCAGGTAGCTTTCGTTCATGGCCACCTCGTCGAAGAGGGTCTGCTCGGGCTTCATGTCCTCGAAGGAGGTCATGGTGAGAGCACCCTCGGCGGGGCAGGCGGTCAGGCACACGCCGCAGCCCAGGCAGTCATAGGGAGAGACCTGCATCCGGAAGGAATAGGGGGAATCCTTGCCCAGACCCTTGGCGGGGACAGTCTCGAACCCGGCGGGAACGGACTTCTTCTCCTCCTCGGTCAGCAGCACAGGACGGATGGCGGCATGGGGGCAGCACATGGAGCAGCGGTTGCACTGGATGCACTTGCTGCCATCCCACTTGGGGACCTTGGTGGCGACACCGCGCTTGGAGAACACGGAGGTGCCGTTTTCCCAAGTGCCGTCCAGAACGCCGTACTTCTGGAACACGGAAACGGGGAGCTGATCGCCCTTTTGACGGTCCATGGGCATGACGATATCCCGGACGAAGGGAGTGAGGCCCTTGGGCTCCGCGACGGGAGCGTCCTGCGCATCGGCCCAGGAGGCGGGGATCTCCACCTTCACAGCGGCGCTGACGCCCAGATCCACGGCCTGATCGTTCAGGTCCACGATCTTCTGACCGGCCTTCTTGAAGTAGGAGTTGTAGTTGTTCTTCTTCATATCCTCAATGGCCAGATCCATGGGGATGACCTTGGTCAGGGCGAAGAAGGCACCCTGAAGGATGTTATTGGTACGCTTGCCCAGACCGATCTCCTGTGCCAGCTTGGCAGCGTCGATGATGTAGAAGTTGGCGTGCTTCCGGGCCAGATCGCGCTTCATCTTGGCAGGCAGGTGCGCGTCCAGCTCCTCCACCGTCCATGGGCAGTTCAGCAGGAAGGTGCCGCCCTCCTTCAGATCCTCGGTGGTGTCATACTTTTTGACGTAGGTGGGAGCATGGACCGCCACGAAGTCAGCAGAGGACACCAGATAGGTGCTGCGGATGGGCTCGTCGCCGAAGCGCAGGTGGCTCTGGGTCAGGCCGCCGGACTTCATGGTGTCGTAGGAGAAATACGCCTGAGCGTACTTGCCGCCCACGAAGCCGATGGTGGAGATGGCGTTCTTGTTGGCGCCCACGGTGCCGTCGCCGCCCAGACCCCACAGCTTGCAGCTGATCTGACCGGGATGGGCCAACTCGATCTCCTTGTAGTCCAGAGAGGTATAGGTCACATCGTCATTGATGCCGATGGTGAAGTTGTTCTTGGGAGTCTCCTGCTTCAGGTTGTCATACACGGCAATGATCTGACCGGGGGTGGTGTCCTTGGAGGAGAGGCCGTACCGGCCGCCCACCACGCGGATATCGCCGCGGCCAGCCTGATTCAGAGCGGTGACAACATCCAGATACACAGGCTCGCCCACGGAGCCGGTCTCCTTGTTGCGGTCCAGCACGGCGATCCGCTTGCAGGTGGCGGGGATGGCGGCGGCAAAGTGCTTCACGGAGAAGGGACGGAACAGATGAATCTGCACCATGCCCACCTTGCGGCCCTGGGCGTTCAGGTAGTCCACAGTCTCCTTCACGGTCTCGCTGGCGGAGCACATCACCACGATGACTTCCTCAGCGTCGGGCGCGCCGTAGTAGTTGAAGAGCTTGTAGTCACGGCCGGTGAGCTTGTTGATCTCGTCCATGTAGTGCTGGACGGTGTCGGGCAGGGCATTGGCCTTGACATTGGCGCCTTCCTTGCACTGGAAGTAGACGTCGGGGTTCACGTTGTTGCCCCGGTTGGTGGGATGCTCAGGGTTCAGGGACTGATGGCGGAAGGCCTGCAGGGCCTCCTGATCCACCAGACCACGGAGATCCTCATAGTCCAGAGCCTCGATCCGCTGCATCTCGTGGGAGGTACGGAAACCGTCAAAGCAGTGCATGAAGGCGTACCGGCCGCTGATGGCGGACAGATGAGCCACGGCGGCCAGATCCATGGCCTCCTGAGGGCAGGAGGACATCAGCATGGCGTAGCCGGTCATACGGCAGGTCATGAAGTCCGTATGGTCACCGAAGATAGAGTGATGGTTGGAGGTCACCACACGGGACGCAATGTGCATGACGCTGGGCAGGAACTGGCCGCCCATGGCGTACATGGCGGGGATCATCAGCATCAGGCCCTGAGAGGAGGTGAAGGTGGTGGTCAGGGCGCCAGCCTGCAAGGAACCGTGGCAGGTGCCGGCAGCGCCGGCCTCAGACTGCATCTGGATCACGTCCACCGTGGAGCCGAACAGGTTCTTCTTGCCCTTGGCGGACCACTCGTCCACCTTTTCCGCCATGGGGGAGGACGGGGTGATGGGGTAGATGGCCGCCACCTCGGTAAAGGCGTACGCACTGTACGCGGCTGCCGTGTTGCCGTCCATGACTACGTAATTTTTCTTCATACGTAAGATCCTTCCTATCTTTCTTATCTGAATATGCTGTTTTTACATATATAGGCACCATCCGCAGATGGTAACACATGAAGGTCAGAAAACCAGTCTGCAATTCTGAATACGGCAGCTCTCTTCGATCAACTGCCGTTTTTTCAGAAGCAGCTGGGTGATCTGCTGCTTTTTTTCATCGGTGTACCGGAACTTGGGGGTGGTTACACTGATGGCCGCCTTGACCTGACCGTTTTCAGCCAGCGGGACTGCCACGCAGCAGATCTCAGCGGTGGATTCCTCGCTTTCATAGGCAATCCCGGCGCTGCGGATGTCCTGAAGCGCCGCGATGAGGGTATCAAGATCCATAATGGAGTTTGGCGTGTAGGGGAAGAAGCGGTAACCCGCGTAAAGCTGCCGGACCTCATCGTCCGTCAGGCCGGAGAGAAGCGCTTTGCCCAGGCCGGTGACATGAGCAGGGAGGTGGTGGCCCACATCGCTGATGATGGAGATGATGGCGTGGCCCTCCTCTTTTAAGAGGTAGTGCACATCCTGCCCTACCAGCACACCCATCTGGCAGACTTCGTCTACTTGGGAGACGATGCTGCGCATTTCACTGCGGATAATGGACAGAGCGTTCTGGCCGCTAGCGTAGGACAGCCCCAATTCAAAGGTATGGGGACCGATCTTGTAGAGACTGCCGTCCGTCATAACGTAATTGGTGGCAGCCAGTGTTTTCAGAATGGGGGAAATGGTACCCTTTGGCAGGTCCAGCAGATTGGCGATCTCCGACAGGCTCAGACCGCCGGAATTGGCGTCGATCAGCTCCAGAATCCGGAGGACCCGCAGGGTTGGATTGTGATATTCCATAAAGGTGGACTCCAATCTTTCAGAGCTGTGTTCCGCAAGGCAGTAGAGGGAGGCTGAAAAGTTTTTGATGTTCGGATATATGAACGCATAACGAATATCCGAAACTCTACTGGTAAAATAGCACAGATACCCGCCTTTGTCAAGGGGTTAACTATGGAATTTGAGATCAAAAATGCTGAATTTCAGCAAAAAACCGCGCAAGAGGTAAGAATTCGTTCCGACAGCGGAAACGGGGTGGATCAGCCGCAGGCGGTGACCGTTTCAGTGAAGGCAGAGGCCCTTCTGTATGCGGCTTTTGCGGTTCTGGTGGCGCTTATATATTTAGTGGTGCAGCGCAGACCAGCGATCAGGTAATTTGGAGTTTTTCAAGACGCATAACAAAAAGCCGATGCAGTCCCTTTCGGGACTGCATCGGCTTGTGAGGATCGATATGTGCGGATCAGTTTACTTGTGCAGCAGGGGAGAGAGGGGCTTGTAGATCAGGAAGCAGAGGACTACGTCCAGCATTCCCTTGAAGAAGGTGAAGGGCATATTGAAGATGGTCAGGCACTTGATGAGACTGTCGGAGGAGGGGAGAATGGCCTGATACATACCGATGATGGCGTCCAGAGGCAGACCGTAGCACACCACATAGGCGGGATACACCAGGAGGTAGTTGAAGGGTACAGACAGGACTGCCATCAGCGCGGCGCCGACAACAGCGCCGATCAGAGCGCCCTTGCGGGACTTATTCCGGGAATAGATGTAACCGGCGGAGAAGGAGAACACGCTGCCCATCACGAAGTTGAACAGCTCACCTACATAGGCGGAGGAGGTGCCGTGGAGCACGGAGAACAGCAGGTTCTTCAGGAAGGTGACCACGATGCCGTAGACAGGGCCGAGAGAGAAGGCGGCCAACAGCTCCGGCAGATCGGACACGTCCAGCTTTACGAAGGAGGGGATCAGAGCCGGGATGGGAAATTCGATGAACATCAGAAGGAAAGCCACACCGGAGAGCATTGCGGAAATAGTCAGCTTGTGGGTGCGGCTCCGATTGGCCGCACGGGTGGAGGGGATCGCGTTGGCATTGGGTTCAGACATAAAAAATACACTCCTTTTTTCATTTGAAAACACCCTGGATGCTTTGACTTCTCCAAGGTGAACAAACGAAAAAGGAGCGCGCACAAAACGCACGGCTTTCCCGTACTCATCTTCTTCCATCCAGACTGTAACTGTTGGTCCCGGAGTTTCACCGAGTCAGCGGATACCGAAGTATCCGGTCGCGGACTTTACCGCCAGTGGGGAATCACACCCCGCCCTGAAGACAAAGATTCAGTTGTTTTCTTCGGGTGATAGTATACGACAGAAGAAACAAAAATGCAACCCCTAATTTTTGACTTTACAAAAAAGAACAGATGTTCTATAATGGAAGCGATACACTTGAGGAGGTGAGGAGATGCCTGCCAGACAGGAATCCTGCTGCTTTACCGGGCACAGACCCGCAAAGCTGCCGTGGGGCTACAATGAGAGCGACCCTCGCTGTGTCAAACTGAAGGAGCGGATCGCCGATGCGGTGCTGCTGGCCTATCAGGAGGGGTACCGGCATTTTCTCTGCGGTATGGCCCAGGGCTGCGACCTCTATTTCTGTGAGGCGGTGCTGGCCCTGCGGGAGCGTTATCCGGAGGTCACTGTGGAGGCCGCCATTCCCTGTCCCACCCAGGCGGACGCCTGGCCGGAGGCGGAGCGGCGGCGCTACCGGGAATTGGTGGCGAAATGCGACATGGAGACCATGGTCTCCGACACCTATTCCTCCGCCTGTATGCAGCGGCGGGACCGCTATATGGTGGATCACGCCATGCTGCTTATCGCCGCCTTTGACGGCACTGCCGGCGGGACCCGCTACACGGTGGAATACGCCCTGCGGCGGGGAATCGAGATTTTTGATGTGTCGATCCCTGTGGAATAGGTATAAAGGAAAACTACTTTACTGCATAGACCCCAGAAGAGGGAGCAGCTCCGAAAGAGCGCGGATGGTATAGCCGGGACGAATGTCCGCACGAGGTTCCTTGCCGTGGGGGTTGAACCAGACGGTGCGCAGCCCGGCATTCAATCCGCCCCGGATGTCGGAGGTCAGGCTGTCCCCCACCATGACGGTTTCCTCCAACCGGAAGCCGGGAATGGCGGCGAAGCAGGCATCGAAGAACGCCTTAGAGGGCTTGTCGGCGCCCATTTCCTCCGAAATGAAAATGCCTTTGAAATAGGGGCGCAGTCCGGCGTCATCCAATCGGGGGGTTTGGACGGCGGCAGCCCCGTTGGAGGCGAGGTACAGATCATACCGGGAGGTGAGATCCTTCAAAAGCTGCTCCGCACCGGGCATGAAGTCATGCTGGCGGGAGAGCAGTACCTCATACCGCTCGCTGATGGCCTTGCCGCTGTGGTCAACCCCCAGTTCCCGGAATAACTGCTCAAAGCGCTGCACCAGAACCTCGTCCCGGGTGAGACGGCCTTCCTCCAGCAGCTCCCAGTGGGCGGTATTGATGATGTGGTAGCGGTCCAGAATGGCCACCGTCGGCTCGATGCCCGCCTCCCGCAGCGTTTGGGAAAGGGCCTTGGCCTCCCCAGCGGTAAAATTCAAAATGGTGTCATCCAGATCCAAAAAGATATTCTTCAGCATGGCGGTTTCCTCTCAAACAGATGAATTTCTGAGGCCAGTTTACCGGATTTCAACGGTTTTCGCAAGATTTTTTTCAAATGTTGCGTTTGGTTGCGGCCCTGAAACCCTGCCGTGGTGGACTTGCCCGGCGCTTTTTGGTAAAATTGGGGCAAAAGCAAGGGAGGAATTGCCTATGAATTTTTCGGAAAAGCTGATTCGCCTGCGGAAGCGGGAGGGCATCAGTCAGGAGGAATTGGCGTCGTATTTGGAGGTTTCCCGGCAGGCGGTGTCCCGCTGGGAGCAGGGCACGGCTCTGCCCGATGCGGGGAACCTCTTAAAGCTGCGGCAGCGCTTCGGCGTCAGCGTGGACTGGCTGCTGGAGGATGCCCAAGGCTGGGAAAACCTGACCGACGGCGCTCCGACCGGCAGCGAAGGTGGCGGAACCGCACCATCGCCAAAGCTGCGGAAGAGCGTCCTGCCATGGGCTATCCCGCTGGGAGTATCCGGCTTCGGCTTGCTGCTGCTTGGAATTTTCTCGTCGGTATTCCCGGCGGAATATATGGTCGCGTCCACAGTGATCGCGGGAAATCAGGAACCGGCGGACCGGATCTATCGCGGCCTGGCAGGCTTTTTGAAGTGCAACAACTTGGAGTGGCTGTTCCGGCTGTGTCTGGTCATCGCCATCGGTTCGCTGTTGGCGGGCCTGTGGCAAAAGGGCGTGATGAAGAGGTTTGAAGACACCGTGGATCACAAGCTGGATGAACTGGGGGAGAAGAACCGGGACGCATCCGCATAAGCATTGACTTCCGCCCCGTTTCCGCGTATCATAAAAAGGCTATGAACGAAAACGGAAGGGTTTGAAGAACGATGCTGTATATCATGCGCCACGGCAGGACCGTGTGGAATATGGAACACAAGCTGCAGGGGAAAACAGATGTGCCCCTCAGCGAGGCGGGACGGCCTGTGGTGGAGCAGGCCGCAGCTGCCTGCCGGGATACGCATATTGATGTTTGTTACTGTTCGCCGCTGATCCGGGCCATGGAGACGGCGGAGATCGTGCTGCGGGGACGGGAGATCCCCATCATCACGGACGTCCGGCTGGAGGAGATGGGCTTCGGCATCTGCGAGGGCACAACGGACTTTCAGGATAACCCGGACAACCCCATCTACCCGCTGTTCGCTGCCCCGGAGACCTATCGAATCCCGGTGGAGGGCGGCGAGAGCCTGGAGGACCTGTATGCCCGGACGGGGGCATTTTTGAAAGAAGTGATCGAGCCGCAGCTGCGGCAGGGAAAGGACATCCTGATCGTGGGCCACGGTGCCATGAATGCGAGCATTGTGTGCCAGATCAAGGACATCCCCGTGAAGGACTTCTGGAGCGTGAAGATGAAAAACGCGGAGCTGGTGCGGCTGCTTTGAGCGCCTCCCTGTGACCGCAGTTTGCCAGTACATGATGAAAAAGCCCGCCGCATGAATCATGCGGCGGGCCTTTTTTTGCGTATCGGTCGGTTAAGGAGTTGATAATCCGGCGTTTAGCTGTAAAGTGCATCTGCTTGCAAACAATTTATTTGCAAGGAAACAAACTGCTTGGCCGGGAGAATTACAGCAGATAGGCGTAGTCCTTCAGAACCGTCAGGATGAAGGTCTCCACGTCGGCGGGAAGCTGATTCTGTCCATCCAGATCGGCCTCAAAGACCTTGCCGTCCAGCCGCACCAGGACCTTGCGGCCCTCCAGCGGCAGGAAGCCCTGATTCTCCGTGCTCTCGTCAAAGCCCTCGCGGGTCAGGAACAGGGTGAACTTGTTCCGGTAGGGAGCGGAATCATAGGGGCAGAACACGGCGCAGTTGCCGCACTCATTGCACATCCGGTCCACATGGAGGATCTCATGTCGTCCGTCCGGCAGCGTGATGACCACATTGGCCCGGTTGGGGCACACGTCGGCGCAGACCTGACAGACGGTGTTGCAGTGCAGGCAGCGCTCGCCCTCGCACCCGGCCTTGGGCGGGCAGAGGACACCCTTCCGGGCGATGGCCTCGTCACGGGTGGCGTGGGCGTCATCGGGGATGGCGACGCTGTGGACGCTGCCGATGACGGCATTGGCGAAATACTGCGCGTCGGCAATGCCCTCCACCACGGTGGCGGGGCCGCGCATGGCGTCGCCGCCCACAAAGACGTTTTCCAGATTCGTGCGGAATTCGGGGATGCCCTTGGCGTTGACCTCGATGCCGTTGGCGGTGAACAGGTCACTGTCCACTCGCTCGCCCACGGCGGCGATCACCGTATCGCAGTTGATCTCAGTGAATTCCCCGGTGGGGACGGGGCTGCGGCGGCCCTTTTCATCGGGATCGCCCAGCTTCATGACCTCACATTTCAACTTGCCGTTGGCCTGCTCTACGGGTGCCACCAGCTCCAGGAACCGGACGCCGTCCTCCACGGCCAGCTCCAGCTCCTCCGCGTCGGCGGGCATATACTTCTTCGTCCGGCGGTAGACCAGCGTGGAGGTCTTGGCCCCGGCACGGAGAGCAGCGCGGGCCGCGTCCATGGCGGTGTTGCCGCCGCCCACCACGGCCACATGGCCCAGAGGGACGTCCTTTCCGGCTTTCAGGTCACGGAGCCACTGGATCACCGGTACAACATTGCCGGGAATGTCCAGCTGACCGGCCTTGCCCGCGCCCACGGCGAAGAAGATGTGGGTGTAGCCCATGGCCTTCAGTTCGCTGACGGAGGGGGCGGGGGTGTTCAGCTTTACCTCGGCGCCGTAGAACGTCATGAGGGCGATGTCCTTTTCGATGGCCTCCTCGCTGATACGGAAGCCGGGGATCACCAGCCGGGGCACGCCGCCCAGCTTGTGGCTCTGCTCAAAAATGGTGACGGGGATACCGGCCCGGCCCAGGAAGTAGGCCGCGGCGATGCCGGTGGGGCCGCCGCCGATGATGGCGGCCTTGCGGCCGTCGGTGACAGGCTCCGGCTTTTTCAGAGAGGCCATCAGGTCGTCATAGCCCTTCTCCGCCGCGATCAGCTTGGTAGCCCGGATCTGAACGGGATCGTCGTAGTAGTTCCGGGTGCACTTGGTCTGGCAGCGGTGGGCGCAGATGGTGCCGGTGGTGAAGGGGAGGGCGTTCTTCTCCGTGATGAGGGCCAGGGCCTCGGTGTATTTGCCCTTACGGCACAGCTCGATATACTCCGGAATATCCTGCCGGATGGGGCAGCCGCCCTCGCAGGGAGCGGTGAAGCAGTCCATCAGAGGCACCTTTTCCAGCAGTTTCCGCCGGGGCAGGGGCTTGATGTCCTTCAGGTGGTACTTATCCCGCCGGGCGGACAGGGCCAGTGCGTCGATACCCAGTACATCCACGCCGCCGAAGGGGGCGAAGTCCAGCTTGTCCAGAATTTCGCCGATCTGGGTGAAGCGCTGGTAGCCGCCGGGCTTCAGCTCCGTGGTGGCCATGGTGATGGGCCAGATGCCGCAGGTGAACAGCTTGTCGATGTTGAAGGCGTCGGCGCCGCCGGCGTAGGACAGCCGCAGCTTGCCGTCAAATTCCCGGCTCAGCCGCGCGGCCATGGTGGTGGTCAGAGGGAACAGGCTCTTGCCAGCCATGTACATTTCCTCACTGGGCAGCTCTCCGGCCTTCACGTCCACGGGGAAGGTGTTGCTCAGCTTAAGGCCAAATTCCAGACCCCGGTCCGTGGCCCGTTTTTCCAGACGGTGGAACATGGGGACGGCGTCCTTGTATTGCAGGTCCTCATTGAAGTGGTGGTCATCGAAGGCGATGTAGTCATAGCCCATCTCGTCCAGAATGGAGCGGGCGGTCTCATAGCCCAGCAGAGTGGGGTTGCACTTGACGAAGGTGTGCAGCCCCTTTTCCTCAATGAGATAGGTGGCGATGCGTTCGATCTCCTCCGGCGGGCAGCCGTGGAGGGTGGAGAGGGTGACGGAGCGGGAGATCCGGGGGGAGATGGCGTCGATGGCGTCCTTCTCAGCCGGGAACAGCTCATGGAGAACGGAGATGCACTCCTGAAAGATAGGTGTTTCGGCGGCGTTCATCATGCCGTTCAGGAAGGTGTCCACCTTCTCACCCTTGACGCCCTCCAGATCGTAGCCCACGGACATATTGAACACAAAGCCGTTGGGGTCGCCCAGACCGTACAGCTTGGACATGATCTTGCAGGCGCACCACGCCTTCACGTATTCCTCAAAGGCCTGAGGGACGGTCAGCTCCGTGGACCACTCGCAGTTGTAGCACTCGTCCTCTGCCAGAATGCAGGGGCGGTTGATGCAGGCGGCCAGCTCCGCGCCGTCCATCTTCTGAACGGTTTTCAGTTCAAAGAACCGGGCACCGCCGAAATAGCCAGCGACGATGTTCTGGGCCAGCTGGGTGTTGGGGCCGGCAGCGGGGCCGAAGGGTGTTTCAATGGTCTCCCCGAAAATGGGCAGGGTCTTGCCGCTGGGGTGGAAGGGGCGATGGACGCCGAACACGGAACCCTCCCGGTCATGTTCCGCGGTGATCCAGTTCATCAGCTGCCGGAAGGAAATGGGGGTCATTAACTCAGACATATTCACACCTCATTATGATGATAACTTTTGTTTTAGTACGTTCTGTGGTTCAGATCGCCCCACAGCTTCTTGGAGGCCTCCAGAATGTGGGCGTTTTCCGCCTCCTCGTCGATGCCCACCAGCTGACGATCCAGCATGAGGGTCTTACCGGCGGCGATGGTGGTCTGGCACTGGCGGCCCGTCATGCCAAAGATCATGTGGCCATCGATATTCTCATCGGAGAAGGGGGTGTAGGGCTTGTAGTCCATCACGATGATGTCCGCCGCGGCCCCGGCCTTCAATACGCCCAGCGTGTCGGGGAAGTACTTCTCGCCGATCTTGGCGTTGTTCTTGAAGAGCATATCCGTGACCTCGCACCAGCCGACGTTGGGCAGGCAGTTCTGGCTCCGCTGGGAGCAGAGGGCCACCTTGAGGGATTCCAGCATATCGTTGGTGTAGGCGTCGGTGCCCATGCCCAGCAGGATGCCCCGCTTGTAGAGCTGGATCACCGGGCAGATGCCGATGGCGTTGCCCATGTTGGATTCGGGATTGTTCACCACCATGGTGCCGGTCTCCTGAATGATCTCCATTTCGGCAGTGTTCACGTGGATGCAGTGGCCCAGAATAGTCTTGGGGCCGAGGATGCCGTGGTCCTGCAGACGCTGGACGGGGCGGCGGCCATAATTCTGCAGGGAATCGTAAACATCGTTCATGCCCTCGGACACATGGATATGGTAGCCGGTACGGCCGTTGTTGGCCGCCACCATGCGGTCAAAGGTCTTGTCGGAAATGGTGAAGAGAGCGTGGCCGCCGAACATGGCCGCCAGCATGGGGTCCTTTCGCTGTTCGCACTCCGTGATGAAGTCGGCGTTCTCCTGAATGGCCTGGAGGCATTTTTCCTCGCCGTCCCGGTCGCTGACCTCGTAGCACAGGCAGGAGCGGAGCCCCAGGCGCTTGCTTTCCTCCGCAATGGTGTGGAGGGTGCCGGGGATCTCACCGTAGCTGGCGTGGTGGTCGAAGATGGTGGTCACGCCCTGCTTGATGGAATCGATATAGAGGGCGGTGGCGCTGGCCCGGGTGCCGTCCATCATCAGATGGCGGTCGATGGCCCACCACGTTCCGTCCAGCACCTCGTAGAAGTTGGTGGGGTTGTTGCCCACGATGGAAAGGCCGCGGGCCAGCGCGGAATAGATGTGTGTGTGTGCGTTGATGAATGCCGGCATGATCGGAATCGGGAACTCAAAATACATCAGTACAAATGAGATTGCAGACAGCATCGCTGTCACAGTGATAAACCGTACCCTGCTGCTCATTCCCGTCTTTGTTCTTCCTGTTGTTGCAGCGCCTGCTGCTTTTGTTTCGTTGCTCATGCTCATTCTCCTTTACATAAATATAAATAATGTTTCAGGAATTCCAGAGAACTAAAAAACCCCGATCATAAAGATCGGGGATTCGTTACACAAATGGATGCCACATGGATATTATTACCAGATCCGCACAGATTGTAGATGAACTTGTTGTCGGAGTGCTCAATAACAGCGCAAAAAACTCGTTGTTTTCTTTAGAAGAACGTGTTAGTATGATTAAAGAGATGACGAAGGATATGCCGAATGTTTCGGTCGCATCTTTTGATGGTTTACTTGTTGATTTCATGAATGAAATTGACGCAACAATCATCGTGCGTGGACTTCGCGCAGTGACGGATTTTGAGTACGAACTTCAGATTGCGCAGGCGAATCATGTACAGGATTCGAAGATAGAGACGATTTTTCTGACGACTGATCTTAAATATTCTTATTTGAGTTCGACGATCGTTAAGGAATTTGCCTCCTATGGAGGAGA
>OGLE01002173.1_pt1 | contig 13240 bp, 10 predicted proteins | sample 1572671 | NCBI WGS metagenome assembly OGLE01 (sample SAMEA2581923, study PRJEB24529) | metagenome | biome: Human gut stool | place: China | collected 2011 | reverse complement strand
ACTGTGAAAACACTCTAAAGAACACAAAAACACAACATATTAATACAAATATCCTCTTCATATCATTACTTCTTTTTATAACGAACTATTTTTTCACCTTGTTCAGTCTGTATGGTCATATTTACAGATCTTTTCCCTTTTAATTCTGGAATCCCTTGTGTTATACTTTCACAGAAATCATATTTTTTTGTCTGTCTCCCGTTAATTTTCAACACCTTATCTCCAACTGAAAGAATATCCCTCATCTTTCCCCACACGGTAGACACGATAAGATTTCCATCTTTTACACGTACTCTAAAATCTGGAAACCTCTGCCCCAAGTCATTCTCCTGTGTATACGCTTCAAAATAAAAACGATGACGAGAATAATCAATAGTAAGCTTCCCATAATCCAACAATTTCATCCCCAATAATGTATAAGGGGTATCTGAGGTTTCAGCAAACACATGACAGAAACGAGTTCCCGCAAATGAGACTAGAGGGAAATGAACCCGATGAATCACCCTAGCTTTTGCGACACCTGCAACTCCCAGCCCTCCCTCTCCATAACCTTCTATAACATTCTCAAATGCACGAGAAGTAGATAAGCGCTCATAATCACTTGTTTTCAAACTGACGAATCCAGAACTTCCGGTATCAAACAATACTTTTATCCCATTTCCCAATCCTGCTTGCAATTCAATTATCGGCATCACTCCCTCCTCAACAAAAGGAACTGATTTACGTAAAGAAACATTTGTCTGCTTTTCTGCCGTCGTGATAGTAATTATCTGTTGCTTAGAATCTATCTCCAAAATCATATTTGCCAACAGATCACTCCCAATCAATCCAACCACCCCAAAGCAATCAAAAGAAAAATGGCCCATTTGTAAAACAGGAATGTTCTTAAAATTTATACCTTTATCAGAAGTTTCTAAACACTCTAATTCTACAACAGGATAAGATATTGACTGATTATTGACATCCTTTACTTGAATCTTTGTTACAATTTTCAGTCCTAACTCTTGGCATAAATCAGGAGACAGAGAAGTTTGTCCTCCCGTGTCAAAAATAAAATTTTGTAACTTCCCATTCACGAACATTTCAATAATCATTTTCCCTCCAACAATTCGATAAGGGATAACGGATTTACCCTGTTGGGCCCAAGAAGCGTGAAGTCCCCAAATTAAAATTAAAAACAATATAATCAACAATCTACGTTTCATCCCTTTATTTTTTATTCTTCTTGGCTATTTTTTCTGCCTCAACAAGAGCTTGATAGGCATTCACAATTCCTCCGCTCTGGCATAGTTGCTCAAACAAAAAAAGATCTTCTGACATTCGACCATTTATTCGGCAATTTTTTTGAACTTCCACTCCTTTGCGAGAAGAAACTGTTTTCAACAGCACATCTCGAATTTGATTGCCAGTTAATTGCGGATAATATGTTTTAATTAAGGCTGCAATACCTGCAACCGTAGCCGCCGCCAAACAAGGCCCAGATGCAGACTTATAAGTATCACCCACATTGGGTGCAAAAATTTCCACTCCTGGAGCAAAAAGATCAATACCTTGAATCCCATAATTTGATGCTATAGACGGATTACCAGCCTTATCCGAAGAGGCAACAACCAGCAAATTAGTTAAATCCTTTCCTCCATCCATCCAGCGATTCGGATAAAAAACAAGTTGAGACACATCAAAGGACAGATCCCACGTAGGAACAACAACTAACACTCCTTTACTTTCAGCATAACGTATCGCCTCAATCATCCATTGTTTCTGCTCCCTGGGATAAACTGTATTTTGTTCGCCCAACAATATGATATCCACTTGATGATCGACAGCGTAACGTATTGCCAATGCCATATCTTTCAAATAAGGTTCTCCACTCTCCGCAGAAACCACCAGATTCATAATTTGAGCATTCTCTGCTATCGGACTATTACGTCCTTCTATTCCACGTCTTCCAGCTATAATTCCGGCTACCATGGTATTAACTTCCGAATTCAACGTTAATAAAATATTATTACCATATATTCTGTCATTAATATCCATATAATTATCCCCGACAATCTCCTTACGCAAATCAGTTCCATTCTCTTTCAAAACTCGTTCATAGCTTTCTTTCATCCTTTTCTCTGCCTTGTCGCCAAAGTAATAATTATATGTTCCCTCCCAAGCTTTATCATCTCCTCTCTTCTCATTCATACTCCATGCCATCAGGTATAACGCAATATCTCTTAGGCTATCTCTCGGACTATTTTTATCAACACAAGCTACAATATCTTCTACAGTAAATGACTTCTTTCCGGGATTCCTATCTCTCATTTGTTTGTCAAATATCTGAACGTAATCTCGAAGTACATTAGCAAATAATAAACTCCCATACTCAGAACACAAGCGAGATGACGGCATCACGATATGTTGATAATATTTGTACTCGTCCATATCTGCCGGAGGATCTAGAGACACCCTTTTACCATTAACATATTTGAAATAATTTTTCCCATCAAAAAAATAGGAGCCATATTTATCTTTCAAACGTAGGAATTCCCTATCACCCTCTACCATTAATTTCTCCATCACCTGTCCATCTGCTGCACCTAAAAAATTCCAACCATGTAAATCATCCACATATCCATTTCTATCATTATCTTTTCCATCTGGTTTTTCTTTGGGATTCGTCCATATATTATTTTTCAAAGCTTCATGTTCCCAATCAATTCCCCCACCAATTAAAGCAACAATCGGCTTAGATTTTCCTTTCTTATTTTTTAAAAACTGATATGCTTTATTGATTGCTGCTCCATATACATGATCTGCCTCAAATGAACAATTGTACCAATCCAAATCCTTTTGTGCCTTAACAGCACTTTTCTCTTCTAACTGGGCATAAACTACCCTTATCGTCAGCAATAAGCTAACGAAAAATAACCATTTCATTTTCATACTTGTGATATTTTACAATACTAATTTAGCAGAGGTAGGACAGCAATTCTTGTTATGTCCCACTTATAATTTTTCTTCAAATAATTTACTACAAAATCATAATACTTGATAATCTTCGGATATTTATCCTCCGGATAAAGACTCAAAACTACATCTCGTTCATACCGGATGGCCAAATACATGTAATCTATAAAATTCCTTTGAATTGACGTATTACTAATACTTTTTAATGGAGCAATCCTGAAATTTTTTGGGCCCATTTGTCCAGGGAAACCCCTTGTTTTATAATAATTTATATTATTTTCAGACCCTGTTAAGTAAACAATTTGAGTCTCATAATCAAAATCATTCTCAAATTCTGAAGGAATAACAATATTTCCCTTAGTGACAATCCTATACAAAATCTCCTTTAAAATAATCCCTCTTCTTTCCATGTATTCTTCCGGAGTTTGTGGACGAACAATGCGGGAATAAAGTAATCCCGGTACATCTCCTTCCAGACAGAATGCCCAAAAATCCATACCATCATATTTCGTCGTACTTGGGCTAGCTCCCAAAGGCGAATCAAGATACATGTGATAAGCCAAGTAAATATATATTGGTAATACCCGATCTGTCAACTCCGGAGTCAAAAAAGCAAACACATGATTCTTCATGAAATCCACGTAAAAAGCAGCTTGTTCATCATTCAATGGAGAACCATGGACCGCTCCTCCACTAGATCCAACCCAAGAACGATCAAAATCTTCTTCTTTCAAATTTTTATATATCAGATAAGTTTTAAACTTATCAGCTATTTCAACTAAATCTTGATCCCATGCATTATTACCTTCAGGAAATTCATAACGTAATTCCATTTCCAAAGGGCGAGGAGTCAATATTTCATCCTCATGACAAGAACTTAACAAAAAAAACGCAAGTCCCACGAATATTGTACTTATAATTTTCATCTTACTATTAATATTTAGGATTACCTAATCGATTTTGAATTAATCCTGGATTACGATCCATTACTTCTTTAGAAATGGGCAATGTATAAGCAGCATCTTCTTTCTCCATTGTAAACCATTTTGCTGGCACTCCTCCTTCTTTCCACACACGAGTGAAGCTAGGCATTCCATAACGCCTCAAATCAAACCAACGATGCCCTTCGAAACAAAGTTCCCGACGACGTTCATTCCTTACAAACTCAAGTAATTCATCCCCGGATAATCCTGATTTATCTTTATATTTCTCTTCTGATATTCTTTTTTTTCGCAATTCATTTACCGCATTCAATGCAATCATCGGATCTGTTTTAGCAGTTGCCTCTGCCAAAATCAAGTAAGCTTCGGATAATCTCAGAGCCAACATAAATTTATCATCAGAAGGAATACTCTCTCCCAAGAACATGCATTTATTTACAGCCAAATAACACACGGGAGTATAACCATATTCCGGTACGAGATAAAATTGTTTACGCAAATCACCTTCATCTTCATAATTATCAACTAACTCATCTGAAGCATTTATAAGTACCCGATGATCCTTCACACCATAATCACCCGTCAAATCATAAGTAAACTTGAGAAGATCATTTCTCTTTCCAAACGCCCAAATTGTCTCCGGATTATCATAAGTTACATAATTAGGAAATGTAACCCCATCATAAGAAAGTGAACGCAAATCATATAATGCAAAATCCCAATCCTTAATCACGTTCTTAGCATATTTTGCTGCCTCTTCAAGATTGTTCATATAAAGATTCACCCTAGCTTTCAAAAGTTGAACTGCAGGTAATGTGATTCGGTAATTAGGCAAAAATTGTTTTTCTTTTGGAAGCATCAAAAAATATTTTTCCGCTTCATCCAAATCCCTTACAATCTGGTCATATACCTCTCCGACAGTTTTCCGCTTATCATAACTGATACTCAAAGCACTGGTTAATTTTAGAGGAACCCCTAAAGCTTCTTTATTATAAGTATAAGGCTCTCCAAACAGGTTCACCAATTGCAAATAGTAAAAAGCTCTTAATGCCAACGCCTGAGCCTGCACGTGAGCTTTATCCTCTTCTGTTCCAGAAACTTTTTTAATATAATCCAATGCAGCATTCGCACCTAAGATCAAATTATAATAAGTTTCCCAAACCTTTTGATAATTACCAGCATCTTTCATCGTCATCTGTAAATCCGGATGCCATGAAAAAAGTTGCATAAAAGCCTCTCTCTGATTAACATTTACCTCACTCCAAGTAACATTCTCATCAGTTATTTTCACATCATCATCTAAAATGTTGTGAAAAACGAACAATGGGTCGCTCGTAGAAGAAGGATAAGCTGATCCTAACAACATCTCGTCTAATGCAGACGCTTGTTCTGGTATATATTCATTCGGAGATTTAGGCTCCAAGAACTCCGAACAGGAGACGAACAGAAGAACAATTGCAAATATGAATATCTTTATTTTCATATCTTCTAAATTTAAAATCCAATATTAATACTAAAATAATTCCGGGGCATAATGCTATTCCCCAATTCAGGATCAAAACCATTAAAACGCTTGGAAGCAATGACGAAAAGGTTACTAACCGATGCATTTAAAGATAGATTTGACACCCCGAATTTCTTTGATATTTCAGGATTCATTCTCCATCCTAAGCTCAAATTACAACATCTCAAGAAAGAAGACTTCACGACCATTACATTCGAATTTTCCCACATCTCTATCATATTTTCCTGACCAGTTGGAACCTCCATCATATAATCTTTCCGAATTAAAGCTGGAATGTTAGTATATTTTTCATCTCCCGGCTTCATCCAACGTTTTACTAAATCTTTGGAAACATTCTTAGTTTCATTAGGCAAAAAAATCTTATTTCTAAAATCTTCATAAGGAGAGGGAAGGCGTTTACGTCCTCCCAAAAGTAACGAGAACATTGTCGACAACGTAAAAGATTTATACCTAGCATTCAAATTCACTCCTCCAGTGAAATAAGGCTCTATCGTCCCGGAATATACAAGAAAACTCGTCGGATCTCCATTATAAGGCTTATCTTCAGACACCTCTAACAAATTGAATTGAGGAGTTCCGTTTTCATGGTTCAATCCTGCAAAGCTATAAGACCAAAAAGCCCCTACAGGATAACCTTTTTTCATCACTTTTTCGGCATTACCCGATAGGTATTCATACAAACCGGGTTCTCTAGAAGGACCAACTCCCGTTGTGTTCCAGTTTTTGGATGAATTTACACTTACATTTAGTGCAAAATCTTTTGTTTTTACCGGCACAAAATTCACTGTGACTTCAGCTCCTTTATTATAAATAATCCCTCCATTTATTTCCATTGAACTCAATCCGTTCTCGTAAGGTATCTCTTGGCCGATAATTGCATTGGAACGCCGGGTATAATATTCAAATACGACAGAAACCTTTTGAAATAATTCCAAATCTACCCCGAAATTCCATGTCCGTGTCCGTTCCCATGACAAGTTTGGATTAGGAATTCGGGCAATAGAAGAAGAATATTCATTAAATACTCCAGCTACTCCTCCTTGATACAAAACCAAATCCGGACCAATCTTTTGCAAAACATTTCCTTGAATGCCATAAGTAGCTTTCAAATTCAATTGAGACAACCACCCGATCTGACTCTGCATAAACGGTTCCTCACTCACGCGCCAAGAAACACCAAAAGAATATTCAGGGTCAAACCGATGATTCACATCTTGACCGAAACGATTGGATGCTTCATGTCGAAAATTAGCATTCAACACGTAGCGATCCGAAAATGAATAAGCTACCGTTGCAAATAATGAAAAGAAATTATCTGTTTTTCCATAAATCTTGGCACTATTACTATATAAACGGTTAAACAATTCTCCCACGCCACCTTGCGTTTTTCTCCCGATAGGCTTAAAATCACTCCAAGCCGTAGGTGCAATCAATTTATTTCCACGACTCTTCACATATCCCCATAATGTATTGGAATGCTCCTCACTAATCGTTGAACGAACTTCTGTGGCAAGCATCATATTCAAACGATGCCTCTCTGCAAATGTTCTTGAAATAAGCAATTGATTTTGAATATTATAAGTTTGCTGTATCGCATCGGATGTAAATACATCTCCACCGAAAGGCAAAAGTGCTGCTTTAAACCAAGGATCATCTGGTTCAACGCTATCAAAATCATATCCTCGATATTCATTTGCTACCGCATAAGTTTCCTCCTCTCGGAATGATTGTCGATTTGAGTTAGAATAAGTGTATCCTCCTGTAAACTGATACTTCAGCCAATCCAAAAGTTGCCATGACAAAATCAGATTTAAAGACAAACGATGATTCTTTACATCCGAACCACTATGATCCAATTCATTTAAAATATTATAACTCAATGTTTCCGATTCGTTATTAAAACCATACGTACTTCGTCTTTTATAAAACAAACGTTCACCCTTCTCATCAAAAGCAGGTAATGCACGACTTGTTGACAATGCGTAACTTAACGGATTAACACCAGAAGCATATCCCGCATTTTTTGAGATTGTCCCATTCATCCCAACATTAATTTTAATTCGATGCGGAAGTTGCATTCCGACAGAAATACTAGATGTTAAACGTTCCCCATCATTCTTCACTTCTTGACCATGATTGTTATTATAACCCAAAGACACCCGATAACTCACTTTATCTGTTCCTCCAGATATACTAAGACTATGAGTTTGACTCAATGTCACCCGGGTTAATAAATCCAACCAATCTGTATTCACCATTTCTAATGCACTCTTACGGCCCAAATATTCATCTTGATTAATATCTCCATCAATATACATTTTCATCAAACCTTCGTAAGTATAAGGTTGTTTCAAAGGTTCTTCACCATATCGAGCTCCATAATTATATGCTTCTTCCGCAAATCGAATCCTTTCCTGTGAATTCATATAGTTGAACCGATCGTACGTGGGTGCTGGTGCATACGAGAAACTTCCAGAATAATTAATAGACATTCTTCCTGTTTTGCCTTTTTTCGTTGTTACCACAATAACCCCGTTTGAGGCTCTGGACCCATAAACAGCAGTTGCAGAAGCATCTTTTAATACTGTAATTGTTTCGATATCATTTGGGTTTAGCCAAGAGATTTGATTCCCTAAAATATTTTTTAAGTCATCTGCCATATTCGTCATCAAATCAATCGGAATCGGATCATCTTGAATAATACCATCCACAACCCAAAGAGGATCCTGATTACCCAATAATGTTGCAGTTCCCCGAATTTTAATTTTAGGGCTTGCCCCAACTCGAGAACTCGTATTCATAATCATCATTCCTGCAACTTGACCTTGTAACATCTGGTCTATTGTTGAATAACTAGGAATCATCACATCATCAGCTTTTATCACAGTATAAGAACCGACCATATCTTTTCGATTCACCGTTTGATAACCTGTACTCACGACCGTCACCTCTTCCATCTCATTAACCGCCTCTTTCATCACCACGTTAATCATAGCCTGACCGCTATATTTTACTTCAACTGTCTGCATTCCTACAAAAGAGAATACAAGTACCAACTTATCTGAGTTTGTCGTTGCAATCTCAAATTTTCCTTCAATATCAGTAGCAACTCCAACCTGCGTACCTTTTATCAAAACAGTTACCCCTGGCATAAGACCACCTCCCTCATCCTTCACAATTCCTTTTATCGTGTACTTTTTCAGCTGATTTAAAGAATCGGTCACACTCTCTTTTAAGGGAAGAATTAAGATATAATCTTTCATCAACTTATAGGTCATTCCACTTCCCTCTAAGATTTTTGCCAGAAACAATTCCATCTCAACATCTTTAAAATTAGCAATGATTTCTTGAGAGGTACTAAAGTTATTATCACTATAAATCACGATTTTATTTGTTTGGCGTTGAAATTCTGTTAACGCCTTTTTAATTGTCGTGTTTCCCAACTTCATTGTAATTCTTTGTTGAGAAAAACCATTTCCCAATGTCGTAATCACGAGAAATACACACATAAACAATGTCAATTTCATAATCATACAAATTTTCCACCACCTGTCTTTCCCAGACACAGGTTTGTGCTCTTGACTTTTTTTCATACATTTGTGTTATTAAGTTTTACTTTATTCACCTCTTTCCAAAAGGAGATGAATATCATCGGGTAATGTTGGTCGCATTATCCGATTTTTTATTTATTTTAATTACATCATTTGTTACTATAAAAGAAATATTCGTGACCTCCCCAATCATATTCAAGATATCTTGTATATTATCGTATTTTCGAAATCCACCGGAATAAAGCACCTCTTTTAATACATCATCCTCAAATTCGTACTGGATATCGAACCAACGACTTAACTTTTTCATCAACAAGTCCAAAGGTAAAGCATCAAATCGGAATATACCATTCGTCCAAGCAATATAACTTTCAGCATCAACCTCTCGTACCAAAGTTTCCCCTGTTCGCCGGTTAAATACAAACTGTTCGTTAGGTACCAACCGAGCATTAGAACCATCAACAGCAATCTTTACAGCTCCATTTACTAAAGTTACTTCTACCCGTTCTTCATCCTCATAAGCAGACACGTCAAACAATGTCCCCAACACCCGAACATCCGCTTCATTTGCATGTACAATAAACGGTTTCAATGAATCTTTTGCAACCTCAAAACAAGCACCTCCAGATAAGAAAACTTCCCGACTTTTTCCATTAAAACTAACTGGGAAGCGTAATCTTGATCCAGAATTTATAACCACCAGACTTCCATCTACCAATCGCAAACGATACTCCCCGCCTTTAGGTACGATCAATTCATTATATACTTGTTCTTCCTGAGATTTTTCCAAACCTTCATTCCGGTACTCCAAATAAGCAGAATCAGAACAAATAATCGCACCTTTTTCCTCTATCATGCTCATTTTCGCTACACTCAATTCCTTCGTCTCTCCCGTCGAAAGCACAAGCGTCGCCTGCCGGGGTTGCCACTTCGGCAGGGAAGCAACAGGAACAATTTCATCTTTCGAAGTAAAGAGCCATATCAATCCAATCACACATATTAAAGAAGCTGCAACAGAAGCACTTCTAACAATCCAACGTATCCTTCGTCTATTTCTCCGCCGCCCTTGAATTTGTTCCCAAGCGACCTGTTTCTTTATCACTACTCGGGAATTAGCCCATTTTCCGCTATACCACAAAGAGCAAAATTTCCGGTATGTTTCCCTATTCTCCCCATTCTCCTCTAACCATGCTTCAAGTTTTTCCTGACCTAAGACGTCTAATTTAGACGCTAAGTCTTCCAAAATTAATTCATGTATATCTTCCGGTAACTTCATAATTACTTATTTTTACCAGTAAGACCTAAAAAAACAAAAAACGGGTAGGGTAAAATCGATTTTTTTGAAAAAATAATTCTAATAATTAGAAAACTTTCGAAGAAAATAAAATAAGACTTCTGGTCCCATTGAAGCCAAACGTTCCCGTAAACGTTTTGTCCCCTCTTTTAAAGCAAACTTCACAGTGTTTATAGAAATTTTCAATTCCTCTGCAGCTTCTTTATATTTCAAACCCCGTAACATCACACGTTCCACTACTTGCCGGGTTCTTTCTGGTAGTAATTCTACCTCTTTCATTACAATATCCATTCGTTCCTCGTCAATATCCTCTACCACGTCTACAAAGATATCTATCACTCCCAATTCTTGAGAATCGCGTAATACATCTTTTTTCTGAAGAAAAGAAATTGCCCGATTCCTTACCGCAGAATAAAGATAAGAACCAAGAGCTCCTTCAGCCACCTTTAACAAATAATCATCCTCCCACAATTTTACAAAAAAATCCTGCACCAGATCCTCTGCTGCAGAGCTATCCTTCAAAAATTCATCAGCAAATAGCACTAAAGGACGATAGTAACGATCAAACAAATGTTGAATACCGATAGTCTTATCCTTTCGCATGAAAGCTAAAATATCCTGATCTGAAGAATACATACTAACACTTTTGTACAAAAATATTAATTCTCTCTCTCATTATAATACAATTTCAACTGAAATTCACTTTATAATCAACGAGGACAGAAACACCTCTAATTAAAAAAATGCCGGACTTGTTTGTCTCGGCATCCTTTATCAAGCATTACAACAATATGTTATTACTGCAAAATATAATTCTCAAAATACAATTTAAACCGATCTTTCAAAAGATCTTTAATCTTTAGCATCTTATCCATCTCTATCTTTCTCATCTCAAGTTCAGATTCCACGAAATAACTAATAAATTGATCCTCTCCCAAACTTTCGATCAATTTGATCTTCGTATCGATCTCATTCTCATAGATTTTCGTCAACTCTTTCACATCATTCTTTTTCAACTTCAAGACCTTTGCTTGAGCCTTCACGGTACTATCTATTTCACTTTTAATCGACAGGCTTTTCTCCAGCAACAGTTTACGTCATCTCCTAATTGTTTCTTGAAAGCATTCACCCGACGAGCCATATCCTCCAAACTCATTTTCTCCCCTTTCTTCAGCATTTCCTGCTCCTCTTCCAAGTTTTTCAAATATTGCTCATACGTCAATTCTGCTTCTTGCGGAGTATACTTAAACGTGATGGGTAACGTCTTTTCAAAACGCACAGCTTTTCCCTCTGACATAGCCGGTTTCCATTTTGGCATACCGGCAATCACCCGAAGAGCCTCCGCGTCCAAAAGAGGATGAGCAGATCGAACCACACGGGCATGGGTCACACTTCCATCTTTCTCAATGACGAAAGTAACAAATACCCGCCCATCAATCTGGTTAGCATACGCCTCTTCCGGATACTGCACATTTTCCCCGATCCATTGATTCAAATTCCCGTTAAATTCCGGTTGTACCTCGGCAACAACCATAATTGTCGTGTCTTCATCCATCAGCCGCACGCCCATATCCCGCGCCATCACCGGGGTCACCAACCACCCCAATCCAAGCATACACCCCATAACAAGTGTCGCTTTAGCCCAATTGTAATTCTTTTTCATATCATGTATATTTATCAAATAGTTATCGTATCCTCTTACAAAAACAGAGCATAAAGCTACAATTAATATTAGAATTTCGAATATTTAATCCTGCTTTTTCTTGTCATTGATTGCCAGGAATACTGAAGATTTGACATAAAATTGGTGTCAAAAAGTCCTCAAAACCCATTGGCACATGGTTTGCAATAAGCATAGGTGAATGCAGGTTCACAAAGAGCCTGGATCCAATAAAATGATAATGTTGAACTTAAAGATAGGAGACTAAAATTATGATGCCTGTAAGAAGAACTCAAAATTGGTTACCAAGTATCTTTAATGATTTCTTTGATAACGAGTGGATGACAAGAGCAAACGCAACCGCACCAGCGATCAACGTAATCGAATCCGAAAAAGATTATAAAGTTGAAGTTGCAGCTCCGGGTATGACAAAAGAAGATTTCAACGTTCGCATAGACGAGGATAACAATCTAGTAATCTCCATGGAGAAAAAGAGCGAGAGTAAAGAGGAGCAAAAAGAACATCGCTACTTACGCCGGGAGTTCTCATACTCGAAATTCCAACAAACCATGATCTTACCGGATGACGTGGATAAAGAGAAAATCGCTGCCGGGGTTGAACACGGAGTTCTAACCATCGACTTGCCGAAACTATCTCAGGAAGAGATTAAAAAAGCAGAGAGAACCATTGAAATTAAATAAAGACAGGTAACCAATGAAAGAAGCGATCGAACAATTCGATCGCTTCTTTTTTATTCCCTGTGTTCTAATACCTTAAAATAATCTTACCGTTGTAACGGGAAAGTCAATACTTGCTCTTTGTCTTTCTTCACGTCTGATTTATTAATCTCGATGTTTTCAACCAAAATTGAAGACGGGTATATTAAAGAAGATAGTAATTGACCGTTCAAAATATAATTGCTTACATTTTCCTTGCTGGAAATATTCAACATACGTTTCAGGTTTATCAATGTCAAGCCACTCACATCACCGAAACGGACTTGAGTTTCCTTACCATCCAAATCTACCCGATAGATACGAGAAGCTTTACCCGCTAAACTCCGCACGATATAAGCATACTTCAAACCTTCTTCTTTAGCAGCTTTAATCAGCGCGCTCTTCATCTTTTCCGGTTTCGTTCCTTTCTCCACTTCAATATGAATGGTACCCGGAGCCGTGGAAAACATTCCATTGCTACTGGACAACAAGAAACGAGAACTACCCGTTGATTGGGGAGCGTACAAAGTCGGGGTACACCCATTCAACATACTTTTGAAAATACCATTTTCAACCAATGTCATCTCCTTAGCAGGAA
>OGLE01002167.1_pt1 | contig 13285 bp, 7 predicted proteins | sample 1572671 | NCBI WGS metagenome assembly OGLE01 (sample SAMEA2581923, study PRJEB24529) | metagenome | biome: Human gut stool | place: China | collected 2011 | reverse complement strand
GGAACAACAAGAGGACTTGGGGTTATGTATCGTGATGGAATACGTTGACGGGATTTCCCTGAAAGAGTTTATGATACAGGGAAAATTAACGCAACCTCTCGCATATAAGTTTATCCGGGAACTTTGTGAAGCATTGCACTATATCCATAGTAAGCAACTTGTTCATAAAGACTTAAAGCCGGAGAATATCATCATTACCCACAACGGGAATAACGTCAAATTAATCGACTTCGGTCTCTCGGATCGGGATGATTATGACACACTGAAAATTCCTGCCGGAACAAAAAAATATCTCGCCCCGGAGCAATTACTTCCTCACGCATCGCTTGATTGCCGCACGGATATTTACTCGCTGGGAGTTATCATCCAAGACATCACAAGCGTGATAAAGGATCGAAGATTGGTTCGAATCGCGCAGAAATGTACGCAGAAAAATCCTGACAAGAGATTTCATTCCGCCCAAGAGGTACTGGAAGCACTCAACGTTAGAAAACATAGCAAGAGCATTCTTTATATTTCTGCGGTCGCGCTACTCTCGTTCCTGACAACCTTTTACTTGAAGAACTTGTCGTCCCAACCGGATAAAAGTAGCATAAACCGGGTGTACAGCAATTCGGTGATCGCACCGACCTGCCAAAAGTTCCTTTTACAGAAAAAGAATAACTTGAATCGGCACGTGATTGCTTACAAAAAGAACGAACGATCCCTTGTGCAAGATAGTACAAACACGCAAAAGGCGCTCAAGCAAATCATTAAAACAGAATTCGCAGACGCCACGCAGCAAGAGTCCCGTTTGTTCAAACATCAAGTGAATGAATTAGAATCTGAAATCGGACAAATCTTTGAAGCCATCCGAAAAGAGGTCCAATAAAGCCATCACTGTTCATTAATCCGCAGGAAGTTTCCCCATCCTTTCGCCTGCCGGTAAATCGGTTTACGTCCGGAAGGCACGTAAAGAGTACATACATTGAAAATATCCCCTGCCCCGGTAAACGTCGACGAGTAACAAACAGGCGGGTAAGTTGCCATTAGGTAAAGCTCCTGCAAATTACAACCATCAAGACAATAGTCAAACAATGCCGAAATCTCTTTTCCCAGCACCAGCTCTTTCAATTCGGCACACTCTTTAAAAGCTGCCTCCGGAATAGTATAAACTCCATCGGAAATAACGATCTTTTTTAATCTCGAACCCCGGAATACCTGTTCGCCCAGTTCCTCCACCGATACGGGGATAATGATGGAATCCAACAAACAATTCTGGAAAGCCGCCACCCCGATCTTCCGAACGGAAGAGGGGAACGTGAATTCCTCGGCCGTTTTTCCTTCCGGGTAATGGATCAAGATACTCGCATCTTTATTGTATAACACGCCATCAATACTTGAAAAAACTGTATTCAAAGGAGAAACGGACAATTCCTGCAAAGCACTGCAACCACTTGAAGTTTTGTAAACGACTAGACTATCGGGTATTGTCATGGAGATCAAACCGGAACATCCTTTGAATGCATCTTTCTCGATTACTTTCAAGCTGTGCGGCAAGACGATTCGCTGCAATTTACTGCAATGAAGAAACATCCCGTAGTCCAGCGTGTCTCGACGAGTATATCGGGATCCGTAATAGCTACTTCCACCCTCCACGATCTTTGCCTCGGAGAGATCCATTTCCACCAATTGGCCCGGAGTTTCATGTCCCTCAATGTCCCATCCCAGCATTTCACGCAACAAACGAATATCCGTTCCGTTCAAGAAACCGGAAAGGGTTAAGGAGGCAAGGTTGTACTTTTGATTCCCCATGATTTCCGGCAACATACCGGGAACGGAATTGTAAACGGCCTCGCTAGTCGTAAATTCCACGGGCGTAGAGTAAGTTTCCCCGATCGAATTCACGGCGTATGCACTCACGATATAAGTGGTACCCATCTCCAATCCTTGCAGTTTTCCCGTGAAAGCACCCTCATCACCCAATGGTACCTCGACCAATTTCCCGTTTTCCGTACTCTTCTCCCGATACGTAAACGCCAGAGTTGTCAAGGCTTCCCCACCATCATCCACCAAGGTACATTGGAATGCCGCGCTAAAAGGCCCCTTGTATATCATGACCAGATCGCCCAGAACGGGTAACGTGTTGGGTAAGGTCTGAAAATGTCCAATGTCACTTCGCACGATGCTATGACCATTTGATATTTCCAAGCAATAATAATACGATGTCCCAGCTTGTAAACCCGTGAGGCAAGTCTCCACGTTTCCCTCTACCCCTTCAGCCTCCTGTTGAAGCGCTTCCGCCATATCCTCGGATGTCCCGTACAGGAATTTACACGAGGTAACCGTTCCCTCTCCCCGTAATTCAATCTCCGCGGAGATTCTCGCTGTGTTACGAGTAATCTCTGTCACCTCATTTAAAGAGATACGGGGAGCCAGCACAGAAGGTTCCTCTTCCTTTTTACAAGCAAGTAACAGTAAACAGCACGCAATGATCCATTTGTACATATCCCTAAAAATTTATTCCGACTCCAACCGTGGGTTCCCAGTATTCCCCCTTTATCGTGATCACTCCAAGCGAGAGGGCCATTTTGCGAACCTTGACAAGCAAGCCAAGTTCCGCGGCAATTCCCTTGTAGGAATAATCTTTATTTCTCAGTTTCAACCCCTCGATGGTTTCCCACACCACTTGCCGTTTCCCGTAACCCAACCCCTCGTATAGATAGCATAACGACGCGATCGAATGAATTCCCCCGGCCAGAAACGCGTACCGGGAATACTTCTCGGAACCCGTGTAATAAGGTGTGTCCCCGGTAGAAGGTATGCTCCCGTCCTTCCGACATTCCCCATCCACGGACAAAGACTTGAAATCAGCCTGCCCATGCACGTATAACCCATGTTTTTTCATGCACGCCAGCATGACCCCGAAAGCGGGACGTTCGTGATCCCATCCAATCGTGAACAAACTTGTAAAAGCAGGTCTTTGGGATTTCAATTTGCCCGTCGGCATAGCCCGTAAGCTCTCATCCAGCGGGGTATTGGGTAACGGGCGGTGAACTTTCCGTACTCTCGGGTATTCTTCCTCGACCTTCAAAAGCGGTTCTTCTATCACCAACTCGTAGGTTAATCTCGATTCAAGGATAACGGGAAATTTATAGTCCCGCAAAACACCCCATCGAGGATGCTTTATCGTTATTTTCCGGGTTCCATTCGGCACGTACAACCAGATTTCACCCACTTCATTCTTACGCTGCACGATTCCCAAAGGAGTAGAAAAGGCGAAATCACGATTCCCGACCACTTTGATTAACGCACACGCCTCGTCATTCAAGTCTCTCACGGGATTCACCCAAGCTGTTATATCGTTGGGTAACAACCGAAACGAAGCAACCTTAAACTCTTGAGCCCATCCCGGCACAAGTAGCCATAAGAGTATGATCGTGCATAAGATTTTTTTCATCATTCAAAATTAAAACTTCCCAAGTGAATAATATCCCGTTCCGGCAACAACGTCTGATCATCTATTCTCCGGGGCTGCCACGTACGCACGTGAATTTTAGGTGCCGTCTCGTCAGAAAAATCCCATAACAGGAATAAATACCCCTCGTCCGAGTACAAATCCGAAGAGTAAGCCTGACGAACGGAGACGCCATAAATTCCCGGTCGGGTGGGATGTCTCCGGATCAGAAAATCAGAATAACGAACCTCTATTTTCTTATTTGCCTTGAATATCCGACGCAAACGATCCAGATATTGTTGTTTCGTTTTTATATTGTACCGGATCTGATCGGCTGGAAGATAATGTCCTTCCTGTGGCAGTTGTTTCACCACGGTACCAACAATGATTAACGCTTTCTCGCTAAAAAGTTGCTCTAGGAAGTCAATATCTTTCGTCTCGTACGACATCCGGAAATGTTCCATATAGTTTAGGATTACTCTCCGATTTTCCGAATCTGTCTCTGAGAATCCGTTTTTCAGGACCTTTTGTGCCTCTTGATAAAACGGGCTGGTAGTATCTATCGCCTGAATCCTTTCTTTCCGGGGTAAAGAGGGTTTCTTTACTGACAGTATCGTGTTTTCCGATTCCGGCACTTCAACCGTCTCCGGGAGCGGGTAACGGTAAAAGACCTGTACAATGGGAGAAGTTGTTTCCAAAGATTGCCAGTCCAGTTCAAAAGGATATGCCGTGCTGACGGTCTTTCCAGTCTCGTCAATCAAGAGGTCCATGCTGTCTTGATGAACAAAAACACGGTTCGCATGACTCCACGGATATATTTTATCATAGATAAAGGGAGTCACACGGTTCCCTTTAAAATCAAACAGGGCCCATTTCCCTTTACTCTTTAATGCCAGTCGTTCCGAATTTATAAATTCTCCATCATCGTAATCGGCAGGAACGATCATTTTCCCGGCCTTATCAACCACCCCGATTCCATTTCGAGTTAAACAGAAAGCCACGTCGTGACGGAATTCTGTCATTTCCTGTATCTCGGCGGGAAGATACAACACGGTTTTCCCTTTTTTATCCAAACAGGCACAATAGTGTTGCCGCAAATCTTTGTACACGAGTAAACCACAAGAAAATACCCCCTGTAAGCGACAATTCGTTAACATCACGGGAAAAACGTTCTGTCCCTCCCTGTCAATGACCTCGTAGGCGATTCGTCCCTCCCTGTCTGCCATCCCGACCAAAGCCATCCCCTCGGAAAAATCACAAGCAAAATCATACTCAGGGGCAATAACCCATTCCCCACGAGTATTCACGTAGCCATATTTTTGATTTTCAGTATAAGCCAGAGCAAGTCCATCTCTAAAATTATGCATCACCCGAACGGGTACTCCCCGGTAGGAATCTATTACCGCGATGTTTTCACTCGATTTATTGATTAAAATGAAAGGCCCTTCCTTTTCTCCTTGGGCAATGGTTACGTCCTCTATAAAGTTTCCCACTTGGATAAAACGCCGGGAACTTGTTGCCATCGGAACTTTTGAAATATCACACAACCGGAACATTCCATTCCCACAGGGAAGAACGCACACTTGATTTACAACAATGGAAGGTTTACCAGAAAATAAAGAATCTATCAGCACGTTCCCATCGGGCGTAATGATCCCGAAAGAAGAGCCTCCATGAAGAATTTTCACGGGAAAACCATTTATTTCCACCCGCTTTTTCTCACAGGAGACACACACGTATATTAGTGCAAATAGAAAAATAATATTTCTCATAAACACACGTTCCTATTTTTTGAAATATCCTCCCGTTTTACGCGAACCTCTATATTCAATTAATTCTTTCTCTTGCAATGACTTCAAATAGCGGGCTATTGTCGCTCTTCCTTTTTGAAGGAATAACATAATTTCTCTTCCTTTTGCCCCCGGATTCCTTTCTAAAAAAGCAAGGATTAAAGTTTCAGCCTCGTTTATTTCCTCATCAACATTTATCTTATCATTTATCTTATCATTTGCACCCTCGTCAACGTTTATCTTATCATTTATCTTATCATTTATTCCCTCATCAACATTTATCTTATCATTTATATGATCATTTGCACCCTCATCAACGTTTATCTTATCATCATAAACACGATTTATAACAGAAGTAAATTGCATTCTTTCGGGATCATTCATAAATTCCAAATCCGGTTCTTCTTTTAACGCTCGAATAATCCCCGAACCAAGTCCGCGATAAGGCATGATTTTAGCACAGAAACTAGCGATGAACGGATTACGCACGACAGCGGTTCCCAATTTAATACTTTCTACCGTCAATCCATCCGGAAGACAACCCGGACTGATTATTTCAACACGATTATCAAATATGAGTAACCGCACCGGAGCGTTTCTAGTGTAGTCGCGATGTACAAGAGCGTTTTGAAGTAATTCCTCTAACGCAATCTCAGAAATCTCAAGTTGTCCGATCGAATTAAATCCTCGTCCAGCTTGGACACTATGAAGATTTGCTTTCAAGAAAGACATCCCTTTTTCAAATAGTTCAGGCAAGGTTCCGGTTATATCCTTACTATCTCTATAATTAACCCCCGCGATATTGTTACCAAAGAAAGAAACCGCTTTTATCATAAAAGTCGGACGAAATTGTTGAGGATTTTTACCAAAAAACAATAATCCGGCTAAAGTTATCTTATCTCCTCTCAGAATATTTAGATTCTGCAAAAGCTCCGTATAAGGAACACCAAAAGACTCTTTCTCACGTCCATATTCTTTACGGATAAACTCATCCAATATACTCCCGTTTACATCTTTTTCGGAAGTGAAAGGAATCGGTTGCTCGTCAGCATAAAGCATCCCGGAACATTGAAACAATCGAATGATTTCACTATTCTCCATGACCTTACGCTTATCAGCCCCCTGTTTTGTCCAAATTACCCCATGCAAATCCTTGTAAGGTTTATTATCTCCCTCTGCAATACGAACAACAAGAACGGAATGCCCGTCAATAATGACCGTTTCCGTTTGTATGTAAATAACCGGACGCAACAGATTAGTAGCAATATTTGCCAACATCGAATTAATTTGCTGAATTTCCGGGTAAGGCAAACCCGTGATTTCTCCCGTCTTGTCTTTTATTCCAAATAAAATCATTCCCCCACAAGCATTAGACATGGCCACCATTTCAGCAGCAATACTGTCTTGATTAGAAAAATGTTCCTTAAATTGGACCGTACTCGTTTCCCCACATGCTACTATCTGTTGTAATTCCTTGCTATCCATCTCTTTTGCCAGTTAATTATCTTACAAAAGTAAGAAAAATAGCCAATCTAATCCTCCCAATCCTCGATTTCTCCACCAATTTCGATTTTCACCTGTTCTGGATTCTTCGAGATCGTGACGGATAACGTATGCTGGATGCCGGGTTTAAAGACAAACTTGCTTTCCACCATGTAGGACACTCCTTTCATCACCACTTCAACCAAAGGAACTTGATTGGTTAATCGTTGAGGCACCACGATAGCCGTATATTGTGTCTTGTTGACTTTTTTCGCCTTAATCGTCTGTGCAGTTCCGTGAGTGTTTCGGGTAACAATTCCCACGCTCAAGTCGATCGTGGCAGAAGGTACCGTGTTATGGATGTACACCTCGGCATCTTCCGGAATATCACCATCATAATCTTTACCTTTCATCAGACGCACAACCATTTTACTCATCCGGTGCTTGAATGACAAGGAGACCGGAGAATCGCTTGCCGTGACGTTCTGATCCGTGGCCCAAAGAAAATCACTCGCCTCGTAGCCATCCAAGCCGGAATCAGTTGAAGTAACCGACTGGTCCAATGCCACGGAAAAGGGCAGATCGTCGACTCCCGAAGGAGAAGGGATGTACGGGTAATAAGCGAAAACATCAAAAGAACCCTCATCCCAATATAACTTTCTAGCGGGATTCCACTTTGTCCCGTCAAAGGTCAGTCGTTCATTATTCAGAAAATTTCCGGCAACCTCTAAAGGAATCCCGTGTCCGGTCATGTATACTCCAATCTGATCCTGTTTTTCAAAAGCACTTGTCGTTGCCCTCGCCAACGCCGGATGTTGCATATCAAACGTGATCAACATTTCATCCGATTCTTGCACTTGGTCGGTCTCACTACACCCGCACGGAATCAGTAGAATGTATAAAAGAATTACACAGCAAGTTATTTTTATGTATTTCATATCTTCTCTAATTTAGTCAAACCATCATTTCAAAATTGAAGGACGTCCCTTGTGAATCACGGGTGGATATTGATTTCCACGAGCTTTCGTACCAAAGTCCATGTCCCGGGTGGAACGTGATAAATTATCCGAACCCCGCTTATCATTCTTCACAAACTCATCGAAAGAATACGTTTCTCCGGCGTAAAGCATGATACGTTTCACGATGGCCTCCCGGCTAATGGCACTATGATACTGGATATTGTTATTCATACAACTATTTTGTTCCGACCGAAAAACACCTCGGGTATGCGTAAATCCCCCTTCATAAATATCCACCACGTCACTATAACGATCATCAAATATAAAATGAGCCCAAGGCACTTCATGCATTTTCCCGGTAAGAGAAAGGTTCTCGTACCATCCTAATGCTTTTCCCCACTTAAATGTACCCAAACAAAGACAATCATCAATAAAACTATTGTAATAAATATATTCGTCCCCCAATTTTCCAAAACCATGTCCTCCCGCCTCATGTTGTACGATTCCCCTAGCATCGTAAGGATAATTGTCTCCACTTAAAGGACAAAAAGCAATTGCACTTCCATCTTCCCACATTTGTGTAATACCCCCATAATCTGTTGTATTAGGAGTTATTACAATCAGCGACTGACTCAAATTACTTTCATTCACGGAAGGAATCTTCATCACATAGGCAAAAATTTCATCGTATTCACCTAATAATCCGACATCATTTGTAAAAGTTGTTCCAAATTTTGTATCTCGAATAGTATTTACACCTCCTATCCCATTTTCCGGAGAAACTGCAATAGCCGTATAAACATCGAAATAATCACGATACGTCCGATAAGGCTCGATAGCGAAAAAACGTTCCATTTGTTCATTCATTACCTGCAAATAATCACCTCTTGAGATATCTTCCGCATCGTAACCATCACCCAAAAAGATTAAATTAATCCCTTGTCCCACTTTATGGTTTTGTAAAACAAGCACTTCATCATCAGCATACTCAAAGTCATATTGATAAACACGACAAGATGTTGTGTAATCATAATCCTTTAGCCTAAAAATAATCTCCCCCTCCCGATAATTTGTCCCGGACTCTAACGTAAGGGTCAATTCCGTTTTCTTATTCCCACTCATCGCAGATAAAGTACACCATTCCGGTTTACTTTCTACTTCCCATTCTCCTTCTGCATCCAAAATTAATTTACGCTCAGACTTCCCATTCAAAGCTTTCACCATAGTCGGACGACATGTTAATTCTCTATGTGCAGCTATTCTCTTAAATTCTCGCCACCCGGGCGCAGCACGATATTGTTCAACAACAATTTCTGGAACTTCAAGCGTAAAATTATCCTTCGGAACACCTTCAAATGCTCTAGAATCCACCACATCAGCAGGAATCGTCCCCTTGCAAACAATACGCCCCACGTTGAAACAATTAGCGAAAGCCCCTCCTATATAGGAGTCTATATATCCTATATTTTCTAAATTTTCAGGAAATATAATTTCTTCAAATCCACATCTAGCAAATGCACCTGCGCTAATACTTGTAACACTCGGGGGAAATTCTAGTGTACCACTTAATCTCTCATTGTTTTCAAAAGCTCTCATACCAACACTCCGCAAATTCTGTGGTAATTTTATTTCACCCGAAAAATTACAATTACTAAAAATATCATCCTCAAGTATCAACAATTTTGAAGGAAGATTTAATTCTCCTTTAAATTTGCAGCTCTCAAAAGCCCGCTGTCCAATCATCGTAATTCCATCATGTAGTATCAATACCCCATCAAAGCCACAACTAGAAAAAGCTTGTAATGGAATTTCTGTTATTCCTTGAGGTATTTTTAAACTTCCTGTTATTCCACTACAATGAGCAAACGCTGAAGAACCTAAATACTGAAGATTTTCCGGTAATACTAAATTTCCTGTAAGATTTATACACAAATAAAAAGTTTGACTTCCAATATATTTCAACTTATCTGGTAGTTTCAACTCACCAATAATACCACATTGATTAAAAGCATTATCACCAATATATCCCAAAGTAGAAGGTAAAGACAAAATTCCTCGCATCCCAGAACACCAACTAAATGCCCCATTCCCAATCCTTATAACGCCTTCTGGTATTGTCAATGATCCCATCAATGATTTACATTCATAAAAAGCATCATCATCTATTTCCCATAATTGATCTGGTAAAATAATACTTTGTAATGAATTTTTTCCAAAAAAAGCCATAGAAGGTATTACATCGTCTTTTGTAGGTCTTCCATAACCATCTGCTCCACCCTTCACTATCTTCACCTCCTTCAAATTCAACGCCTGCAACCGATCCATTGAATCCCTCATGAAATAAAAATCCAAAGCATTAATCTCGCCCGTTATTTTCAAGTTCTGCAAATTCCTAAAATCTTTTTTGGCAGCCGTGATACACTCCTTCAATTTACCTGCCTCGGACTCAATCACAATATACTCCCTAGCTGTCGCATCATGTGATGCCAGATCATCTTCCCAAGCCCTAATAGATTCACTGACCAATACAAACTCATATTTCCCCTCATTGGCCTTTTTATCTACCCGAATCGTGAAATTATGCATTTTAGAAGGCACGTAAGTAAACGTTTCATTCTTTGAGAACGAATACGCGACCCCATCAACAGTTATACTAAATAATTTCACCCCGGCAGCCACCTCCTGCGGCACGACGATCGCCCGGAATTCATCCCCATGCTTATAAGGAATCGTCCCTGTTGCCGCCACTTCGCCTGTAACGGTTACAATACCCGTGGCCAAATCGACCCGCGCACCACGTTTCGTGTTCGTGACCAACACTTGTTTTTCCAACTTGGTCCATTCCCCTTCACTAAAACCTGTTCCCTCCTGCAATGTCACCCGGGCATTACTCATTTTATGACGGAACGAGAGCCGCACGGCAACAGGTGAAGGAGCCACGTTCTCCGCCTTCCCCCAAAGAAAATCACTCGCCTCGTATCCTCCCATCTCCCCGTTCTCGGATAACTTGGACTGGTCCTTTCGAACTTCAAAGGCATAGGCATTCACGCTTTCCGGAGTCCCTACCGGATAATACCCATACACGTCAATGGGAGTCTTACTATCCTTCCAGAACACATCGTATGCCGAATTCCATTTATTATTGGCTTCATCAAACGTGAATTGAAGATTTGTTGCCCGGTTCCCTTCATCCAACAAAGTCCCGGGAGAGCCTCCCTCGTAGTCCACGATATAAACTCCCATCACATCATTATGACAAAAACCACCATCATTCACCCGGGATAAAGCCACTTGATCAATCTCCCCGGAAAGTGAAATTAAGCAGGCCTGACCGGCATCAGGACCCGCTATTTCGTTATCGTAACATGCCCAGCACACACACGATAACGCTATTGCAACCAGAAGAATTATTTTTCTCATAAATATTGTTTTAGATTATTCTGCCACCCCGCCATAATCCACCCCGTCATCGTCCCATTGGCCGATATTGACGTTAATACCACTACTCGTTTTATTCACCTTCACGGTAAAAGTGTATCTTTTATTTCTCTCGAAATGATGTCCTTTCTTCAACGTATAATCTTTCCCATTCACATTGATCACCAGTAAATCGGTCTCACTAATATTTTGTGGAACAACAAGCGCCCTGTATAACCCGTCATTCTTCCCCAAAATAACGCTTTGCTCTTCATTTACAGCCTCAACTTCTCCCGTGGCTAGATTGATGGATGCCGCAAGCCGGACATGATTAAACTTTACCTGTATTGCAGCCTCATCCAATGCCGCTTGCGTGAAACCATTTCCCGGCTCCACCTTTACCTGCGCACAACTAAAAACATGATTCAACGTGATATTAACGGCCTGTTCCGTCGGGCTTACCCCCGAGGTCTTTCCCCAAAGGAAATCGCTCGCCTTGTAATTATCCACGGATGCCTGATCCGCTTTCACGTTAAAAACATGGCCAGACACGTTTGCCGATGCAGAATAAGGGTAATAGGCGTAAAAATCCGCTTTCGTTTCATCATCTTTCCAATATATGGTCTGATCCGGTGTCCAAGAAGAATTGTAAACAAACCGCATGTTGTTCACGTGATTCCCTGTATTTTGCAAATTACCCGCTTGTTGCCCGTCATAATTCACAACATACAATCCAATCTTGTCACCAGCCTCGAAAGTGGCATCTGTTGCCCTCGCAATATCCTGTACGCCAAAAAGCATTTTAATTTCTTTCCGTACCGGTTCCGGTGTTGGCTCTGGCATTAGCTCCGGATCCTCACTACCGGATCCTCCAGAACATGCATACAGCAAAGCTATTAGTATAAACCCGATCTTCTTTCTACCTGACATGATGTTCATTTTAATAAAACTTGTAATTTTTATACAAAGGTAGGGGCATATCATTCAAAAATCAAGTTCATAATGGTTCATTTGCAGAAAAACAACTTTCCCTTAACATTCCCATACAAAAGCAGGGGCTGTCCCCAAAAGTCTTATCCAGCATCTACAAGCTACCCCCTCCAACTCCCTTTACACAGGGGGAGTTAGTGGGGTAGTTATTTAAAATGCTCTTTTACTTTATTTCTTTTCCAAGATCGTCACGTAACGAACAAATTTAGGAGAATAGCGTTTTTTATCTGATTTCGGACGATTATTATTGTCGTAGACATCTATCAAACGAAGATTTACTTTCTCCTGTATCCCCACAGGCAGAACTTCCGTTGCCGGCTTACCGGAAACCAACACGACAGGCAAAGAATTTAAAAGTGTTGTATCGCTTTTTATATCCCAAGGCAATATGCGGCGACCAGCCTCATATACCAGCTCGATTCTCAATTCCTCATCCGCCGGATAATAGAAAGGTACGTGTTGTAACTCTTCAATCTGACGGACGGCCTTGATACTCTTGATCTCCGTGTTATTGAACATATTGGCAACACGAGACATCAACAGGGTTTCCACAAGGATCAATAATAGCACGACTCCCGTGAATACTTTCATGGATTTTATCCTCACCCCACCCGCGAAAATTGAATAGGCGGCAACAAGGAACAGGATCGAAACAATAATCAAAAGGGTCAACCCGACTTCTCCTTCCCGGTAAAATAGAAGATAGACGGCAACCGGCATTCCTAAAGCGATCAATGCCGGGATAAAAGCATTCACACGAAATACGACACGATCACTCGTCGTGAGCGTTTTTTCCTTCGCAGCGGTGAATATATAAACGATATAATGTGCCACAACCATCGCGGCCGGAATCAGTAACGGCAACAAGTACCGAGTTTTTTTCTCCGGGAAAAGAGAAAGTAACACCAAGGTAACCACGGTCCACAAAACGGCAAACGTGTACTCCTTACGCATCTTGATTTTCTTTTTTAACCACGGCCAACATAACCCGGTCAAGAGGAACAAAGCCCAAATTCCCGATTCTGCAAAGAACAGCCAGTAGTAGTACCAAGGACGTACATTTCTCTCGATCCAAGCCGTTGATTCTTTCGCCAGCACGAACAAACTCTGCCTGCTGTCAAAACCGGGCACCCCCAATTCTGTCCGCAATCGGCAAAAGCCGCGGGACAAAGATAACGCTTTTTCCGCAAAAACAAACACCCCGCGGCGAA
>OGLE01002144.1_pt1 | contig 13364 bp, 8 predicted proteins | sample 1572671 | NCBI WGS metagenome assembly OGLE01 (sample SAMEA2581923, study PRJEB24529) | metagenome | biome: Human gut stool | place: China | collected 2011 | reverse complement strand
ACACGCAAAAGCGGGATCCGAAGACGAACCTGAGGAGTAACACGGCGATGTGGGATTTCTGGAGCTTGTCTCCGGAGACGTTGCATCAGGTCATGATTCTGATGAGTGACCGGGGGATCCCCCAAGATTTCCGTCATATGCACGGTTTCGGAAGTCATACGTTTAGTTTTTATAACGAGTATGACGAACGTTGCTGGGTGAAATTCCATTTACGCTGTATGCAGGGAATCGCGAACTTCACGAACGAGGAGGCGGAAAAGATCGTGGCGAAAGACCGGGAACATTCCCAGCGGGATTTGTTCGAGAGTATCGAGAAGGGAGATTTCCCGAAATGGAAAATGTGCGTGCAGATCATGCCGGAAAAGGACGCGGAGACGTATCGTTTTAACCCGTTCGATTTGACAAAAGTGTGGAGCCATAAGGATTACCCGTTGATCGAGGTGGGAGTGATCGAGTTGAACCGGAATCCGGAAAATTACTTTGCCGACGTGGAGCAATCCGCTTTCAACCCGGCTAACGTGGTACCGGGAATCAGTTTTTCGCCGGACAAGATGTTGCAGGGACGTCTGTTTGCTTACGGGGATGCTCATCGCTATCGTCTGGGGATTAACGCGGATTCCATCCCGGTAAATGCGCCTCGTTGCCCGATGCACAATTACCACCGGGATGGTGCCATGCGAGTGGATGGTAACGGTGGCGGAGCGGTGAACTACGAGCCGAATAGTTTCGGCGGTCCGGTAGATAACCATGCTTATAATCAACCGCCTTTTGATATCCGGGGGATGGGCAGTCATTATCAACAAGATAAGGATTACTACACGCAACCGGGTGACTTGTATCGTTTGGTGCCGGAAGACGAGAAAATGCGGATACACACGAATGTAGCCACGGCGATGGAAGGGGTACCCGTGAATATAAAAGTGCGGGTGGCGGCACGCTTTTACCAAGCGGACGAACGTTGTGGTAAAGGGATTGCCGAGGCGGCAGGCTTGGACATGAAAGAGGTGCTTGCCGAGGTGAAACGCCAGCAACAAGAAGATTAATAATAATTTTTACTGACGGACGGCTGGGGGATACGTTGTGTGTTCTGGAATAATTAAAGGTTGAATTTCCCCAACTGTCCGTCTTTGATTGTGTCCTGTAGAAACGAGAGTGTGACGATTTTTGGGTGTTGCGTGTGTTATTATTGTTGTTATTTATGATTTTTTCGCTTTTTCGATATGGAATAAAAACCTTTTTTTGCATAACAGTGAGTTTGTATTGAAATAATGCCTATTGTCTTATGCCAGATGAGTTGATCCTTTTCGAAAAAATGCAACGGGGAGATACCTCCGCTTTGGAGTACTTTTTTCGAGAGTACACGGATATGTTGTATTATCGTGCGTTTGGTTTTGTAAAGGATAATTTGGTTGCGGAGGACATCGTGCAGGAGGTTTTCATTCGTTTCTGGCAATTGCGGAAAAATTTAAAGATAACGGATTCTGTTCCCGGCTATCTGTGTAAGGCCGTGGATCATCGTTGCCAAAATTATTTGGAGCATTTGAAAGTGAAGCATCATTACGAGGAAAGTCAGCGGTGGGAGATCATGGAGGAAGAAGTTCCGGAAGATGAAGAAGAGTTGAATATCATGCGGGAACGCTTGAACGTGTTTGTTGACTCGTTGCCGGAGAAGTGCCGGGAGATATTTATTCTGGCCTGTATTGAGGGGTTGAAGTATAAGGAAGTGGCGGAAAGATTGGATGTTTCTGTTAATACGGTCAAAACGCAATTAAAAAGTGCTTATAGTAAATTGCGGACCGAATTCAATGAAAAGGATTTGGAAATCATTGCATTACTTATTTTCTTAGGATATATGTGAAAAAAGATCCTTCTTTTTTCACCCTTTTTTTTCTGTTACCTGTCATTAGTGTGTTTGAAAGAATGCAATAAGAATGTAAAGACGGGTTTTGAAAATGGAGAAAGAACAGTTACATAAGAAGTTGGATGATTTCTTGTCGGGTAGTAACAAGGAAAAAGTGGATAAGGAATTATTCTCTCTACTGGTCCGTATGGATGAGTGCCGGAAAAAGGCCACTCCACCGGATAAGGATCGTATGTGGGAACAGGTTTGCCGGACGTTGAAACATTCTCGGAGAAGAGAGCTGGTGCGAAGATGGGTGGTGGCGGCAGCCATCGTGATGCCCCTGACTGTCGGTATCTGGTTTTATGGTCATCATTCCAACGAGGTCGTTCCGATGTCGGAGAACGTGGGAAAACGTCATCAAGTATCGCTTACCTTGAATGACGGGCGAGTGCTTCAGGTGCAACAATGGAGTGGCGATTCGGTAATTCAAGAGAGCGGAACCGGGATTTTGGTGAGTGCCGGGCAACAGATGATTTATCAGGCGGAGAACGTGCAGTTGGAGGAAGAGATCTTTAACACGTTGAGTGTTCCCCGTTCCACGGAGTATCAGGTGCAATTGTCCGACGGGACGCGGGTATGGTTGAATTCGGAATCGGAATTACGTTACCCGGTTGATTTTGTCGGTACGGAACGCAAGGTTTTCCTTAAAGGAGAGGCTTATTTCCAAGTGGCGAAAGATGCCACGAAACCTTTCCGGGTGATGGTGAACGATATGCAGGTGGAGGCTTTGGGAACCGAATTTAATATCAATGCTTATCGGGATGACGATTGTTTGCGTACGACTTTGGCTGAAGGGAAAGTTCGGGTGTCCTATCCGGATACTCGTCAGGAATGTATTCTTGTAGCGGGGGAACAGGCTGTTTTGAAGGAAGGGGTGATCACGACCGGACAAGTAAATGTTGATGATATTATTGCTTGGAAGAAGGGGCGTTTCGTGTTTAGCGATATGTCTTTAGAGGCTATTGCCCATCAATTGGAGCGCTGGTATGATGTGGAGATTCGTTTTGATGATACGGTGGCGAAATATTATCGCTTTACCGGGGTTATGAAACGATATAACGAGCTGGAACAGGTGTTGGGATTAATCGAGGAGACGACTAATGTCAGGTTCAAGGTGGAGGGACAACAGGTGAAAGTATTTCGTAATTTATAATATGAAAACGGTAACCGTTAGTGCGATTACCGTAAGTGTGTTTTAATCGGCCGGACACAAATTGCAGTAGGCGTCCGGTAATTGTTAAACCCATAACTACAAATGTATGAATTTTTTATTGAAAACATGGAGGTTTATGAAATTAACCGTTTTTTTAATCCTCTTTGGTGTTTTGAGATTAAGTGCCGACACTTATGCTCAAACGGATAGTATTAGTCTCGATCTAAGTAATGCAACTTGTAAAGAAGCGCTTGACGCGATAAAGAAACAGACGAAACTGGACTTTTTCTACAACAATCAAGAAATTAATGCCGTGGGGAAAGTTTCGGTTCGTTGCCAGAATGTTTCCTTGGATGAGGCTTTGCGGCAAGTCTTGGGAAAGAATTTCACGTTCCGGATTGTTGATAACACGGTTGTTATCCGTCCGCAAGAAACGAAACCGGACCCCGTGCAGCAACGGGTTGCGAAAGGGGTCGTTGTGGATGTTCAAGGATTACCTTTGCCGGGGGTGACCGTTTTACTGAAAGGTACGACGTTGGGAACTTCGACAGATATGGATGGAAAATTCACTCTTTCTTTTCCTAATACGGCCGGTACGGTTCTGCAATTTTCTTTCATCGGAATGAAAACGACTGAAGTGACATTCTCCGGGCAGGCGGAGCTAAAAATTGTGTTGGAAGAGGAAACTACCCAAATGGACGAGGTGGTGGTGACCGGTATTTTCGAACGTAAATCCGAAAGTTTTACCGGTTCCGCGACGACATATAAGAAAGAGGATTTGAAAATGATGGGATCGCAAAATATTTTGCAGAGTTTGAAAACGCTGGACCCTTCTTTTCATATTACCCCGAACAACGAGTTCGGTTCCGACCCGAACAAATTGCCCGATATTGATATTCGCGGTAAAACGAGTATTGTCAATCTGAAAGAGGATTATGCCGTTGACCCGAATCAACCCTTGTTTATCTTGGATGGTTTTGAAGTAGATTTACAGACGATTGTCGATTTGAACATGGAGCGGGTGGCTTCTGTTACAATTTTGAAAGATGCTGCCTCCACGGCAATTTACGGTTCTCGTGCCGCTAATGGAGTGGTGGTCGTTGAAACTAAGCGTCCTGCCCCGGGAACCTTGCGTCTGTCTTATAATGGAGATCTCACGGTTCAGATGCCGGATCTCAGCGACTACAATATGATGAATGCCGCGGAGAAGTTGGAATTTGAGTGGCTGACGGGCTATTACACGAAGACCTCGAATGAAGAATATCTGGTCGATCGAATGAATCTTTACAACCAGCGGTTGAAAAACGTGCAGAGCGGGGTGGATACTTATTGGTTGAGTGAACCAGTCAGGACGGGGTTTTCTCATAAGCACAATATGTATGTCGAAGGGGGAGATGATGCTATGTTGTATGGAGTCGGGTTGAGTTATAACGGAACGCAGGGGGTGATGAAACAATCCGGACGTGATGTTTTGAGTTTCAATATTGATTTGCGTTACCGGAAAGGTAAATTCAGTTTTGATAATAAATTCACGTTGGATTACACGGAAAGTCAGAATGCACCGCAAAGTTTTTCGGTGTATGTACAGACAAATCCCTATTACCCGAAAGATTACGAGGGTTCCGTACCGAAGTATCTAGAAGAGTCTTCCGTGGATGGAGGTTTTTGGTCGATTAAAGTAGAAAATCCTTTGTACAATGCCAGCTTGAATTATTTGGACGATGCGAAAGAGATCTCTTTTCGTAATAATTTCCAGATGGAATGGCGTCCCATGGATGGGATCATGGCACGGGGAAGAATCAGTCTGACGAAAGGTAATAATAAAAGCGAAAAGTTTAAGTCTCCTTTCCATACTGATTTTGACGAAACGGAAAAGACGGAACGGGGTTCTTACACGAAATCAACAACCGATCGCTGGGGATATGACGGGGACGTGACCGTGACGTATGGAAAATTGTTGGGGGATGTACATCAGGTGAATGCCGTGTTAGGATGGAACTTTTCTTCTACACGTTTGATCAATGATGCTTTTACGGCCATCGGTTTCCCGGATGATAACGTTCCGAATCCCGCTTTTGCCAACGAGTATGCCACGGAAAGTAAACCGTCGTATAGTGAATCGACTACCCGTAGCACGAGTATCTATCTGAACTTAAACTATGCTTACAACAATCGGTATCTGTTGGACGTGAATTATCGTAAAGACGGATCTTCGGTATTCGGGACGAATAAGCGCTTCACGGATAGTTGGTCTGTCGGGGTGGCTTGGAATATTCATAATGAGGCTTTTATCGGGGATTGGGTGAACTGGTTGAAATTGCGTTTTTCAGTTGGTAATCCGGGAAATCAGAACTTCTCTGCCTATAAGGCCTATACGACTTACGTGTATAATACGAACCTGCAAAATGCTTTCGGGATGGGAGCTAATGTTTCCGGTTTCGGGAATCCCGATCTGAAATGGCAGAAAACGATGGATTATAATTTGGGATTGGATTTGACTGTGTTGAATAATCGTTTGAAGATCAATACGGATGTCTATTGGAAAGATACAGACCCCATGTTGGTAACTACTTCAATTGCCTCTTCCACGGGGCGTGATTCTTATATCACGAATCTGGGAGCGCAGCGTACGAAAGGAGTTAGTTTCAATGTTGTCGGAACTGTTATGGAAAAGGCGGAGGATCGTCTTAACTGGTCATTCTCTTTGAACGGGCGGCACCAGAAACAGACGTATCGTAACATCGGCGCGAGTTTGGAATTGCTGAATGACGAGTTGAAATCTACTTCCTTGACACGTTACCGGGATGGAGGTAGCCCGACTGATATATGGGCGGTTCGTTCTGCCGGTATAGACCCTATGACAGGATCGGAGATTTACATTAAAAAGGACGGGAGTTATACTTTCGATTATGATATAAATGACGAGATGGTGGTGGGAAACACGGAACCTTTGCTGGAAGGTGTGTTCGGTACCAACCTCTATTATAAAGGTTTTTCTATTAGTGCTTATTTCCGTTACCGGATTGATGCCGACTATTTTAACACGGAATTATATAACCGCATTGAAAATCTGAAGACAACGGAAATGACCACTTATAATCAGGATAAGCGTGCCTTGTATGATCGTTGGCAAAAACCGGGGGATCATGCTCAATATAAGAAAATCACTTCAACGGTTAGTGATAATGAAACTGCCCCGATGACTTCCCGCTATGTTCAGAAAGAGAACACGCTTAGCGGTGAGTCCATATCTTTAGCCTATGAATTCGGGGAACAGAAATGGTTGAAAAAAGTGTTTTTAAAGAATATGACGATACGTGCCAATATGAATGATGTTTTCCGTTGCTCTACCATTAAGGCAGAGCGGGGTACTTCTTATCCATTTGCACGGACTGTTTCTTTTTCTGTGAACATGACATTTTAAGCACGAGTAAAAAATGAAATTATGAGAAAAACGATTATTATATTGACAATTCTGGCGGGAGGTTTATTCTTCGGGGGCTGTAATAGCTGGTTGGATGTGAAACCTTACGACTCGATGGCAGAAGATCAGCTTTATTCCACGGAGAACGGGATACAGCGAGCGTTGAACGGCTTGTATTTGAGTCTTGCATCGAATGACCTGTATGCGGAGAATTTGGGAGGTGGTGCTATTGATGTGTTGGGGCAACGGTATAAGTTGTCCAGCGGGCATACGTATTACGATTTAAATGAATATAATTACACGAATGACGGACCGAAGGGAACCTTTGAAGCGATTTGGAAGGCGGCTTATAAATTGATAGCGGATTGTAATGAGTTTCTGAAAAAGGTACCCGAATGCAATGTTTTGATTACACAAGCTAATTACAGAATGTCGATGGGAGAGGCTTTGGCTATTCGTACTTTGTTGCATTTTGATATGTTTCGAATTTTCGGGCCGGTGTACTCTGAGGCGAATAAGAAAGAATCCTCCATCCCTTATTACAATATGGTGACGGATGTCACGCAGCCTATTCTTCCGGCAGACGAGTTGGTTGAACATTTATTCGCGGATATTGATTCGGCTATCGTGCTTTTGTCTGAGGATGTGATTTTGACAGAGGGTATTGTCAAAGATGAAGATTTTTGGGATTATCGTAACCTGCGTTTGAATTATTATGCCGTGTGGGCGTTAAAAGCCCGTATGTGCTGGTATTTAGGAGATGAATATGCAGATGAAGCATACCGGATTGCAACAACCTTGTTGGAAGGCAAAGATCCGAAGACTAACGAGGCGAATAATTTTAATACGGCCTTTACTCCGGTTTCGCAAACAGTCGCGGTAAAAGATCGGGTTTTCTTCTGTGAGGAGTTATTTGCCTTACATAACATGAAACGTACGACTATGTATAAAGAGTTATTTAGTTCCGATTTGGAAGATGATAATATTTTATTGTCAACCGAGAGTTATATAAATAAACTTTATGATGAACCGAATGATTATCGTAAGCATTCTTGGGAGGTGGCTACCGGGCGGCAGACTTCCGGTTTGATGGTATTTGTGAAGTATGCAGAACAAACGGAAAATAGAAGTGATCCTTATTTATATGAAATTCAGTCAATGTTACGATTGAGCGAGCTTTACTTGATTGCCGCGGCGACAACAAATGATGATGCGGTGGCTTCTTCTTGGTTGGAGAAATTGCGTATGATTAGAGGGTATCAGTCAGGAATGGTGGGGACGGATGTTCAAACAACGTTACGGCAGGAGTGGGAGAAGGAATTTTATGGAGAAGGACAATATTATTACTACTTAAAACGTAATGGTATTACTTCTGTTTCCGGCCCTAATGGCTCCAAGAAACCCAATTATATTATTCCATTACCTGAGAGTGAAACTGATAACAGACGAGATTAAGAAGAATGGATTATGAAACAAATATTGATATTTTTAGGAATTGTTTTGCTTTGCTGGAGTTGTGAAGAAGACAAATTGGATTTGTATAAAGGTTCGGATAGCATTTATTTCTGTTACCCGAAGGTGACTTCTGGTGTGTCTAACGTGTATATGGATACAACGGTCTTTTCTTTTGCCATGTATAATGTGCCGGATACGATTGTTAGATTGTCTGTCAGGGCTTTAGGGGATATGGTTGACCGTGACCGTGCATTTAAGGTGAAAATTGAGAGTGCGACGGCTGTGGCCGGAACGAATTATGACGAGTTACAATCTGAGTATATCTTGCCTAAGGACAGCGTGTACGGGGAAATTCCTATTCATATTTACCGGGAAGGCTTGGGAGATGCTACGGTTTCTATCGAGTTGCGCTTGGTTTCCAATGAATATTTCCTGCAAAATATACCCCAGAAAATTGTGGACAAGGATACTATCGATGTTACTCGTCACGTGTTGATGTTTACGAGTAAACTAACTAAACCGTCCATGTGGATGGAATCTTTTTTGGGATATTTCTCTGAGGCAAAATTTAATTTCTTTAATCAGGAAATGGGATTTGAGGCTACCGATTGGTTTAGTTCGGATAATGAAATAAAAAGTAGTATTGGCAATAAAATATTAATAGCGAATGTTTATTTCGCCAATTACCTGAATGCGATTATAGAGGCCGGAGATCCGACGCAGATGCCTCAAGATCCGGAAAATACGAATGAAGCGGATAAGGGATACATGACGTTCCCCGGTGTGGAGATACCGGAAGATTGGCCTGTTGCATCTGAATTGAATACAAACAATTAAAGGAAGAAGTGTATGTTGAAATATATTTATATCGGGTTAATAAGTTTGTTGTTGGCAGGAGTACTGAATTCTTGCTATGAAGACAAAGGTAATTATAGTTATAATTGGGTGCAGGATATCGATTTGACAGAGGTATTGAAAGATACGACGGTTGGGCGTGGTCATGTGTTGTATCTTGAAGTCGACTTGAAAAAACAAGTTTTGGGAACGGAGGGTAAGACTGAGGTCGCTAATCCGGAGGATTATACTTTCGAATGGAAGGTTATCACGGGTGATGGAGATGTGGTGTTAAGTACTGAGAAAGATTTGAATGAGACGATAGACTTGGCGAGCGGGGTTAGTTATCAGGTAAATTATACGGTAACAGAAAAAAAGACAGGAGTATCTTGGATCACTGATTTTAAATTGAATGTGGTCGAGGAACTGAAAGGTGGATTTATCTTTATGACGGAAGATGCAGACCGTAAAGTTGATATTGAAATCTATGCAGATGATACGGAAGGAAATAAGGTTCATCGGACCGGTTTGTTGAGTGGTTCGGGATTCCCTTATTTGTCCGGAGGGGCAAATTCCATCGTTTATACAAACGTCAAGAATTGGGGCGGGAAAAGGCTATGGGTGGCTACCGGAGAGGCTACCGGTTGGTTGAATATGCCTGATTTTTCATGGGAAGAGAAGAATATGTTGCGTATGATTATGTTGACACCCCAGCCGGTTAGTTATACTATGAAGTCCATGTATTATTTGTCGAATCAATTTATGTATTTCTTTACCGGGGAGGGGAATGTGCATCTTTTGACTTCTAGGAGTATTCTTTCGGCTGATGTTACTTATGTGAATAATAAAAAATTCAAGGCTGCTCCTTATTATGGAGGTGCTAGTAGTAATGCGGCAATTTTATTTGATCAGGATCGGGGACGTTTTGTGTCCTATGCAATGAAGAGTGGTGGATTTGTTACAGAATCCTGTTATGACATGAATGACGAGTCGGCACTTCCGAATTCGGATTTGTTGTACATGCAACGGGTGACGAATGAGGGGACAGTAGCAATTGTGAAAGATGAGGATGGGAAATATCAGCGTTGTCAGTTTAGCATAGAAGAAAATCCGACGGGTACGTTCAAGGGACATTTGGATCAAATGGAAGAGTTGAAAGGTAATGCAGCCATGATCGAGGGGGCTGAATACACGGTTATTGATTGGATGAACGGTTTCTTGTATTTCTCTGTTGGTAATAAGCTATATACTTACCGAAAAGGAATTGATGAATGTGTAGAAGTTAATGTACCGGATGTGAGTTTTGATGCTATCGTTTCTTTGAATGTAGTTACGAGTGGTGATTATAGTTCGAATATTTTTGTTGCAACTTATAGCGAGGCGAATGGCGGAAAAGTGTATCGGCTTACTCCGGAGAGTACCGATAGCCGTAATTTGACCGTAGAGGAAGTGATTGACACGGAAGGTGCTGTAAAATGTATAACTTATTGGTAATATTATTGATATGAAAATAAAATTAGGATTGATTGTTTGTTTGCTGGTTTCTGGGGTGCTACACGCCCAGAAACCGGTAACTGTGGAATGTAGTGTCGGAGAAGGGGTAGGAACGACTATTCAGTTGTTCGGAGTGGATAAAGGAGAGAAAAAAGTGCTGGCAAGTGCTTCTTATAACCAAAATGGTTATTATGGTTTTAGTTTTATCCCGAAATACGAAGGTTTTTATGTCGTGGGGGATGGTAGGCTTTATGAATACCCGCTTTATCTGAAAGCGGGGGATGCCGTTTCACTTTTTATGGATAAAGATACGGTGTATCTGACGGGTAAACATAATACGGCTGAGAATAAGGTGTTGTATGAGTGGGTAAATCTTTCTAAACGGGTGTGTGAAAAATCGACATATTTCATGCGGGTACGTAATAGTACGTATGAAGATTTTTTCCCGGACTTTGAAGCCTTACTTGCAAAGACAGAACCGTTTTGCAAGAGTATTAAAACGAAAAATACTCGTTTCAACGAATTGATGAAATATTTTGTCGGCTGCGAGTTGGATCGGTTTGCATTGAATTTTATTTATACCCCGCGTTCCAAGCATCCTTCTAAAGAACAGCGTATCGCCTATTATAGTACCATTACGGATAAAAATAAGTTTACGGATGAGAGGGTTTTGGAAATGCCTGATGGAATGAAACTCTTGAAATCGTACATGATGTTTTATTGTTTGGAGAATGGGAAAAGAGGGGGAGAGTTACAGGAGGCTCTATCTGTCATCCCCAGTAAGAAATTGCAGGGTGAGTTGGTCGTGAATCAGGCGAAAGGTTTCGGATTGAAAGAAATTCTCTGGCGTCGGGTGCTCGACGTGAACGACCGTTCGTTGCGCAGCATCGTAGTCGGACTCGGACCCAAGTCGAACGGCATCACGCAGGAGTCAGGCTTCGATATTACTCCGGCTTCGGAAATTATGGCCATTCTCTGCCTTTCCAAAGATGTGGAAGACTTGCGCCGTCGCATTGAAAATATTCTGCTTGGTTTTACATATGATGACCAGCCCTTTACGGTGAAAGATCTCGGAGTGGCGGGAGCTATCACGGTATTGCTGAAAGACGCTCTCCTGCCCAACCTGGTGCAAACAACCGAAAACACGGCCGCATTCGTACACGGAGGCCCATTCGCCAACATCGCACACGGCTGCAACTCCGTTCTGGCGACCAAGATGGCGCTGACGTATGGCGATTACGTCATTACAGAGGCTGGCTTCGGTGCCGACCTAGGAGCTGAAAAGTTCTTCGACATCAAATGCCGCAAAGCCGGACTGACACCGAAACTGACAGTTATCGTGGCGACGGCCCAGAGCTTGAAGCTGCATGGAGGCGTACCGGAAAACAAGATCAAGGAACAGAATATCGAAGGGATGAAAAACGGTTTCGAGAATCTGGACAAACATGTCGAGAACATGAAACGCTTCGGCCAGGAAGTGATCGTGACTTTCAACAGGTACGCATCCGATACGGACGAGGAAATCGCACTGGTCGCAGAACATTGCCGCGAGATCGGTGTTGGTTTCTGTATGAACAACGTATTTGCTGCCGGTGGCGAAGGAGGTGCCGAACTCGCGAAACTGGTGGTCGACACGATCGAAAAGAAACCTTCCACCCCGCTAAAATACATCTACGAGGACGACGAATCTATCCGTAGCAAGATAAAAAAGGTGTCCGAACAGATCTATGGAGCAGCCTCTGTTGTCTATACGACATTGGCGGACAAGAAAATCAAGCAGATCGAAAGTCTCGGAATCTCCCACTATCCGATCTGCATCGCCAAGACGCAGTATTCGTTCTCTTCCGATCCGAAAGCCTACGGGGTAGCCAAGAATTTCGAGTTGAAAGTGCGCGACATCATCATCAACAACGGTGCAGAGATGATCGTTGTCATCATGGGCGAGATCATGCGCATGCCGGGACTGCCGAAAGACCCGCAGGCAAAACGTATCGACATCGTGGACGGCGTGATTGAAGGGTTGAGCTAAAAGACAAGCCACCATATCCCTATATATGCAAAACACCGGTGTTTTGAAAACGAATCACCGGTGTTTTGAAAACGAATCACCGGTGTTTTGATACTAGGCTATACCAGCCTAATTCTTTCCCTTGTTTTTATCGAAAAATTTCTTAAAGAACAGGATTTGGTAGTCGATCGAGTTCTTCCAGTATTCACCGTTATGTGATCCGGGACGAACAAGGAAATCATGGTCGATCTTATATTTCAGCAGCTTCTTATGGAAGTCGTTATTCACTTCGAAAAAGAAATCGCTGTAACCGCAATCGAAGATAATAGCCAGTTCACCGTTCTTGATACGGTCAATTTGCATGATTGCCGTATGATTGTTCCAAACCTCCTGATTGTCGCTCTCGTTTCCGAGCAGCTTGTTCATCTCCCAATTATTGGGGAACGGTCGGATATCGACTCCGCCACTCGTACTACCGGCCGCACCAAACACATCCTTATGACGAAAAGATAGCCACATGGCTCCGTGTCCGCCCATGCTCAACCCAGTAATAGCACGACCGGAACGATCTTTCACTGTCGAATATTCAGAATCGATATATTTGACTAATTCGGAGGAAACGAATGTCTCATAACGGTAGGACGGATCTTTCGGGCTGTCCCAATACCAACTATTCTTGCCATCGGGACAGACAAAGATCAGGCCGTCGCGATCTGCAATATCTTTCAACTCCGGCTTCATGGAAAGCCAGGTTTTCGCATTTCCTCCATATCCGTGCAACAGGTAGACAACCGGTTTCGGCACATGATTATTCTCCGGAGAAACGACAACGACTTGGACATTCTTTTTCATCGCCTCACTGTAAACGGCCAACGTATCGACAACTGCCCCCTTCACCGATATGGCAACCAGGATAAAAAGAGCTAAAATGGATAATTTAAGTTTCATGGTATCAGACTCTACAAACGCTATTTTTTGTTCTTTTCCATTTTAAGTATATCGCTGTCGAGGAGCTTGTCAACTCCGTTCTTCAAATTCGAAAGTCCTCTACGGGTTGCATAGGTTGCTTTCAGTTTGGTAATCTCTATCTGCT
>OGLE01002138.1_pt1 | contig 13414 bp, 8 predicted proteins | sample 1572671 | NCBI WGS metagenome assembly OGLE01 (sample SAMEA2581923, study PRJEB24529) | metagenome | biome: Human gut stool | place: China | collected 2011 | reverse complement strand
CCCAAATCGCTGCTATATATAAAAATAATCCCGACGGCGCAGAGGTGCTGGCCGATATTGAAGGGCGCATCTGCGAACTGATTCTCGAGCGCCAACCTGCAGATCGGCCGGTCCCCATTGAATTGCTTCGTCACATTGTGGAACAACTCGGCATGCCCGACAGTTTTCCCGAGGAGACTATCCCGACTTCTAACAGCCATATTAGCAACTGTCCGGAACAGGAAAATGCGTCAGCACAAACCGATTCACAAAGTCACACTTCATCCAACACATCCGGCGAAAACACCGCCAACACTCAAAGCCGGCTTAATCAGCCCCCGACCGACATGCCCCGCCGCCTGTACCGAAATGCTGAGAATGCTCGAATTGGAGGTGTGTGCAGCGGATTGGGAACCTTTTTCCGGGTCGATCCAATTGTCTTTCGTTTATGTTTCTTGTTGCCACTGCCTCTGACCATGCTGGTTGCAGTCATTCCGGGAATCAGCGCCATGACTGGATTCTTCGGTGTCCTGTTCGCCATCTCGATCGTAGCCTACCCGCTGCTTTGGTTCGCTATCCCCATGGCGCGTACCCCCAGACAAAAACTGGAGATGCGCGGCGAGGCTATCACCGCTACAACCATCCAAAAGAGTGTACAAAAAGGTCATCTGCCAAACAAAAAAACAGCCTCGAACCGTACTACCGCTGCTTTGTCAACGTCAGACCAACTTTTGAGCATATTGGGCAATATCATACTGTTTATCCTGAAATTCATCGGTGTGATTATTGCTGGGGCTTTGCTCATCGGTGGACTTTGTATTGCAGTCGCCTCATTGACCGGTTACGCCAACACAAACATTGCATCCATAAATTTATTCAGTATCGAATCGGACTCACTGTTAGACTTTTTGTTCGTTCCGATTGTCATTGCAATTCCATTGCTGGCCATTAGCTATCTGCTATTAGCACTCATCTTCAAATGGCCGACACCCAAACGCAAAACATTTTCGATACTGACTGGCATATGGCTGATCCTTGTTGTCTTTGCAACCATATTTTTTATTCGTGCGCAGGTCAACAGTTATAAAGATTCGTATCATCAAGGGTTGCTCGAACTGATCATCGACAACACCCAAAACGAATCTTCAGAGGCTGAATCAGACCCACAAATACCAATTCAGTCTAATCAGCCAATCATCCAGGTCGAACAGATCAAGGTCAATGACTCCATTGTCACAGACACGATCCGCACAGAATATTTTTTGAAAGAGTAACAAGAGAATAATTCAACTTACTATTGTTCAATATGCAATAACGAAAACGCCATAATCCTGTGGCACAACTATTGCATATTCCATTCAACATCTGTCTGCAACTTACGAGTTCACTGCATTTTTTGTAAAAATTTCCTAAACGATTTTATATCATCCTTTGAGCCAACACAAACCGCACTTTATATTAAAAAATATTAAAATATCAGAGAGGTTACCTGTTTCGTATGCCCAAATATTGCTACCTTTGCGGCATAAAACAAACATAGAAGATTATGGCTGAAATTAAATGTGTTGGTATTTTGACTTCGGGCGGCGATGCTCCGGGCATGAACGCTGCCATTCGTGCGGTCACCCGTACCGCTATTTACAACGGTTTTGAAGTCAAAGGTATCATGAGAGGTTATCGTGGTCTGATCACCAACGAGATCCTACCTTTTAAAACCCAAAATGTCAGCAACATCATTCAGCAAGGGGGAACCATTCTGAAAACAGCCCGTTGCATGGAATTCAAAACACCGGAAGGTCGTAAGCTCGCATACGAAAACATGCAAGCTCATGGAATCGATGCTTTGGTCGTTATCGGAGGTGACGGTTCATTAACCGGTGCACGTGTTTTTGCTTCAGAATACAATTTCCCGATTGTAGGTCTGCCCGGTACGATCGACAATGATCTGTTCGGCACAGATACGACAATCGGTTACGATACGGCTTTGAATACCATCATGGAGGCGGTCGACAAGATCCGTGACACGGCAACTTCACACGAGCGTCTGTTTTTCATTGAGGTGATGGGCCGTGAGGCAGGCTTTTTGGCTTTGAATGGGGCCATCGCATCAGGTGCGGAAGCAGCCATCATCCCAGAGATCGCAACGGAGGTTGACCAGTTGAGTGAATTGATCGGCAATGGTTTCCGCAAATCGAAAAACAGTAGTATCGTTCTGGTTGCAGAGAGTGAATTGACCGGTGGTGCTACTGGTTTGGCAGAACGTGTCAAGAATGAGTTCCCGCAATACGATGTTCGTGTAACCATTTTGGGACACATTCAGCGTGGTGGTTCGCCTACGGCAAGTGACCGTATCCTGGCCAGCCGAATGGGTGAAGCCGCAATCAACGCACTGCTCGAGGGGCAACGTAACATCATGGTCGGCATCCAAAATGACGAACTGGTTTACATTCCATTCAGCAAAGCAATTAAGAATCAGAAGCCGATCAATCGCGATCTGCTCAATACGATTAAGATTCTTTCGATCTAATTTTCCTCAGACAATACTAATGATCATTGAGCGACCTTTTTCAGGTCGCTTTTTTTGTCGATAGGATTCTGCTTTCGATCGAGTGAATCGGCCAGTTCATCGTCAAATCGGCCTTAGAGTGCATTCTACGATTGATTTGCGACCAAAATCTTCCTAAATTTGTTGCCTATTCATAGGTACCGGAGCAGGCTTGAAAGGATGTCTTATCCCAAGCCATCATGAACCGGAAAGGTGGGTAGTAGTGTTTGTAGGAAGGGGCGTTGTAGTCAATGACTGCGACGCCCCATTTTTTATTCCACATGAGCGACAATCTACATAACGCCAACCATATGCAGCAAGAATAATCGTTTGGAATCGATCCACCCGAAAGAACTCCATTTCATTACGCACCAGATCACGCCAGAGACATAACATCTCTAATTCATGGCGTACATTACATAAAATCATTTTCTCAGCGTCTAACGCAACTTCTACTTCCGTATTCCAATGACCGCTGCAACTTCATAGCTTATCAAAGTATTTCGATTACAGCACCGCATTTATGATATAGAACAATTTTATAAGACATAGACAGTTTTCATCATATAAAACATTGAAGCATGTAAACTTCATACAACTCCGCACATTCGGCCGTTTTCTGCCGCTCGCATCTTAGCTATGACGACATAACTATTGACACTTTAACTTTAAGAGGAATACGCTCGCCAATATCTCAAACATGTTTTTTTACACACAAACTGCTGTATTCAACTGACCAATACTTCGAGTCCCTAAAAGTAATTTCAGTCCTTATATCTTTACCAAATTCAAACAGATCGCCTTCCACAATCTGATTACACTGCGCGACAACACTTTTTCCGACAGATCTATCTTAAGAGAAAAAGTTTATTTTTGTATAATAGAAATTAATACCACTCGCCATGCCAACACGTCGCGAACTTTGGGATATGATCCATACAGCCGCCGTATCCCGCTATGAAGGGCACGAAGCACGCGCCGTCACCGCATTGCTATGCGAAGAGCTCTTCGCCATGCGCTTTACCGATGTCATTATTGAACCTAACGCACCCTGTCCCGAAGGGCTCGATTCCAAAATTGAACGTGTTGTACAAGAGGTGAATGCCGGACGTCCGGTTCAATATATCGTCGGATACACAGAATTTGGCAATCTACGTTTCAAAGTACAAGAGGGTGTACTGATTCCCCGCCCAGAAACAGAAGAGTTGGTCGAATGGATTGCATCGGAGGCTGACGCCATTAAAGAGGCTACACATCGCCATTCGGGCTCTCAAGAACCTTTGCGTATTTTGGATATTGGAACCGGTAGCGGCTGTATTGCAGTGTCTTTGGCAGCTCTATTGGATAATGCTGAGGTGGTAGCGATTGACCTATCGGAACAAGCACTCCGGATGGCGGCTGAAAACGCCCGCATGAATCACACTGAAATCACCTTTATTCAACACGACATATTGTCTGATACGCTTCCTGAAGTTCTCGCGTCCCAGAGCTTTGATCTGATTGTCAGCAACCCGCCCTACGTAACCGAATCGGAACGCACTCAGATGCAAGCCAACGTTTTGGAATATGAGCCGGAGATGGCTCTATTTGTCTCGGACGAAGACCCGTTAAAATTCTACCGGGCAATTGCACGACATGGCCGACACTTGCTAAAACAGGGAGGTGCACTCTATTTTGAAATCAATGAGCAGTTCGGAACGGAGACTGCCCGGATGCTGCAACAGGAGGGTTATGTTGGCACTAAAGTACGACGCGATATTTTTGAAAAAGAGAGGATGGTACGCACATGGTTAAGATAATTCTGGCACCCGGTCAAAAAAGCGAATTTGACGCTCCCGCCGCAACACATGGGTTAGCAACGACAACGATCCTCTCCACCGATACAGTACCTGCATCGACTGAATCGAATGCCAAACCTTCTGAGTCATTTAACGAAGATCTCAGAACAACCGATCCATTCAGTGAGCCCTTCAAACCTGACACTTCAAAGGCAATAGAGACTGATACACCAGCTGCAACAACAACGACTACAGCCCAGGCTGCCTCTTTGCGTCAGAGAGGTCGCTCGACACAATCGGACGCTCTTTATGACCAAGCCGGATCTACAAACATTTTGCTATCCACTGCATCCGACCAATCCTCCAAGTCATCACGCAACAGCCGCACTTCCTCACCCTACCCTATCGCAGAAACACCCCCGTGCGAAGAGGAACAGATACGTCCACGTACCACATCCAATCGATCCTCTCGGAGTGCCCGATCTAACAAAACTCCAGAACAGGCCCTACAGCTGTTGATGAACCGATGTGCCAAAAGTGAGACGTGTACTGCAGATGCCCGGAAGGCTCTGTATCGTTGGCAAATCCCGGCCGAAGCCCATCAAAACATTATCGACCAGCTGACATCACTAAAATTTATCGATGACAGCCGATATGCAACTGCTTATGTACGTGAGAAGGCATCCTTGAGCCGATGGGGAGAATATAAGATCCGGGCAGGACTTCGCAACAAACAGATTGACGAAGAGACAATCAACGCAGCACTCTCCCAACTCGAAGAGCACGACATGACGGGTAAACTCGAAGAGCAGCTACGTCGCAAGATGCGCACAATAAAAGCCAAAAACACATACGATCTCAAAAACAAGTTGCTCCGCTACGGAGTGGGACTTGGCTTCGATTTTAGTGATGCCAACGATCTGATCGACCAGCTCACACGCGAGAATGGCATATCAGACGACGAATAAATTTCAGTATAATCATTCCAAAGATTGTTATTGAACTTACACCTGTCTGCTTCTAATTTGCGAATATCATTTGCCATCGCTACACACCAACATCTCATAAAAATAAAACGGCCGAGGAATAAGACCTCGGCCGTTTTACATCAGATGATCTTCTTTATCGTTATTTGGCAATGGATGACTCCATTACCAAACCGAATATCATTTCGGTATGTAAACTAGTAATAAAAAAGCATGATCAAACTATTCATAGCGGATTGCCTCGATCGGATCCAGCATCGCTGCTTTCTGGGCCGGATACCAACCAAAGAAGACTCCCGTTAACGTACAGACAGCAAACGACAACAGTACACTCCAAGGCTGAATATAAATCGGGAAAGAGGCGACAACTTTAACCACCACAGCAGCCCCGACACCCAAGATGACACCGATCAAACCGCCTGTAACACTAATCAGGATAGACTCGATCAAAAACTGAGCTAAAATATCCCGGCCTTTGGCACCGATACTCATACGCAAACCAATTTCGCGTGTACGCTCCGTCACCGAAACATACATGATGTTCATAATCCCGATACCGCCTACCAACAACGATATCCCGGCCACCGCAGCCAACAGCATCGTCATCATGTCGGTAGTCGAAGTCAACATGGATGAGAGTTCCTGCTGTGAACGGATATCAAAATCATCCTCATCCGTTGCCTTCAGTTTATGGTTAGTTCGCAAAATTTCAGTCAGTTCATCTATTGCCTGATCGGTATAGGACTCACTCAAGGCCGAACATACAATCATCTGAAGATGCGTGATAGCCAGAATACGTTTCTGAACAGTCGTATAGGGAGCCAAAATCAGGTCGTCCTGATCCATACCCATACTGTTGTAACCTTTGCTCACCAGCACCCCGACAATACGGAGCGGAATGGTTCCGAAACGGATCACTTTACCTACCGGATTTTCACCATTAGGGAAAAGTTCATCCACTACGGTCTTACCCACCACACACACCTTGGCGGCTGTTTTAATATCGTGTTCGGAGAAGAAGTCCCCATCTTCCAACTCATAGCGGCGAATATTCAGATAGTCCTGATTCACCCCATAAATAGTAGTCGGAGTATTGTTAGCTCCGAGAACCACCTGTCCCGAACTGTTCACCATCGGCGAGACATAACTGATATATCGGGTCTGTTCCTGAATATCCTGCAAGTCCTCGAGTTTCAACGACTCCATATCGTCTGAACTCTGACGCACACCTCCACGCATATCGCCTCCGGGATGAATCATAATCATATTCGATCCCATCTGACTGATTTCGGCTTGGATACTGCGTTTGGAACCCTGTCCGATCGCCAACATCGTAATCACAGACGCTACGCCGATAATGATACCCAACATGGTCAAAAAACCACGGAGTTTGTTATTACTCAATGCCTTGAGCGCTATTTTAAAAAGATTGGCAAAATTCATGGTTTACTCCTCTGATTTAGGCAATTTCGCCAGAGTTTCTGCGGCGGAAAGCATATTTTCGTTCAATACATCACCCGTAACATGGCCATCACGCAACGTAATATTGCGGCTACTGTACTGAGCTATTTCCGGGTTATGCGTTACAAAGATGATGGTACGCCCCTGGGCATGCAACTGTTGGAAAAGCACCAACACTTCAAAGCTGGTTCGGGTATCCAGGTTACCGGTCGCCTCATCGGCCAAAATAACAGCAGGATTATTGACCAGTGCACGGGCAATCGCCACACGTTGCATCTGACCTCCGGACATTTGGTTGCTTTTGTGCATCAGGCGGTCACCCAAACCGACCGCTTTCAACGCCTCAACCGCCCGGCTATAACGTTCAGCGGCCGACACAGACGAATTGTACATCAATGGCAACTCCACATTCTCAATGGCTGTAGTTTTCGGCAACAGATTATAATTCTGGAACACAAAACCGATCTTGCGATTCCGCAAAGTTGCACGCTGATTTTTATCCATCGTACGAACTGAAATGCCATCAAGATAATATTCACCCGCTGTCGGAGTATCCAAACAACCCAGCGTATTAAGCAGTGTCGATTTTCCGGAGCCGGAGGTTCCCATAATGGTCACAAATTCCCCTTCGCCAATGGTGAACGAGATGCCACGCAATGCATGTACAATCTCATCACCTACTCGAAAATCTCGCCGGATATTATCCAGCCGGATTACCTCCTTCATCACTATTTATCCTTTTTTTTGTCTTTATCTGGAGGTGACGGCATAAATGGGCTGCGTTCGCCCTGCGGTGCAGTAGGTTTACCTCCCTGCAAAACCATATCCACAGCTATCACCTCACCGTCAGAAAGTCCCTCAACAATCTCTGTTTTATTACCACTGGCAGCACCCGTAGTCACCCAACGCGGCTGCAATTCGTTGCCGGATTTGATCCACACTTGACGTTTGCCAGGCATAGTCGTTTCAGCAGCCGTCTGGAAAGTGATCCCTAACGGAGAGAGTTGCTCCGCATCTGGAATAAATCGCAGCGCCTTGGTCGGAATGGCCAACGCATTCTCCTTTTCCAAAGTAAAGATCGTCACGTTGGCAGTCAATCCCGGTTTCAATTTCAAGTCAGGGTTGTGTGCCGAAATTACCACCTCATAGGTAACCACACTCGATTCGGTAGTTGCCTCCAAACGGACCTGTTCAACGGTTCCTTCGAAGGTGTCATCAGGATAGGCATCGACCGAAAATTCGACACGTTGTCCATCAGCGACCTGTCCAATATCGGCCTCATCGACATCAGCAATTACCCGCATTTGTGTCAAATCGTTCGCAATCGTAAACAGAGTCGGCGTCTCAAATCCGGCAGCTACCGTCTGCCCCTCCTCTACGGCTCGGCTAATCACGACACCGTCAATCGGGCTGGTAATGGTAGCATAACCCAAATTCCGTTTCACCTTGACAATCGCAGCCTGACTCTGCTCGTAAGCATTGCGCGCCTTTTCATACAGATAAAAGGCCTCATCGTATTCGGCATCGCTCACCAATTTCTTTTCATAAAGCGTTTTGGTGCGCGCATAATTTTTCATCTGATATTCATATTCGTTCTTGCAACTGGCCAATTCTGCCTGTGAAGACTCCAATTCCGCCTCAAGGGTCACCTTATCCATCTCGGCGATCAGTTGTCCGGCTTTGACCACATCATTGTAATCTACATACAGTTGATCGATAATACCCGACACCTGGGTACCTACTTCCACTTCAGTCACCGGCTCTACAGTTCCGGTTGCAGTTACAGTATTGCTAATGGTAATACGGCTGGTCGGTGCAGTCTCCAATTCGGCTCCGGTGCTCTTCGACGGCCGCAAAACCAGCCACAGGCCGATTGCGATCACAATAAGGATCACCGCAATCAATACACTCCTTTTTTTCATGATTCTATTTTGCTTTTAATCGTTTTTGTTAATAAGTCGTAACGGGTTGGCCTTGATAGATATTCAATAATTCCATATTGAGCAGAGCCATGTATTTGGCCTGCAGCACCTCCTGCTGGGCAGCCGACCACTCGTTCTGTGCTGTAATCAGTTCAACCGTATTCTTCATGCCCACCCGGAACTGTTCATCGGTCAACTCATAACTTTGACGGGCATATCTCTCCTTTTCGTTGGCAGCCACATATTGCGATTGAGCAGAGACAGCATCCAAATAAGCCGTCTCCACCTCCCGTAACAGCGTCTTGAGCAGATCCTGCTGATCGAGACGACTGCTGGCAGCAGCTATGCGTGCCTTGTTAGTAGCGGTACGATTCTGCCGATTCGAAAAGATCGGAATACTGAGCGACAATCCCACATTTTCATTAAAGCGGTTCCAAATCTGGCTACCACTTTCATAATTGTTTCCGGACATATGCCCCGTACCGACACTGGCCGTTAATCCGAGCGAAGGGTAGAAACCCGCACGCGCCTGACGGATATCAAGATCAGCCGCCTCGACAGCCAACTCACCGCGTTTGATTTCAGGCATATTCTCTGTGGCCGTAGCATAAATTTGGGTCTTGTCAGGAAGGACTCGGGTCACAGCACTCTCATTGATCTCGGGGACTGAGAGTTCGATCTGGTCGGTGATATCCAACTCAAGCAGCTGTTTGAGCTGAAGTGTATAGTTGTCGAGCGAAGTACGGGCTACTACCACTTGATAAGCATCGCTCTGGTACTGACTTTCCAACTGAGCCAAATCTACCTGACTGATCGATCCGGCCTGAAACATTTCACGCGCACGATCGCGTTGAGCTTCGGAGGTTTTGGCCGTATTGATCGCAATCTCTACCGCCTCGCGTGCATAAAGAGCCTGCATGTAGGCCTGAACAATCGCCACACGGATATCATTAGCCGACTCCTCCACCGATAGTGCATCGATCTGGTTTTGTAAATTCTGACGTTTAACCGCCGTCTGGAGTTTACCACCGTTGTAGAGAGTCAATCCGGCATTGATTCCATACGTACCGGTATAACTATTCCGGCTGCTGAAACCATATGATCCCGAATGGCTGTCACTGAATGACGCGCTGGCCGAAGGGTAGTTTGTAAAACCTTGTGATGAGGTGACAGACAGAGAGGGCAGGCGGGCTGCCTTAGCCATTTTGGTGTCCTCGACCCCTGAAAGATAATCGTTACGACTCTTTTGAAGCTGGATGTTGTTTTCGAGTGCATAATCGAGACACTCCTGCAACGTCCATTGCTTGATTGAGTCCTGTGCCGATACGCTTTGACATACCAACAAAGCGGCACAATACATCCACAGTTTTCGTTTCATGAGATATTGGGTTATGATACAAACATAGAACACTCTACGTTCCGCTACAATTCAAATAGACGAACCCAACGAAAAAATCGACAAACAGGAATCTCAACAAGACAAAAGGAGCATACCTTCAAACCGGTATGCTCCCAACTATAAAATCATTCAAAATGTAGGCTACACGATAACTACAGACCATTAAAATTCCGAGGTAAAGTGGAATTTAATATCGGGGAACTTCTCCTGAGCTAATGCCAATGCATAAGAGGTATCGGCCAGAAAGACTTCGCGACCGCGTTTATCCAATGCCAGGTTGGTATATTTCCGTTTACGGAAATCCTCCAATTGCTCCCGATTATCTGATTCGATCCAGCAGGCTTTGTAGATCTGGATCGGTTCATAACGGCACTTGGCACCATACTCATGCTCAAGGCGGTACTGGATCACCTCGAACTGCAGCGCTCCTACCGTTCCGATAATCTTGCGTCCGTTCATTTTATTAGTAAACAACTGAGCCACACCCTCATCCATCAACTGATCGATACCTTTGGCCAACTGTTTGAATTTCATCGGGTCTGCATTTTCGATATAACGGAACAACTCCGGTGAAAAACTCGGAATGCCGACAAAACGCAACTTCTCTCCCTCGGTAAAGGTATCGCCAATCTTAAAGTTACCTGTATCGTGCAAACCGACAATATCTCCCGGATAAGCCTCATCGATCACCGACTTTTTTTCAGCCATAAAGGCGGTAGGTGCCGCAAATTTCATCCCTTTCCCGGACGGTACATGCAAATAGGTCTTATTCCGCTCGAACACTCCTGAACAGATTTTCAGGAAGGCAATACGGTCCCGATGGTTGGGGTCCATGTTGGCGTGAATCTTGAAGATGAAGCCGGTCATTTTCGGCTCATCGGGCATAATATCCCGCTGTTCGGTGTGACTCGGACGAGGTGACGGCGCAATCCGAATAAAGCAGTCAAGCAGTTCGCGTACTCCGAAATTGTTCAACGCACTGCCGAAAAATACCGGAGCCACCTCCCCTTTCAAATAGCTCTCCAAATCGAATTCGGGATAAACCCCTTCGACCAACTCAAGGTCATCACGCAAATGCTGGGTAAATGGAGCTATATACTGATCAATAGCCGGATCATTCAACTTTACATCTACAACCGTACCATCAGCACGTTGTTTATCTTCGGCAAAGAAGAGCGACAGGCGATCCGCATAAAGGTCATACACCCCTTTAAATGTAGGTCCCGTGCTGATCGGCCAGGCCAACGGACGCACCTTGATCTTCAGTTCGGCCTCAATCTCATCGAGCAGATCAAATGGATCTTTACATGGACGGTCGAGTTTGTTGATGAAGACCATCACCGGCGTTTTACGCATGCGACACACCTCCATCAATTTACGGGTCTGGGTCTCGACACCTTTGGCACCGTCAATCACGATAATCACACTATCGACAGCTGTCAAGGTACGGTACGTATCTTCGGCAAAATCTTCGTGACCGGGAGTGTCGAGAATATTGATCTTGCAATCTTTGTACTCGAAACCCATCACCGAAGTGGCTACCGAAATTCCACGTTGACGCTCAATCTCCATGAAGTCGGAAGTGGCCCCTTTCTTGATCTTGTTCGATTTGACAGCCCCCGCCACATGAATCGCACCTCCAAAAAGCAACAGCTTTTCAGTCAGAGTGGTTTTACCGGCATCCGGGTGACTAATGATGGCGAACGTCCGTCGCCGAGCAATCTCTTGTTGTAAATCCATATTTGTAAACGTGCATTCGGAGCCGTATATGGCGGCTCCGAACTCATATTGTATGTACTATTTATTCTCCTGTTGTTGGTTCGCAGGCGGATAATCGATCGAATAGTGCAAGCCTACACTCTGATGCAAAGCCTCGGCATGTTTGATGATCAGATACCCTACTGCGATCATATTACGCAATTCGCACAGATGCTGACTCAATGTCGATTTGAGGTAAAGCTCTTCGGTCTCCTTGTAGATGATCTCCAGACGCCGTTTGGCCCTTTCCAAACGCAAATTTGAACGGACAATGCCCACATAGTTGCTCATAATCTGCTGCATCTCCTTATAGTTCTGCGTAATGAGAGCCATCTCTTCTGGAGCGGCCGTTCCCTCATCATCCCAATCGGGAATATCATGCTGCAATTCGATTCCATCGATCAAACCGATCGAGTGGCGAGCCGCTGCATCGGCATAAACGGCGGCCTCCATCAACGAGTTCGAAGCCAAACGGTTGCCGCCATGCAGACCGGTCGATGAGGTCTCACCCAATGCATAGAGCCGACGGATAGAGGATTGACCATTGAGATCAACCTTTACACCTCCGCAGCAATAGTGAGCTGCCGGAACCACCGGAATCATATCTTTGGTCAGATCGATACCCACCGACAGACACTTCTTGTAGATATTGGGGAAGTGGTCGATCACATCACGGGGATTTTTGTGGGTAATATCGAGGTAAACGAACTCTTCACCCGAGATTTTCAGTTCATGGTCAATTCCACGCGCCACCACATCACGCGGAGCAAGCGATCCCATCGGATGATACTTGTGCATAAACTCTTTACCGTTCTGCAAACGCAGAATAGCACCAAATCCACGCATAGCCTCGCTGATCAGGAACGAGGGGCGCTCTCCGGGATTGTACAGCGAGGTGGGATGGAACTGGATGAACTCCATGTTCTCGATCTTACCTTTGGCCCGGTGCACCATAGCAATACCGTCACCCGTCGCAACAGCCGGGTTGGTCGTAGTGTGATAGATATTTCCCACACCACCGGTTGCCAAAACAGTAATTTTGGACAGGACGGTATAGATTTCATGTTTTTTCAGGTTGAGCACATAAGCACCGAAACAGGTAATATCAGGCGTGCTCTTTTTAACCAGCTTGCCCAAATGGTGCTGCGTGAGAATGTCCACCGCAAAATGGTGCTCAAGAATCTCAATATTACGGTGACGTTTCACCTTGCGGATCAACGCCCGTTCGATCTCATGTCCAGTAATATCCTTGTGGTGCAGGATACGGTGTTCGCTGTGGCCTCCTTCGCGAGCCAACTCATAACGTCCCGAACCCTCCTTGTCAAACTTGACACCATAAGCGATCAACTCCTTGATCACTGACGGTGCATGGGTAACCACCTGCTCTACGGCTGCACGGTCACAAATTCCCGCTCCGCAAACCAGCGTATCCTGAATGTGTTTTTCAAAGGTGTCGGGCTCGTACATCACCGAGGCGATACCTCCCTGGGCATAATCTGTATTGCATTCATTCATCTCACCTTTGGTGACGATGATCACTTTGCCCACCTCGGCAGCTTTCAGGGCATAGTTCAGACCCGCGATGT
>OGLE01002114.1_pt1 | contig 13551 bp, 9 predicted proteins | sample 1572671 | NCBI WGS metagenome assembly OGLE01 (sample SAMEA2581923, study PRJEB24529) | metagenome | biome: Human gut stool | place: China | collected 2011 | reverse complement strand
TTATGTTTTTATTTTGTTACCGATGGCAAATATAGATATTTTTTTTGTTACTCAATGCTATTCAAGTAACAAACTGGTAACAAAATAAACGCATTTATTGGAATAAGCAGGAAAATAGGAAAAACAAAGGAAAAGTTGGGTACAAATAGCAAACACCTAAATATCAATAGATTATATTCATTATTTTATCTCATTCTTTCTCTTTTTCCACAACTGCCAGCTATTAATAATATTCTGCCAGAGATTATACGAGAGGAACAGTTTACAACCTGACATTAGATGAAACCTGCGAGCTGGCTTCCGCAGGACTAAATTCCACAGCCACGGTCGGTGGAATCGTCGGTGAAGCGGCAACCTACACAACCATCGCGGCTTGCCGCTTCCTTGGAAAAATCACCTTCGATGACCACCGGGGCGAACTCACTATAGGTGGCATCGTGGGCAGTACGAAAGGGACTGTAAACAGTTGCCGAAACGAAGGAGCCATTACCGTGAAAGTGTCGCAAAAGGGAAGCGCGGAAGCAGGAGGCATCGTGGGAGTGTGCAACGGGAAAGATATCCGCATCACCAACTGCATCAACCAAGCCACCCTGTCGGGCACCAGCGCATCTTACCAAAGCGAAGGCATTGAACTAGCAGGCATAGTGGCCACCAATTTTTCCGGCTCCACCATCAACGGCTGCCTGAACGAAGGAGAGGTAAACATACGGTTCAGTTCGTCACAAACGATATACAGCCCGTTCTCGGCTGCCGGCATTACCACCAGTAATTATGGCCTCGTCATCAACAGCGGCAATACGGGACGCATTGCCGTACAAAGCGACATGAAAGCCACCGTAGGCGGCATCAGTTCTCACAATTCAGGAAGTATTGTAAACAGCTACAACATCGGTGCCATCGCATGCAACGGCCGGAAAGGACAAACGTTCTACAATAACGGAGGCGGTATCACCGGCGTATTCCAATACAGTACAATAGGTATCACGCCCTTGATTTACGGATGTTACAATTCGGGGACGGTAAGTTCCACCGGATCGGAAGAACAGATAGGTAGCATCGCAGGGGATGCCAGTTACCTGATAGACAAATACAACGTACCGACCCGCATCCGGAATACTTATTACAGCACGGAAACGGGAAAGTCCATCGGCAATGACTATTACCAACAGTCACAGTACATCTTAGGCGTATTCGACATGAAAGGCAAGGATTTCCGGCAGGACTTAAACGAGGCTGCCCAAGCCTATAACGACACGGCCACCGCGGACAAATGCCACGCCTGGACGGGGGACAACTACACCCTTCCACATTTCCGCACGGCGGATGTCTTTTCTACCGGAACGGACTATTACACCGCGCATCTGGAGCGAATCACCCCGAATCCGGACAACGTTCCAAGCAACATGGTATTGAAATACAAGAAAACCACAGAAACGGACTACACGGAAATTCCATGGAGCGGCACGGAAACAGACATTGAAGTATCTCCTGACACGGAATACGAATACTTGTTAGCATGGGAAGAAAACGGTATGGAAAACCTCATGCCGTCCAAAAAGTTCAAGACCGGTAACTTATTCGAGGAACTGAGCGCACAACCCACACGTACTACAGCCGACCTGCTTGCCCTCATCAAGGGTGACCCGGCAAAAGTAAAGAATGTGAGTTTCGAGGTGGGCATCGGCCATCCGCTGGAAGAAGGATACAAGATTATAGCTGTTGTGGACGGCAGCCCCATGGACGAAACAGGATTCGTGCGCGCTACCGTAACGGGACTACAAGGCAACACATCCTATTGCATGCGAGCTATCGTGAAAACCGAACACGAGACCATTTACAGCAGTGCACGGTTCTTCACCACGAAGAACACGGGAGTACTCTGCCATACCATAGAACTTAACGCCACGCAAACTCGCATAACCGCCTTGCATACATTGGACACGGACAAAATAGAAGGTACGCTAAAGGAAAGCGGCTGTTACTACGTGCCTTTTGACACATTAGAGAAACACAATTGGGCATGGAACGACATGACTTTATGGACGAAAGTGAAAGGAGAACCTTCTACCCACGGGATTGACAAAAATGTATTCAAGACCACCATATCCGGACTGATAGAGGGCACGAAATACTCCATCAAGCATTACGCCATCGTAAACATCCCAAATGAAGGCGACATAGAGGAAACGTTCTACAATAACCTCGGGGATTTATATCCTACCCTTCCCGTCAAGGTTTCCTGGGCTTTGAAAGAAGCCACACAGACTACAGCGACCCTCGTTTGTCGTTTCGACACGGGAGATGCCACAGTGATAGAAAAAGGATTGGATTTGAACGGGAAGCACTATGTGCTCAACGGAAAAGACTCTCTCGTGACACTGACGGGACTATATCCCGGCGGATACTATTCCCCGACAGCTTACGTGAAAACGCCACATGGAACTTATGCCAGCGGATGGAACTCCTTCTCCACCCTTCGGGTCACCGTCGGCGGCAATGTCGTGGAAGCCTTGCAAACCTCTGCACTGGTCACGGTGTCATCCGACTTGGCCGATCCCTCCGCCATTACCGCTTCGGGCGTAGAATGGAAAGTGGGAAACGAAACGTTCCGAAAAGAAGGTACCCCCTGCCGGTTGACAGACCTGCCGGCTCACGCCACCGTATCTTACCGTACCTTTATCCAAATCGGTACGAACAGTACTTATTCCGAATGGAACACGTTTACGACACAACCTATCAGCGCCACCATAGAAGCTGCTGATGCATGCTCGCACACTTCGGCCACATTACATGCCCTCACGGCGTGTGACACTTACAGCGACGCACAATTCGGTTTCGAGTGGCGGAAATATGACGCGCCGGATTTGGTTCCGTCGAACACCGTGCTCGCACAACCTCCCGTAGACGGCAAACTGGCTTTCAGCCTGCGCAGCCTAACGCCAAGTACTTACTATAAATACCGCGCTTTTGTGAAATACCAAGAAAAAGAGTATTTCAGCGAATGGATAGGATTCGGGACAGCCGATGCTTTCGTACTCTTCCCGCCCACCGTGCAAACCATCACCATCACATCGCCGGACGGTACGTCCGTCACATTGATGGGCTACATCATCAGCGGTTCGGAAGAAATCCTGCAAAAGGGATTTGAATACTGGACAGAGGATATTGCCAGAAGCTACGCCGACAAGCAAACGGTTATCGTGGACGGCGAGAAAATGAAAGCAGAGCTGCATGACTTGAAACCTTACACCACATATAAATACAGGAGTTTCGCTAAAACCGCGTCCGGAACGACCTACGGAGAAGAACAAACGTTCACTACTGGTGGGGCAAGCAGCATCGCCGCAAGTGAAGCCGGAAAATTCTCCGTGCACCTGACACCCAACCCTGTCAGGGAGAGTGCCACATTGGTCGTCGACCACACGCAAGACGGAACTGTGGTTTACCGGATTTATTCTTTAAGAGGCAACCTCATAAAGCATGAAGAAATCGCAGCCCAAAACGGGAAAACTGAGATTCCGGTTTACGCACACGACTATACCCATGGTACTTACTTGATACAAGTAATCTACAAGGATTATAAGGAAACCATAAAAATGCTCGTAAAATAAAAGACATTCACAACAATAAGAAAGGGAACGACCAAAATGCTGTCGTTCCCTCTTTATTGTTGTGAAATTACCCTCAAATTTCTTCATCTCCTCTTTCAATCAATACTTGTTCCTTTTGCTGTTGCATCCGGCTATATTTACGCCAACGCACGCCGTTAATCAATTCCGACACACCATAAAGCATGAAACTCACTCCCAAAAGAATGAACGGGACGGAAGCGGATTCCAACGGATTGAAAAGCACAAATACGCCTAAAGCCGTAATCAATAATGTGAAAAACAAAACATACCAACGGAAAGGTATCAAACGACGCAAGCGAAACATATTCCACAACTGATTGATGCCGGCCACCACCATCAGAAAACCGAAAATATACATCAGATAAGTAATGAACAGCCCCGGGAAGAAGCCAAGAAATACTCCAAACAGCAAACTGCCCAACCCCACCATAGGAAATACGGGCTTGACCGGTACTTTATCCGAATAACGGATAATGAAATAATTAATGAGCGAGACTAATCCGGAAATCAGAAACAATCCGCCGATTACTTGCACCAACAATCCGGTCATCCTCTCCGGATTGGATACTAACAAAAGGCCGATAAGCAAAGCGCATACGGCACGAAAAATATAACTGTTCACTATCTTCATAAGTGTAAATGTTTAATGTTTATACACAGCTAAGGTACGATATTATCATTGAAAAAACGAAAGAAACCCTGAAAAATCGGCAAAAAAGCCGATTAAACGGATTTATTTTACTTACTTTACCTCTTATTACACGACAATCTTATCTTTTATGACAGAACTTTATCTGGTGAGACACGGACAAACGGAAGAAAATGCAGCCCACATCCTGCAAGGACACATGCCGGGGCATTTGTCACACGAAGGAATTGCACAAGCACAAGCCCTACGGGATGAATTGAAGAATATCCGTTTCGATGCTTTATTGTGCAGCGACTTGAAACGCTGTATGGACACCGCTATGATACTGAACGAACCGCACGGCCTGCCTCTTGAATCCACACCTCTCCTTCGCGAACGGGATTGGGGACCGTTCACGGGTATGGATATCCTGAAGGCACGTACAAAGATAGACCACCGGGCCGAACCCGTAGAATCCATGTTTCGCCGGGCGGAAACATTCCTGCTCGATACAGTGTCCCGTTACAAAGATAAACGTGTATTGGCAGTAAGTCACGGACTTTTCTGTCGTGTCATCCAGGCAGCCTGTTCGGGTAAGACCATTCGCGACATTCCACGTATGGACAATGCGGAGGTGCGCCGCCTCATCCTCACACCGCCGTTCTCCTTCTCCTGCCAACAAGAAGAAAAGGAGACTGGAGCGACGGCAAATTAATTTATGGACAGCCCCTTTACTTCTTTACCGGATATAGTTCATTTTACCCATGTTACAAAATAAAATCTTTATTGCTTCCCCTCCCCAAGAGTTTTTCTGAAAAGCCCTTTCATCCTTCAGGTCGCATATCAACTGCTTGTTATATAATATATTATGGAATGAAAGATAAGGAGGCCGTCTTTCAGCTTCCTTTCATTGCGGAGAGCGGTAAAAAGTTCTGCGCCGAATGATTTTTCAATCTCAGTCGAATGATTTTCCAATCTCAGCCAAACGAAATGAAACGTGACTGAAAGATGACTGAAACATCTTTCAGCCTGTAACATCAATATTATGAACGGATTACCATGTAACCTGAAAGATGAAGGTGCTTTTGGTGAAATCCCGGTGTAGGGGATATGTCCAACCCGCAGGAAAGACAATATTCCCATTGACTGCCTACTGTTCCATACTGCCCCTTTGTTTTTTCAATGGCATAATACAAGGATGGAAATGTCCTGCCACCGTCGGCTGTCCGGATTCAGTTATGAATCCGGACTTTCTGAACGTACTCCCCGATTCGCACCACATAGATGCCGGACGGCAAACGGAACGTCTGTTCCCCTGCTTCGTAACGACCGGACAGTATCCGGTGGCCATCCCAAGCATAGACGGACAAGACAGACGGAACGGACAAAGACACCCACAAACATCCCTCCCTCGCGCCGATTTGGCAACCGGCCGGTTTGCTTGCAACTTCAAGCGCGTCGCCCTTTTTCGGCTTCAATATGGATACATCATCTACAAACGCCCCACAAGCTCCTTCCGTTTTGGCCAAGAATATGACTTGAAGGCGTTCCGTGCTCACGGGCAAATCCACTTCCTGTTTCGTCCACGTACCGGTTATTGCATCCAAAACCTGCAAAGGAATCCATTCCTTCGAGGTTTCCTTTTTACAATACACTTCCAACGTAACCTGTCCTCCGCTTCGTGCCTTGTTCTGGTAAAAAAAACGCAATTTGGCATTACCGCCGGGATTGTCCGTCACGGGCGGTGACACCATCACACCTCCCAAACTTCCCAACATAAACCGCTGTACCAACCCCATATAATATGAGCCATCTGCCGCATCGGTTATGTAGTCCCACGAAACGATTTCCCCTATTCCTCCGGAACCGTCAGCCACCATACGTTCCCATTCCGTTGTATAGCCCCATTGGCTCGACACTAACCATGATGAAGCGGAAGAGGGATTCTCAAAACTTTCGTTCCATTCCGTCTTCCATTCCGAAGACGAAACCGTACCATCCACCGTAAAACGGAAAGAGACCTGCCCGTCCGCAGTGCGGTTTATATCGGACAGTTCGAAGCCTACGTCACTCCCGTCCCATGCAAACGCCGCCGGAACGGTCTGCCCGCCGAACTCCGTTTTACCAGATGAACCGGGGAAAGGGCAACCTGCCGAATTAATCTCACCGTATGAATAAGAAGAAGATGAGGGAACGGACACAGACGAAGAAGCACACACCGGATACATCATTTGCGGTGCCGAAGCGTTTATCGTATTGCCATACGCCCCTTCCTCAATCCGGGGATGCACGTGATACACCATCAGCCCTTCACCAGGCAATGCCGTATCGAACCCGTCACGAACACGGCTCTCCAACAAATAAAAATCCCCCTCGGAACCTGTATCAACCCGGTACACGCCGTCTTTCTCCCAAGTGGAAGGATGGAGCGAATAATCTCCTGTATGCGTCAACGTAGTCACGCCCACCCAACCGAAATCATAGGCTTTCACGTAAGGGTTGAAATGTGCCGGGGTGATACCATCGTTATTCCAACTGCCTTGCGCCATGACATCCCATACGCCCGTGCCCTCGAAACTACCGCCCGTGGTATAATCGGTATCGTAATAGTCCATCGCCCCCAAAGCATGCCCCATTTCGTGGCAGCAAGGTCCGATACGTGATATACCTCCTCCACGGTTTCCCCGTAGCTCCGGCGTACAGGAATAACGGTCTATCTTCATGCCTTGCATGGTGATTTCCGGGAACATGGCCTCATGCGACCAAATGGCGGAGGGAGAAGCCCCGGCTTCTTCACCATATCCGGCAAACACGATATGCACGTTATCCACATAACCGTCTCCGTCGGCATCATAATCCTGCAAGTCGATTTCCCGCACGGCATGTTCCATGGCTTCGAGAAACAAAACATACGGGTTCACGTCCGAACCGCCATAACCGTTCGAGCCATAATAAGCCATAGGATACACGGCCCTGTAAGGCCCTAATACGTCGCAATGAAACGAAAGCTGCCCGTAGGAAACCTCTCGGAAGTAATCATAGACGCTTCCCTGCGCCCCGTCCACGGCATAACCAGGCTCATTGAAAAGTGCATCGAAATCCGCCTCGGTCTTAGTGAAGCTTACATCGGCAAATGACATCAGGATTACCAAGGCACGACGTTCTCCAACGACTGCCGCATGCCTTCCTCGTTTTTCAACAGCCCTATTTCTGTACGATAGCCTCTTCTTTTGGGCTTCGTCCACCATAGGACGCAACCCTTTCGGCTGTTGCGCCAGAAAACGACGCAAACTTTCCGGACGTTCGGCATCGGCACACAATTTATAACCAGAACGGACAGCATTTCCCATGCTGTCCGCCTTAGCAAAATACCATTCATTTCCTGAAGGTAGTAAGGTATAATTGTCTGTGGTCAAAGCCCATTTGTTGTATTCGTCGCCTTTAAGACGAATTGACACTTCCGTACTGTCCCCAAACTTATAAAGGATTTTATGAGGATAGGCAGGAACTGAATACATCTTTATAGAAAACAAAGAAAACACAGCTAACCAACATCCCCTTCTTCTCTTATTCATTCTACAAATAAAAGCTACTTTTTATATAATATAGAGATTTCCTCTCCATTTGAAGTATTAGTCAATACCATTTTAACGCCTTCACTAACAACGCCTTCAAGATTTGCCTTTCCCGTTTGTTGGGGTCTAAATACAATCAAAGTTCCAGAATATGTATAAGAATAAGGACTTGACGTATTGTCAACAATCGTACCTCCTGCATTTCTTTGTTCTACTTCATAATAAGCTTTTGTTTCATCCGCAAAGCGAATACGCGTTGTTATAGTACCAGACTCATAAATATCTTCATATTCCCAAACTGTTCCCGCATAGGGATGTCCTTCATCATCATCACTACAACTAGAAAAGGACAAAACCGATAATACGGCCACAAACATCCAACTCAAAAATTTTAAAGTCTTCTTCATAACATTTCTTTTTAATTATTAATATGAAATTAAACTGATGCAAAGTTAAGGAGGAAAATGCGTTAAGACATATAGAATTTGTAGACGTAACGGCTACAAACCGTAGACAAAACCGCTACGGTTTGTTATCGGAAACAAAGTCGTCGGTATAGTACTTAAAGAAATCATGAGACAAAACACAAGAAATACGATAGAGCAACAACGTGTCTATGCTCTCCTTACGAAATAGTTTGTACACATTGGTACGGTCGCAATAGAGTTCCTTTGCAAACCATGACACGGAACGTCGCTGGCGGCGCAGTTCCTGTTCGATGAGCTGACCAATGTGTACCATAAAAACAAAAGCGTAAACCATCCAATCCCATGACTCCACCTCGGTACCGCCAAGTAACCACGTCCAGTCATAAGTATGGATGGTTCACGCCCAAACGGACGCGAACCTTCCCCTACTTATTCTCTGGACTGTAATTTTGGCGGTTTCAGGTAGAGAGAATAAGAGCTAAAAGCTCGTTTTCTTAAAAGCTGAATGGAATCACTATTCCACTATTTATATGTTTATCTTTATTGTCGTCTGACTACTTTTGTTCTTACAAAGCCCAAAGTTACGAAGATTCCGGCAAAAGTACAAACGGGTAAAAGAAAAGCGGTGGTTCGGCTTCTGAGATTGCTTACCTCAAAATGCTCAATCATTGAGCAATTTTCTCCGTTTTTTGCTCAACGATTGAGCAAAATGAGTATCTTTGCCCTCCACGCCTTCAAACATGTGCTCACACCGCCTGCAACTCCGAAATCTGCCGGAGTATCCCGACGGCATCTTTCACCGAACGCACTTCCTGAATCACCATCGAACGGCGGCCGTTAGCCTCACGCAGGTTGCTGCGATGGGCATTCATGGCAGCGTATGCGATGCACTGCCCGAAAGCCTTGCTCTCGAAATAAGCACTCTTCTCGTTCTGCACGAAATAAAGCACCATACGCCCGGCCTTGAGGAATATCTTTTCTGCACCGAGGCACTTGCCGAGACGACGGAGCGTCACTACACGAATCAATTCCTCACCCTCCTCCGGAATCTCTCCGAAACGGTCTTTCATGCGCAAGCGGAATGCCTCCACGTCTTCGTCGCGCTCCAGACCGTCCAATTCGCGGTAGAGGAGCATGCGCTCGCTGCTGCTGGGCACATAATCATCGGGAAAAGACATCTGCAAGTCGCTCTCCAACGCGCACTCGTCCACAAAGTTCTCACCGCCCAAGTCGTTCCCCTTCCTGATTTCCTCGGCATAGAGGTCGCCGAACTCATCATTCTTCAGTTCCTTCACGGCCTCGGACAAGATTTTCTGATAGGTTTCATATCCCAAATCGGCGATGAAACCGCTCTGCTCGGCTCCCAACAGGTTGCCCGCCCCACGGATATCCAAGTCCTGCATGGCGATGTGGATACCCGAACCGAGGTCGCTGAAATTCTCGATGGCCTGCAGGCGGCGGCGCGCTTCCGGTGTCAAGGCAGCCAAAGGAGGCGCCAAAAGATAACAGAAAGCTTTCTTGTTGCTGCGCCCTACCCGGCCTCGCATCTGATGCAAGTCGCTCAGCCCGAAGTTCTGCGCCCCGTTGATGATAATCGTATTGGCATTGGGGATGTCTATACCGCTCTCGATGATGGTGGTGGATACCAACACGTCGTAATCATAATGTACGAAACCGAAGATGATGTTCTCCAGTTCTTCCGGCGGCATCTGCCCGTGCCCCACGCAAACGCGGGCATCCGGCACATGCTTGTGCAACAGAGCCTCCAAATCGTAAAGACTGGAAATACGGTTGTTCACGATGAACACCTGCCCGTTGCGGCTCATCTCGAAATTGACCGCCTCGGCTATCAGTTCCGTACTGAACGTGTGCACCTCGGTCTGCACGGGATAACGGTTGGGCGGCGGGGTCTGTATGACCGACAAATCGCGTGCTCCCATCAGGGAGAACTGCAACGTACGCGGAATCGGCGTGGCGGTAAGCGTCAGCGTGTCCACGTTGACCTTCATCTGCCGCAGCTTTTCTTTGGTAACCACCCCAAACTTCTGCTCTTCGTCGATAATCAACAGGCCGAGGTCCTTAAACTTCACCGACTTGCCTATCAGTTTGTGCGTCCCCACAATGATATTGATCTTCCCGTCGGCCAAATCCCTCAATATTTCTTTGGTCTTGGCTGCGCTACGGGCACGGCTCAGGTAATCCACCCGAACGGGCATCCCTTTCAGACGCGACGAAAAAGTCTGGAAATGCTGATAGGCCAACACGGTGGTAGGCACCAACACCGCCACCTGCTTATTGTCCGCACAAGCCTTGAAGGCAGCGCGAATGGCCACCTCGGTCTTGCCGAATCCCACATCCCCACATACCAGACGGTCCATCGGACGGTCGCGCTCCATGTCGGCCTTCACGGCCTGCGTGGCCTTCAACTGGTCGGGCGTGTCCTCGTAGAGGAAGCTTGCCTCGAGCTCGTGCTGCATGAAACTGTCGGGACTGAAGGCGAAACCTTTCTCCTGACGACGCAGGGAATACAACTTGATGAGGTCGCGTGCGATATCCTTGATTTTGGTCTTCGTCCGCTCTTTCAGGCGTTCCCATGCCCCCGTGCCCAACTTGTTCAACCGGGGAGGCTCGCCTTCCTTGCCTCGGTATTTGCTCACCTTGTGCAGGGAGTGAATGGAGACGAACACCACATCGTCGTTCTGATAGATAATCTTGATGACTTCCTGCATGGTGTCGCCATTGGGAATGCGCACCAAACCGCCAAACTTTCCGACCCCGTGGTCTACGTGGACCACGTAATCGCCGATGTTGAACTCCTGAAGCTCTTTCAACGAAAGAGCCACTTTGCCGCTCCGCGCCTTGTCGCTGCGGAGGTTATACTTATGGAAACGGTCGAAAATCTGATGGTCGGTGAAAAAGCATGCCTTGAGGTCGTCGTCGGCAAACCCGGCATGCAAAGTACGGTCCACGGGAATAAAACCGATACCCGAAGCCTGTTCCGTGAAAATGGAAGCCAACCGGTCGGTCTGTTTGGCCGAATCGGCCAATATATATAAGGTGTATCCCTTTTCCAGATACTCATGGAAAGTACGGGTCACCAATTCAAAATTCTTATGGAATATAGGTTGTGCCGTTAGGTGGAAACGCACGGTGGCCTGCGGTGTGGCGGACGGCTTGTTCCCCACCTCTACCCTGCGGAAATCGAGCATTCCCTTCATCAAGGCCGACCCGTCGACAAGCATCAGGTCGGCACGAAGTTTCTCGTGCCGCTCCGCCTCTTCCATCTCCGTCCGGGCCTGCTCGTCCATCAGAGCCTGCGCCGAAAAGCCGTCGGCATATACCCGGTCGGCCACGTCGCGCAAGAAAAACAAATCCTTCATCACCAAGACGGTCTCCGGGGGCAGGAAGTCCGTGAACGGCACCTTGCCCTGCACGTAACCGGCCAGTTCGGGCACGATGACGATTTCTTCCTGTTTGTCGCGCGAGAGTTGTGTCTGCACCTCAAACGTACGGATGCTGTCCACTTCATCACCGAAAAAGTCTACCCGGTAAGGCCATTCCGAGGAGAATGAAAAGACATCGAGAATACTGCCACGCACGGCAAACTGCCCCGGTTCGTAGACATAATCCACACGCCGGAAACCGAACGCACGCAAAGTCTCCTCCACGAACGTGATGTCCACCCGCTCGCCGGCACGCAGCCTCAGCGTCTGCTCATTCAGTTTCTGCCGCGACACGACTTTTTCCATCACCGCCTCGGGATAAGTGACCACGAAAAGCGGACGATGCCCTGCCGACAAACGGCTGATAACCTCCGTGCGGAGTATCTCGTTGGCTGCGTCCCGCTGCCCGAACTTCACCGCCCGGCGGAACGAAGAAGGAAAATAGAACACTTCCTGCTCACCCAGAATCTGCGTCAGGTCGTGATAAAAATACCCGGCCTCTTCCGCATCATCCAGCACGAAAACATACGGACAAGCCATCACCTGCGGACAAGCTGCGGCCACACTGCTGAACAGCAAAGGAGCGGCCGACGCGCACAGTCCTTCCGCGAAAATCGTCCGCGCGGAACCGTCCTGCAAAGCCTTTACCAAAGCCTTTACCGACTTATGCCCTGCATAGAGGGCCTGTAAACCTTGTATCTCCATGATTCAATCCGGTGCAAAATTACAAAGAATCACTAAAAAAACACCTCCGCCGGAAGAAATATTTCCACTCCGTTACCTGTATTCGTGATTTATGTCTATATTTGTTTCACGAATACAAACGAAGTCATTCACTTTTAAAGCTGACAGAAATATGCGTTCAGACAGTGTAGTTATCATTCCTACGTACAACGAAAAGGAAAACATAGAAAACATCATCCGGGCCGTATTCGGACTGGAACAACCGTTCGACATGCTGATCATAGACGACGGCTCGCCCGACGGCACGGCGGCCATCGTGAAACGCCTCATGGCGGACGAGTTCAAAGACCGCCTGCATCTCATCGAACGTACGGGGAAATTAGGTCTCGGCACAGCTTACATTGCAGGATTCAAATGGGCTGTGGCGCAGAAATACGACTATATCTTCGAGATGGACGCCGACTTCAGCCACAACCCGAACGACCTTCCGCGACTGTACGCCGCTTGTGCCCAAGAGGGATACGACGTGGCCATCGGGTCGCGCTACGTGAACGGGGTGAACGTGGTGAACTGGCCCATGGGGCGCATCCTGATGTCCTACTACGCCTCCAAATACGTGCGCATCATCACGGGGCTGAAGATAAACGACACCACGGCCGGCTTTAAATGTTACCGCCGCCGCGTGTTGGAGACCATCGAACTGGACAAGGTGCGCTTCAAAGGATATGCCTTCCAGATAGAAATGAAGTTCACCGCCAAGCAGTGCGGTTTCAAGATAAAGGAAGTACCGGTCATCTTCGTCAACCGCGAGTTGGGCACGAGCAAGATGAGCGGCGGCATCTTCAGCGAAGCCGTGTTCGGGGTCATCCGCCTGCGGCTCGACGATCCCATGACGGTGGGCGAGCTGGCGATGCCGCTGACGCCGAAGACGGATGCGATCGCGCGCCGCGTCGCGCAGCTGCGCCGGACCGGCCGCGCCGGTGCCTATGACGGCGCCATGGCCTGGTGCCGGGAAAACGGCCTTGTCTCTGCAGCGGCGCACCCGGCGGATCACGTGACCGCGCTGCCGGAGGCATGGTTTGTCCCCACGGACGGCTTCACCCGCCGGGACGTCTATGCAGCCTTCCGCATGGAGCGGCTCTGAGAGATGCGAAAACATAC
>OGLE01002109.1_pt1 | contig 13593 bp, 13 predicted proteins | sample 1572671 | NCBI WGS metagenome assembly OGLE01 (sample SAMEA2581923, study PRJEB24529) | metagenome | biome: Human gut stool | place: China | collected 2011 | reverse complement strand
TACCGGATCACAAATTTATAAAGTAAAATGATTTATCAAGCCACAAAACCCAATAATTTTTCTATCACTCGAAACGATGTACTATTTCTCTTCTATAATTTTATAAACACCATCAATAACAACTCCCGGTTCGATATAAATATTTTTTGTCAAAATATTTCCTTTTATATGAGCCGGAACTTTCAAAGTCAGAGATTCCAATGCCACAATATTTCCTTTCACCCTACCGGAAATCAAAGCAGAAGAACACTTTACGTTTCCTTCGACTTGCCCTTCTTTAGAAATCACTACCCGTTCCGTTGTTATAACATTCCCTTTAAAATCGCAATCTATCCGAACTGCCCTTTCCGCACGTAAATCTCCGGTAATAGTCGTTTTGGTCGGCAAATTTATAAATGCATCAACCTGCACCTCTTCGTCAGATTCATTTCGATCTTTCTTTCTCTTTCTAAAAAACATACCTTTGATTAATCATTACATTCAACAAATGTTACGCAAGTGCTAGCATTCCCCACATCCAAGCCGACAGCCAACTGCGCAGCAGAACTTTTCAAAAACGCATCAGGATCAAGAGACTCTAAGTTAGCAAGTGAAGCATTTCCCAATTTCGATTTTGAATGGAGACAATAACCATGAGACGCACATTTTTCCGGTTCCGGGTAAACAGATATAGACAAGAAGTTTCCGAATTCTTCTTTGATGCAATCTATCAAATCTTGATAATAAGCACCACCTCCGGCCACGAACATCTGATTACATTTACTAAAATCATCATCTGTAAACGCTTTTTTCAAACGAGGAGAGATAACGTCATTGTAGTACATTCTCAATACCTTCTTACGCAGATCCGCAACATCATGACGAACTCTATTTATTGTAACCCGACCTTCTTGAAACAAGACATCCAGTTGATGTTCCGTCTTCAAGTCCAAATAAAACTTCTTGGATAATTCATGTTCGAACAATTGTACCGCATAACGAACCCCGTTCATACTGACTGCAGAACGATTCACAATCCCAGAAGGAGTACTTACAACCGCCTCGCAAGTTCCAAATCCAAGACTTATCATGAAAAAATTACCTTGCGCACGTATACTTCCCTCCCGAACTGCCGTAATACACCCCACAATCTCCGGAATAACATCTACCTCTGCAATATTTATTTTCTTTGTTTCCAATCCAGCTTGGCCAAATGTTCCACCATCAAAAGTGATCGTTTGCTCCGTTCCTATTATTTTTCGAACTTCATCTCGATACAGCATATATGTAGAGAACGGGAAACCCACGGTCAAATTCATGGCAAAGTCACCTTGAGAAGCCGCCAGTAACAAACCGGCTTTCAACAACGATTGATATTCTTCCTCAGTAGGAGCTGAATTGATATTTTTATGAGGGAAATAACCTTCCCGCAAAGCTAAATTTCCAACAATATAATCGTTTTCGTTAATCTTTATTTTTATTCCATCCAAAAGATTGTTTGCAACATTTGAAAGTTCTTGATTTGTAAACTCATGGGTGCTTGGGAAACAGTATGACTTCATCATATACTTTTAGTTATTATTTATTTTGTTAAACGATCGTTTTTCTGAAATACAAATATAAGCAATTTTCGCAAATTGCGAATGAAAAGGTTTATTTTTTCGAAACTAAGAATCAACGTGTTGTGTTGATCTATTATTCGAAATAATATTTCGTTGCATTTATATTATTAGACAACCTTTCATGCTTCACTTAATTCACCACTTTTACACGTGCTGAACTGGTCAAACTCCCTCCCCTTAGAAGTACTCCCTCTACTAGATTTTTTCCAAATCCGTTTTAGCGATCCATCCTTCGTTTCCATCGGCTAAACGAACATTGTACCAATCTCCAAGAGTTCCAATAACCTGCACTTTTAGTCCTTCATGAATCACGAACAATTCGGTCCCGCTATTATCCGGAGCCCCGCGTACCACCACGCTGGGAGTCATTACAATTCCGCTATCCCTATCGGTCATCCGGTGATATTGCTTCAACGCAAAGAAAATGGTCATCACGGACACCAACAACATGATTATCCCTAAAGTAAACCAACTTTTCTTTAAAGATATAGATGTTGCATGGAAGAACAAGGCTGCCATAATCAGAAACCCTATAAAAAGAATAACAGACACGTACGCCCATTGATCAGCCGTGAAAGCGGTCACGAAAGCATTATACCAACGTACAAGGAAAAGTTCCGGTAATACCTTGATATTGTCAACCGTGGCCTTTTGCGCCATCGTCAGATTATACTTTATATCATTATCGCCCGGATGCAACAATAAAGCACGTTCGTAATTCAATATGGCTTTCGCAATCTCCCCTTGTTTGTAATAACAATTTCCCAAATTATAATACACGGTCGCAGACTCCATATCATCAGACAACATCTCGTTATACAAATCAATCGCTTTCTGATAGTCGCCTTCCTGATACATTTTAGTTGCCTCCTCCGCCAGCGTCTTGACATCAGTAGCATAGGTCATCACACCGGATAAGAGCAACATCAATATTATATATATCCTTTTCATTCTTTTCAACTTTTAGTTTTTAACCTTAGTTTTTAGCTTCTAACTTTTAGCTTTCATATCGCTTTATCCAATTTCGTGATAATGGATATACTATCCTTGTACACGCTATCCATCTCTTCGCCTTGATTAGCACCCGGGGCATAACGAGCGTACTCGCAATGATCGAGCACCTCGATAAAGCTCTGAATTAACGTCGCATCTGCCCCCCGACGAGTCAGGTGATCACTGATATTATCCCGATTCAATTCTGATGCGGCTATGTTTAATTTATAACTAACATATCCCCACAAAGCGTTCAATGTCTCTTGATAGAATAGCTCAGAGTTTCCGGCTTTCATTGCGACAGAGGCTGCCCGTAAACGTTTCTGAGCCATTTTGTTCGCCGTTTTACTCTTCACCCGTACCAAATCGGCATTCGCCTTAATCCGGCGACGATTAAGAATCATTCCGACCACGAAAAGTACAAAAGGAATCAAGAAACTCAACCAGTATTCCATCGTGGCGAAATACAACACGCCTTTCGGACGGAGATCGTTCTTGTGAGTTTTGATATAACGAATATCCTGTCCCAACATCCTGACATCTTCTTTCTTGAACGACTGTAAGGCTGCCTCCCCGGATCCTTGACTGGATTCATTTCCCTTTTCAACCCGAACAGAATACTCCTTTCCCTTCAACATCTTATAAGCCCCGGCTTGCGGGTCAAAATAGGAGTATTGCACGGCTGGAATCTTGTAATCCCCCGCGTAACGAGGAATCACGAGATATTCAAAAGTAACAGTTCCGGACGTTCCGCTTATATCTCTAGTCACTTTCGGATCGTACACGTCAAAATCATGCGGGAAAGTGATTTTCGGAGCCTCTAACAATTTCATGTTTCCATTCCCGCGTAACACCACCTTGTACGTCAACGCGTCATTCGCTTTCAAGGTATCTGTTGACATAGAGGTTGTCATGGCAAGAGTTCCCACCATACCGCTAAATCCTAAAGGCTTTCCGGCCTCTGGTAAAGGTTTCACGGTAATTTTCACGGGTTTGCTCTTGCAGAGTACCCGGACATCACGGGAATTCCCGAAAAAGTCATCAAAGATACTTCCACCACGACTCCCCACCCGTTGGCGGACAAGACAATACAACTCGTAAGGCTCTATCGTTAACGTCCCGGCATGTTGCGGGAAAAGAATCGTTTTTTGTAACACGCCTACCCGATCATATATTTTCCCGTTATATTCCTCACGTTCCAAATGAATCTGGGGAATCTTCACGTCTTCTGTCAGGAACCCGTCAAAAGGCGGGATCTTTTTCCCCTGCACATCAACCAGATTTACCCGGGCATATACTTTCAACGTGGCAGTCAAACTCTCACCCACGTAAAGCGTGTTGCGGCTCACGTCCATTCGCAGGAACAAATCATCATCCGTAATCGAAGTACTTCCCCGGTTCTCAGAAACATCCCCGGAACTTTGGGCATTATTTCGAGGTTTCCCGGAACCTTTAATCACTTTTATCTTCAAGGGCTGGGACTTATACTCTTTACCATCCACGGTGATCGTGGCCGGCTCGATCGTAAACTCTCCTTCTTCCTGTCCTTCCAAAATATAAGTGTACGTGTACTCTTGATTTTGTTTCATATCACCATTGATAATCGTGATGTTAGAAGACGTACTCAATGACGGTCCTGCCAGTAAATCAAACCCTTTTATCGTGGGAACCTGTAAGTTCTCCCCCTTGTTGTTCAACACGAAGGAAAGACGGAATTGCTCCCCGACTTCCACAACGGAAGGTGCGGAGGCAACAAATTCTGTCTTTTGGGCAAATAACTTAGACCCACCAAAAACGCATAATAACAATATGATAATGAATGACTTCATTTGTTTATCTTTTAATTCTTTATTATCTCTATGGAAAAACGTACAAAGTTACCAGTTTTTCTCAATCTTCATCTTCTTTGTCTTTTGAGCTTGAACTTTATCTTTCTGTACCTTTTCCTGTGTTTTCTTTTCATCTGCCTCCAAAGCCTCTAACAAGCGTTTGGCATCCTCTTTAGAGATTTTAGGCTGGGCCTGTTGGTCCTGCTGTTGTTGATCCTTATTCTGCTGATCCTTGTTTTGCTGGTCTTTATTTTGTTGATCTTTCTGATCTTGATCCTGTTTATCTTTATCTTGTTGATCCTTATTCTGATCTTGCTGGTCCTTGTTTTGATCTTTATTCTCGTCCTTATTCTGATCTTGATTCTGTTGATCTTTATTTTGATCCTGCTGGTCCTTATTCTGGTCCTTATTCTGGTCCTTATTTTGATCTTGATTTTGATCTTGATTTTGTTGATCCTGTTTCTGCTTGCGGGCAAATTCTAGATTATACTTTGTCTCTTGGGAATTCGGACGGTTTCTCAACGACTGTTTATAAGCCTCGATACTTTCATCCAACTTATTCATAGCCAAAAGAGTATTCCCGATATTGTGATACAACTCTCCTAACTTTTCCTTGTCTTTCTCATTCTGTGCCAACGATTGGAATTGTTGTAATGCCTCGTCAAACTTTTTCTGTTTATAAAGCGCATCTCCCAGATTAAACGCACCCTCGTATGATTTCACTTCCGTATCCAAAGCCTTACGATACTCCACTTCAGCCTTCTCAAAATCCTGTTTATTAAACAGATCATTCCCACCCCGGATAAACTTTCGTTCCTGTTGCGCAGCCGATGGTAAACTTATAACTACAGCTGCTATCATCGTTATCAATATCTTCACCATAATGTCTCGTTTAAAATTTACCGATTCGTTTCAACACTTTTCGTCTCACTTCCAAATATATTGATCTTCAAGAAATTCTTGTTTTTACGTCCCAATACAATGAAATCCAGCAACACGAATATCAATGCCATGATCAGGAAATACTGGTATTTTTCAGCATAATCACTGAATACCCGTTCTTCCAACAATGTCTTGTCCATACGATCAATCTCGTCCAACAAGGTGTTTAATCCCACGTTCGAATTACTTGCCCGCACGAATATTCCCTCTCCGGCCTTGGCAATCTCTTTCAATGTCTCCTCGTCCAACTTGGATATAATCGGGTTACCACTCCCGTCTCTCATGTATTGTCCGGGATTTCCCTTCTCCGGGATCGGTCCTCCTTGTGCCAATCCCATCCCGATCGTGTGTACGTAGATACCTTTTTCCCGGGCAGCTTTAGCCGCGGCAATCGCATCGTCCTGATGGTTTTCACCATCCGTGATCACGATAATCGCTTTTGATGCCTCCGTGTCCGGGGTAAACGACTTCGCGGCCAAATCTATTGCCGTTCCTATCGCCGTACCCTGTATCGGGACAATATCGGTATTGATTCCCGATAGGAATAATTTAGCCGAAGAATAATCCGTCGTGATCGGCAATTGCACGTAAGCATCTCCTGCAAACACGATCAATCCCACTTTATCATCACTTAATTTTTCCACCATCCGGGAAATGGCTTGCTTCGCCGCATCCAACCGACTGGGCTTTATATCCTGCGCCATCATGGAATTTGACACATCCAATGCGATAATCAACTCCACACCCTCTTTTTTTACCTGTTGCAATTTTGACCCGAACTGAGGACCTGCAACCCCAAGAATGACGAAAAACAACGCTATCAGAACAAGTATAAATTTTAATGTCTCCCGCTTATAAGATTGCAAAGGCATCAGTGTTGACAATAATTCGGGACTCCCGAATTCAGCAATCGCTTTTTTCTTCCGAATCCTTGCTACCACGTAAAAAACAATTAACAAGGGTATAATAATCAGCAAGTATAATAATTCAGGATGTGCAAATCTAAACATAACCCTTTCAATTTTAAATTTAATGATTCTAGATTTTAAATTCCGGATTGCATCAATTCACAATCTAAGATTTAAAACTTACAATTATGGAATTTTCCTCAACAACGTGTATCGCCCTAACGCCTCCACAATTAATAACAAAGCTCCGATCAAAGCAAAATAGAAATACTGCTCGTTCTTACGACTGAAATGTTTGACTTCTACCTTACTCTTCTCCAATTGATCAATCTCCTGATAAATTTGCTCCAGTTTTTTGTTATCTGTTGCCCGGAAATATTTACCGCCTGTCATGTCAGCAATCTGGGTCAATATATCTTCATCTATCTCAACCGGCATTCGCTGTAATTGCATCCCAAAGGGCGTCTGCACGGGATAAGGAGCCTCGCCCAAAGTCCCGACACCGATCGTGTATACCCGGATTCCAAAAGTTTTTGCCAATTCTGCTGCCGTTATCGGTGCAATCGCTCCCCGGTTGTTGACTCCATCCGTCAAAAGGATGATCACCTTGGATTTCGCCTTGCTGTCCTTCAAACGATTTACCGCATTTGCCAACCCGAGGCCAATAGCTGTTCCATCTTCAATCATCCCGCTATGAATATCCTTCATCACGTTGACTAACACGGCTTGATCCGTTGTCAAAGGACTTTGCGTGAAACTTTCCCCGCTAAAAACAACCAGTCCGATACGATCCTGAGGACGTTCCAATATAAACTTCGTTGCAACCTCCTTGGCTGCCTCCAGTCGATCAGGAGTAAAATCTCGTGCCAACATACTACCGGAAATATCCAATGCCAGCATAATATCAATACCCTCGCTGTTATAGGTCTGCCAACTCGTGCTGGATTGCGGTCTAGCCAATGCCAGAACCAAAAATAGAATGGCCAAAACCCGAGCTGCAAACAGCAAATGACGTAACCAGATCCGGCTACCCCGTTTCATTTGCTTGAACACCCGGATTGAAGAAAACTTCAAATCAGCATGCGAGCGTTTCTCCTTGAATATGTACCAGATAATCATTGGTATCAGCACCAACAACAACCAAAAGTACTCGGGATTTGCAAATTCATATCCAAACATATCTTCTATTTTAGATCCTATTTTATTTCTTGATTTAAGGTTTTGATTGCAAACGAATCATAAATCATAAATCATAAATCATAAATTAATTTTCGTTATCTTTCTCCTCTCCGTTTTCCTTCCCTTCCTTTTCCGCCTTCTCTCTCGCCTCCCTCTCCTGTTGCTCTTTCAACTCCTGCTCCAGACGTTCTTTCTCATGCTCGGCTCGAATTGTATCATTAGTTTCCTGTACAAAATCATAGGCAATATCCAAATTTCGTACGTTCTCATCCTGCAACGGCTCCGCTTTAGCAAACTTCACGAAATCAGCCGTTTCAAACATATCAGCCAACTTATCCCGTTGTTTTGCATCTACCTGCTCACATTTCTCCAAAGCCTTCAAAGTCTCAAAAGAAGTCTGTTCCATCGCTGAGATACCCAATTCTCCATCCAAATAATTCCGGATCGTGTCAGTTAATTGCGTGTAATACTCTTTGGTCTTTCCACTCTGCCATAACTTCTCCTTCTTGATCTCCTCCAGAGCCTTCATGGCCAACACGTACGGAGGAATTGCCGGTTTTTCGTGATGGAAAAGACTCTTACGGGATTTCCGAACTTTGATAATCCAGACAACCAGAAGAATCACCACGATTCCCAACAATGTCCATAACAAGTAAGGTAATATCTCGGCAAATGTCCACGGGGCAGCCAAAGGCATCACAATATCGTAATTCCCTTTCTGCTGATCGACCACGAAAGTATTCACGATCAAGTGTAACGGATCCGTCCGAAGCGTGTTATTATAACTTTCCTGTTGAATCTCGATAGGCATTGGCGGAATCACGAACACGCCCGAATCAAAAGAAGTTATCACGTAACTTTCCTGCACGAGTACCCGCCCGTCCTTTTCCACGATAGAATCACGAACTGGTCCGGATATAATCTCGATTCCTTGTGCTATCGTGTCCTTCAATTGAGGGAATGCCACTTTCACACCCGGTTCAGCCTTCACTTTCATCCGGAAATGAATCTGATCCCCGATCATGATATAGTTTGTGTCAATCTCGGCACTATATTCTCGATTCTGTGCTTTCAATGCAGTGACACAACCCAGTAGAACAATTACGAATAGAATAATTCTATTTTTCATTTTAATTCTCCATTTTCAATGTTCAATTAATATCCAGCCCCTCTTCTCTTGAATAACGTGATCAATGACCTCACGTAATCTTCATCAGCGCTGATAGAAGCCATGTCGACACCGGCATGTTTGAATATCCGATCCAGTTCCTTGTCTCGTTCGATGCCATACGCTTCGAACTCGTCCCGGACTTTCTTGTCGGATGTATCCACCCAAACACTTTCCCCCGTCTCCGCATCCGTCAAGTACATCAACCCGACAGGAGGCAATATTTTCTCTCTACGATCGTACAATTGCAAAGCCACCACGTCATGTTTCTTATTGGCAATAATCAACGGGTGTTCGAAATCGTGATCATCCATGAAATCGGAAATCAGGAAACAAGTACACCGTTTCTTGATAGCGTTTGTCAGATATTGCAACGCCACAGAGATATTCGTTTCCTTGTGTTCCGGATAAAAATCCACTAGTTCCCGGATGATATGCAAAATATGCGTCCGTCCTTTCTTCGGCGGAATAAATTTCTCGATCCGGTCAGAAAAGAAGATCACGCCAATCTTATCGTTGTTCTGAATGGCAGAGAAAGCCAACACGGCCGCAATCTCAGTAATCTGATTCTTTTTCAGTTTCGACACTGTACCGAAATTACGCGAGGCACTCACATCAATCAACAACATCACGGTCAACTCACGTTCCTCCTCGAATATCTTCACGTAAGGATGGTTATAACGAGCGGTCACGTTCCAGTCAATACTTCGGATGTCATCCCCGTATTGATAGGCCCGCACCTCGCTAAACGTCATTCCCCGACCTTTAAAAGCCGTGTGATACTCCCCCGCGAAGATATTGCTCGATAATCCCCGAGTCTTTATCTCTATCTGCCTGACACGTTTTAATAAATCTGAAGTCTCCACCTTAGTTAATTTTAGATTTAAGAATTTTAGATTTTAAATTCCAGCCCCCTTAATTTATGATTTTAGATTTATGATCTCCAACCGCAAATCAATGCTTTTTTAATCGTAAATCGGTTTTCACAAATCGTAAATTAATCGGTCTTCAATCACTAAGGTACCTCTACCGTGTTCAAAATTTCACTGATAATATCCTCGCTGGTCAAGTTATTCGCTTCAGCCTCGTAGCTCAAACCGATACGATGACGCAGAACGTCATGACAAACAGCACGAACATCTTCCGGGATTACATATCCGCGACGTTTAATGAAAGCGTACGCTTGTGCTGCTTTGGCCAAACTGATACTAGCACGAGGAGATGCCCCGTAAGCAATCATGGAAACGAATTTTTCCAAGCCATGCTCTTGCGGGTAACGTGTTGCAAACACGATGTCAACAATATATTTCTCGATCTTCTCGTCCAAGTAAACCTCCTTCACTACCTCACGAGCCCGCAGAATATCTTCCGGTTGTAGGATCGTGTTAGACTGGGGATAAATTTTCTCCAAATTCTGACGAACGATCAATTTTTCTTCGTCTTTTTTCGGGTAATCAATAACCACTTTCAACATGAAACGGTACTGGTCATCACCAGCATGCGGAGCAAGAGAGAGAATCAGCCCCCTGCAAGTCTGGGACTGGCGTACTTCCGAGAAGAAAGATAATAATTTTATAGAAAGACGATTAAAAACGGCGTTTTCCGGAAATTTCCGGAGAATGCTGTTTTTTAGTGCACATTTTGGAAAAAACTCACAGAAACTTTAGGAAAACTTTTGATTTTATTCGGATGGAATTTACCTGTGTCTGTTATGCTGAGATCAATTCAGAGAAAATAAACGGAAGGGAGAAAAAAGATGAAAGTATTGATCACAACAGACTGGTACAAGCCGGCCATCAACGGAGTTGTTACTTCGGTATGCAATCTGCGGGAGGAATTACAGCAAAGAGGACATGAAGTGAAGATCCTGACCTTGTCCCGTACAGCTCGTTCCTACGAAGAAGAGGGTGTGATCTATATGGGTTCCGTGAATGCCGGATATATTTATCCGGGAGCAAGACTTCGGGTGTCCCCGGGACGCGAACTGTATCGCGGGATTATAGAGTGGAATCCGGATATTGTACATTCCCAGTGTGAATTTTCTACCTTTTTCATGGCAAAAAAGATCGCAGAGGAATGTAAGATCCCTCTGGTGCATACTTACCATACTGTATACGAAGATTATACCCACTATTTTTCCCCTTACAAGAAATGGGGCAGGGATATGGTACAGTTCCTGACGCGACAGATCTCCGAGAAGGTGGACAGTATGATCGCTCCCAGCACAAAAATAGAGACATTACTAAAAGACTATGGCATTCATTGTCCGGTATCAGTGATCCCATCGGGGATTGATCTGAGTAAATATGACGCGCAGACCCGGACGGATTCCCGGGAGAGAATCCGAAGAAAATATAAAATGGACCGGAAGACCACAGTGCTTTTATATGTAGGTCGTCTGGCAAAAGAGAAGAATGTGGAAGAATTGCTGGAGTACCAGCAGAAAGTTCAGGAGAGCGGCACAATGCTGATGATTGTAGGCGGCGGTCCTTATTTGGAGACTTTACGGAAAAAGGCAGCAGAACTGGGTGTGACGGAAAGCGTTATTTTTACCGGAATGGTATCACCCGCTGAAGTAGCATCTTATTATCCGGCAGGAGATCTGTTCGTCAGCGCTTCCACCAGTGAGACCCAGGGGCTTACCTATGCGGAAGCACTGGCAGCAGGATTACCGTTATTATGCAGAAGGGATCAATGCCTGCGGGCGGTTGTGGAAGAGGACAAAAACGGCTGGCAGTACCGGACCGAGGAGGAATTCTTGAAAGACCTGAAGAACTGGAAGGAGAAAGAAGACGATGAACGCAGAGGAATGTGCAGTTATGCAAAACAGTCCGCAGAAATATTTTCCCAAAAAAGATTTGCGGGAAGTATGGAGCAACTATACCAGCGGCAGATCGAAGAAAAACAGGTCGAAAGAGAAAAACACCTGGCAAAGGGCCATCAATATTGCATCCTGGGTTAGTCTGATCCTCTGTGGAATACTGGCAGTCTGGGGCTATCAGAGCGGCATTTTCCAATCGGTGGAGACCATGCAGCAGTTTGTGAACCGCTTCGGAATGATCGGTGCACTGATCTTCGTGCTGATCCAGATCGTTCAGGTGGTGTTTCCCATCATACCGGGTGGCATCAGCTGTCTGGCAGGAGTGCTGCTCTTTGGAGCGGTGCCGGGATTTTTCTATAATTATATAGGAATCAGTGTGGGTTCCTGTATTGCTTTTGGAATAGCAAGAAGTCTGGGAAGACCGGTGCTGTACAAGATGTTTCCCGGGAAAATGATTGAAAAATACCTGACATGGACGGAGTTGAAGGGGAGATTTTTGAAATTATTTGCACTGGCAATCTTCCTGCCGGTGGCACCGGATGATTTTCTCTGTTATCTCGCTGGAACAACGAACATGACATGGAAACAGTTTGTGACAGTCATCTTTCTGGGGAAGCCTTTCTCCATTGCGCTGTATAGTCTGGGACTGACGACACTGTTCCAGGTGATTTTCCACCTGGTATAGGAGAGTATACTTATGAAAATTTATATATATAAAGGCGGACTTTCACTGGTGGCAAAAAGCGGCGTCGGCAGCGCCATCCGCCATCAGGAGAAGATGCTGCGAGCAGCAAAAGTGACCGTGACGGACGTCTGGAAAGAGGCGGATATCGTACAGATCAATACTGTATTGCCTGATTCGCCGCTGATGGCACGGCGGGCAAGACGGCAGGGGAAAAAGGTCGTCTATTACGGACATTCCACCATGGAAGATTTTAAGAATTCTTTTATCGGTTCCAATCTGGCGGCTCCTTTATTCAAAAAATGGATCCGCCATTGTTATAGACAGGGAGATGTGGTTATCACACCAACGGAATATTCCCGGAAATTGTTAATGAAATATGATCTGCATCGGGAGATTTATGCACTGACCAATGGTGTGGACACTGAATTTTTCCACAAAACAGAGCAGGCAGGTGGACGATTCCGGATATTTTTTCATCTTCCTGTGGATAAAAAGGTCGTGATATCCGCCGGGCATCTGATTCACAGAAAAGGAATCGAGGATTTTCTGGAAATGGCAAAAAGGATGCCAGACATTATTTTTCTATGGTTTGGGGGCGGGAACAATGCGTTGATTCCGGCAGAGATCAAAAAGGCTGTGGCAGAGAAGCCGGAAAATGTGATCTTTGCCGGTTTCCAACCGTCCGGGATCCTGCGGGATGCGTACTGTGGTGCGGATGCATTTGCTTTTTTCAGTTATGAAGAGACGGAAGGAATCGTGGTATTGGAGGCATTATCCTGTGAGATTCCTGTGATCGTGAGAGACATTCCGGTGTATGAAGGGTGGCTTACCGACGGCGAGCAGGTGCGCAAAGCCAGCAATCTGGATTCCTACGAGCAGGCAGTCCGAGACATCTTGTATGAAGAACCGCGGGAAAAAGTAAGACGCAGAATCCGGGCAGGCAGGGCACTGGCGGAGGAACACAGCATGCGGGCGACAGGTGAGAAACTGTATCAGATAGAGCAGAAGCTTTTGTAGACATCCCTCTTGCAAATTCAGGGGCTTTATCATAAAATGAGAGTACCTTACAAAGGAGGTGCTTACGATGAACCTTGTAATTACTATCAGCCGAAGATTCGGAACAGGAGCCAGTCTGATCGCACAGGAGTTGTCTGAGAAGCTGGGGGTGCCGGTATATGATAAGGCGTACATAGAGCATGAGCTGGATGGTGACAGCTATGCTACGGAAGCGGAGGTCATTAAGGAATTGGCGGAACATCCCTGTATTATTCTGGGACGTTGTGCATCCGAGATCCTGAAGGATCAGCCGAATGTATTTAACGTGTATGTGTGCGCGGATAAGGAAGATCGTATTGAACGTATCATGAAGAAGGAAAGTCTTCCTCATGATGAGGCAAAAGAAATGCTTGAGAAAAATGATGCGGAGCGTGCCGACTATTATTATGAAAAGACCGGTAAAGTGTGGGG
>OGLE01002086.1_pt1 | contig 13792 bp, 7 predicted proteins | sample 1572671 | NCBI WGS metagenome assembly OGLE01 (sample SAMEA2581923, study PRJEB24529) | metagenome | biome: Human gut stool | place: China | collected 2011 | reverse complement strand
CCACAATCTCCGGTGACCAGACATTTAGCTTGATTTCTTTCCTGGTTGTCCTGTTATATTTATCCGTAACGTTTAAGATCACTTTGTATTCTCCCACAGCTGTCGGATTTGAATTGAGAAAAAATGGACGATGCCTATTTCTAATTGGGGATTGATTATGAATCAATTTATGCTTATATTTGAGGACAGAATTCAGATATAAGTCAAAATATACCTGAATCCTGTTGGCCCATTTACACAATATTATGGACACTGCCTGTAAACTACTCATGCCTTCAGGCGTGAGTAGTTTACAGTGTTTTTTCTGACATATAAATTCGTTTATATTTAGTACCCTGTATTGGCTCTATATTGGTAATTTCAAACAAAGTACCTCTCAAAAAATTAACTTGTGTTTCATTTCCTTGATTATAAATCATGTATAGACTATGAGCTTGGGTCTTATCTTCCGGAAGAGTTTTTATAACATAAACATCACTTCTGTTTTGTTCCCAATCTTCGGTTGTTGTCGTAAGACTATGGTGAGGTTGATAAATATCTCCTATTTCAAAATTTGTTTTATCTCCAATTTTTGTAAAACGATATAATATATTTCCCTTAAACTTAGGTGCTTTAATTATTATACTGTTTAGTATAATTTGCATTTCACGAACAATATCAGGTATTTTACTACAATAATTATCATCTCTAAATGCATATGATATATTACCAATGAAACAGGATAATATCATTTTCTCCACATCAGTTAGTCCATAATGATTTTCATTGTCAATATTGTTATGTTGAAAAGTCTTAAAAGGCTTCTTTCTCAAAAAACTCAATGGGTCATATGCATAATCAAATTCTCCCCGCTCCTCATTCCAAACTAATTCTGGTTCAGCTTGGGATGATATTAAATACTTTTCTTCTTCTGATAAAAAATATTGAATATCTTTCATTTTATCTATCATTTATTGACTACGGTACACATTCTTCATTTGGGCTATTTTTTATAGTGTCCTTTTGCAGAAATCACAGTGAACTACTCACGCCTGAAGGTATGAGTTTCGGAGACAATAGTCTCCTCTCTTTTCCTGCTTCTTCCTCAAAATCGGGTGGAATGTCTCGTCACTATCGTGAATATGTCCTTCGTCTTGCGTTGAATTGTTTTGATAAGACGCGATCAAAATACAAATTGGGTAATTTTTGTCCGGAAAATTGAGGCAAAAGTTGCTCAATGAAGCTTAACCCTATACCGGTAAGTGCTGAAGTTACCCCTGAAGGTAAAAATAACGAAACACAACTAACAATGGCCCATCTAAACCATTTCTCAATCTGTTTATTGTTTGAACGTCCATCTAATAGAGCTGATTCCAATTCTTGAACACTATAATTGTGGCTCTCAAGCCAAGAGGTAAATTTGCCGAAAGCTACATTATCCCTAACTCGAATAATGTCCTTCATTGAAATAACATTATTATAGTATAAAATTGATAGATTGGGAATTCCTTTGGAATGAAGGATTGATTCAAAATATTGAATAATGCTATTGTTATGGATGTCACTTTTGTAAAGTAAGTATCGTTTCGCTTCTTCTTCAAATAAAATCTCATCAGTCTTTAGTTGTTTAGACCACTCTAAACTTCGTTCAAATAAGCACAGTCTTATTGCTGACCATGTATCATCTTCATTTGAAATGGACGTAATAGTTTCTGATTGAATTTCCAAAAGAGCACGAATTCTATCATTGAAAGAAAAATCTTCATACATATTTTCTTGTGACGTATTGTCCCAATAGTCATATGTATCAGAATCAGAAGTGTTACACACCTTTTTTAAGATTGAATTCATAAAACGTGATTCCTCTGAACCTTTGCGTTCTAATAAACGAGAGCACATCTTATCTTGATATTGTATTTTATGCATATTCACATAGAAAACAGTGTCTCCGTTACCCATAAAAGAAGGTACCCACCAGTTATCTAAAATCACAATTTCTCCTCTATTATAAAGCATTCTGAATGCATCAAACCCAATACACTCTATCATTTCTTCTATTGAGTCCGTTCTAATGAAAAGTTTGTTGTGTGTCAAAAGTGCCGAAATAATCCGGTTCAAAAAATGTAGTTTTTCGGATGTAGAAATTTCAGGGAATACATTTCCATACCAACGATCATAATATATACCATCGGAAGTTTTGTTTACCCGATAACTAAATTGGTCGAATAAGATTGCCATTATACAAAATTTTTCTCAGATTTGATTTCCTAGTCAGCGATATAGTGTGCCCACCACAGATCTTCAGAGGGAGTACAATGTTCCGGTATTGTTTCATTTCGGCCAAATGCTTTGTACACGATAGTAGCCATTTTTTCTTTTCCCCATTTATCGATCACACGAATTGTATAGTACTGAGAACCAACACGAGTTAAAGTCGATGTTTCAAACATAACGCCATGAAATCCTTTTCTCGGCTCAAAATCACCTCCTTTACCATCTAGTTGGCTTGCCCAAGTCGTAGATGACAGAATTTTTCCTTTCTCTATCAAAAAGCTTGAACTGGCCTGAATTGATTGAATTTCATTATCCCCTTCCTGACCAATATAACAAACTATTCCTTGTCCGGGCACAGTCCAGGAGCCTGGTACCGGGTAATTTGTAGGACTTTCTTGTGTATAGATCGTATCACACTCGAGCCCTTTCAATTCCTCAGAAAGAGGATTGTAAGTGAACTTTTTGTTCAGCATATCGAAGTATTGATCCTGATCAAATCCTGGAAAATAGTTGTAGAACTTCACCACAATCTCCGGTGACCAGACATTTAGCTTGATTTCTTTCCTGGTTGTCCTGTTGTATTTGTCCGTAACGTTTAAGATCACTTTGTATTCTCCCACAGCTGTCGGATTTGAAAAGACAATAGTATTTTCTTCCCCGTTTGTCAGACTAGTCACATTAGCTAAATTTTTTCCGTTGATGGTGATATCAGCTTTTCCCATTACTTTGTCTTTTTCTAGATAGGTTTTTTCATCTGTCTCAGTATCAAACCAAATTTTTGAATAATAGCTTGCCATCACCGTATCTACTTTCACCGAGAATTTTTCGTCATGTCCTTTTTGAGTCACTGTGAATTTCACTTCAGCTGAAGATTCCACTTTCACAGAATCGGGAAGATTAGTTATTGATATTTCCGTTTGATCTGATGGGATATGGTTTGGATCATCTTTCGGATCATTGCTGCAAGCTACTAAAAGGATAGCGATATACAAAAAACTTAAATATACAAACTTTTTTTTCTTCATTTCTGTTGATTTTGAATACGACAAAGATACATAATCTCTTTGGATTACCAGAAAAAAAAGAAGATCCAAAACCTGATTAGGTCCGGATCTTCTTTTTACACCAATCAGTTTATTTGACAAAAGTCTGTTTTAGTTCTTCTGTTTTTATAAGATTGTCTGAATTGATTGAAATGATAGGAAACCGACTATCTGAAACGTTTTTAATGTAATATCTGACTTTTTTAGCCAAAGGAACAAGATTTCCTGCAAGACCACTGCTTCCGATTAATTTGCCATCCATCTCTATTAAAGTTTTAACATCGGAATACAGACATTTATCTGCAGCATCTAAATACTGAATCTCAACATCAATTTTGATATCTTTAGGAAGTGAAGAGTAATCAGTAATATTAAAACTTACCATGAATATCCAATTACTTGTACCTGTTGACATAGGCATGTATGTGTATCCGGTTGAAGTAATAACATATCCTTTTTCAAACACCGCCTGTACATTCTTGTTGCCGTCCATGGTCACTGTAACTGTTGCATTCGTGCTGGTGACATCTCCGGTCCACTTGACAAATTTCCATCCTGATGCAGGTGTAGCTGTCAGTGTGATAACCGTACCTTCTTTATATGAAGGTCCATTCGTATTATCAGATGCTTTGACAGTGAATTTCCCCTCTCCTTCTGTTGTTACGTTTAGGGTATAGTTGGGTTTGTCACTGACATGTATGCTTGTAGTAACACTTGCGGATTGCTGCCAGCGGTTGGCGGCGGTGGTTGTAACTCCCCAGGTTCCTTTGCTATATGCCATCATTTCCAGCTTGTTGTTACTTCCTGAGGCAACAGTGAAGTTTGAGGCTGCTGCTCTGGTACGGCTGTTGGTGGGGGTAACTGTATTGTCGTTGAACTTCAGTTCTCCGCTGAATGAAGGATCATCCAGACTGAAAGAGACATTCATGTACTCTCCTTTAGTCTCTTCTGCTGTCAGCGTAAACGGGACGAACTCATTCAGATAGCCTGGTTTCGATAAAGCGTCTGCAGTCAGCTTTACTTCCGGTGCCTTGACGTCAAAAGTGAGTTCCTGCATGGCCTCTCCGTTCTGGTTGTCATAGACAAACAGACGCAGTGGAATTGTGTTAATGGCTGCCGGAGTATAGCGGATGTAGGTATGATCTTTATTCGGAAGGTCAAACTTCCCACCGCTGTAAGTCGTCCATCTGCTGTTGTCAGCGCTGATCTCCAGCTTGTCCCCGTCAGCCCAGCCTACCAGACTGTATTTGAATGTACCGGAATAACCTTGCTTGTTGACGGTGAAGTAGAATGTGTATGGCTCTTCCACAGGAATAGAGGTCTTTCTGTTTACGTTAAGCTCAATGGCTGATGTGACTACCTTGAATTTAACGGTCTGCTCCTTCTCATTGTTCCATTTATCACGGATCCGGACATTCACACTTATCGTTTGGTTAAGATAATCGGCATTGGACGGAGTAAAACGGATTTCTCCGGTGGTCGCTCCATGCGGATTGGCTTGGATTGTTCCCGTTTGTATATCCACTCCTCCGCCGCTACGTAACGTTTTGCCGCGCGGAGTCGCGTCTGAAGTTCCGATAATACCAACCTCTTGTGGATCCAGAGTCAGCCAATATGCAAATTCATCATTGTAATTAGCTTTGTTAATGTTATAATAGAATTTATACGTGCTGCCCAGGTTTACTTCATTTGGTGCTTCGGTATTTACTCCTGTCAGATATAGTTGCAGCTCCGGATTGGAAATGTTGAAGTTGATTGTCTGTGCAGTAAAACCGTTGAATTCATCTTTTGCGGTAAAACTTAATCCTTTTGTGCCTTCACGGTCTGGAGTATAACGGACATTGATTCCGTTTTTGATACGGCTGTATGGTATCTCTATACTTGTACCGGTGTAATCTTTGCCGTCAATTACCAGTGTCCCGGTATATGCAGGTGATACCGTATAAGTGATGAGCTTGTTATCCGGATAATTGTCTTTTATTACTTTAAAGGTGAACTCCGTAGGAGTATTCAATACGATATTTTCCTCCTGGTTGGCAAAACTGATATTCATAGGAGTATTGTTCACGGCAAAATAAATGCTCTCTTCGGCTATTTTGCCTCCGGAATCCCTCACTTTTACCTGGAAATAGGCGTTACCTACTTTAGAAGGTGTGAATGTGACAGTCGATGGATTCGGTTTCAATTCTCCGGTCATGCTGGTTTTCCCGTTTATTTTGATCTCTCCGGCATCTACAGGAATGGAGGTTATTTCATAATTGAAGTTTCCATTATAATTTTCTTTTTCAGCCTTGACAGTGAAAGAGGTAGATTGACCGATAGTCATATCTGTGGAAGAAGGTTTACCGATAGTAAGAATGACAGGGGCATTCACCACATTGAAACCGATTGTTTTTTCTGCTGTCAGGCCGGTTTCATCCGTTATACGGATTAGAATGGAAACATACCCTTCTTCTTGCGGAGTATAGGAAACGGCAATATTATTCGGATTGGTGACATTTTGAATGCCTCCGGAATATGCTTTGCCATCAACCTCTAGTGTTCCGCTTGCGGCCGGATTCTGTATCAATTCATATTTATACGTACCCTTATAGTCTGATTTGGATACGGCAATGTTGAATGAGGTCTTTTTGTTATAGGTTAAGTCAGATTCTTTATTTGTCACGTTTATGTTGATGTCAGGATTCGTGACGTTGAAATTCAAAGCTACCTCTTTCTCTCCTCCCAAGTCATCCGTGACAATCAATCTCAACAATACGGCACCTGTCTTTTCAGGAGTGAATTCAAGGCTGTTGCTGTTGGCCGGAATAACAACCAGGTTCTCGTCTGATATGACAGAATTATTCAGTCGGACAGTACCTGTATTTTTAGGTTCCTGTACGATTTTAGCTTTGAATCCTCCGGTATAGCTCGGTTTGGAGACATCAAAATTCAAACGGGTTGTTTTGTTTAACAACAGATCGTGTTCTTTGTTGGATACTTGTACTATCATATCCGTATTGGACACGGAGAACGGCACTTCAACAACTTTGCTTACTCCCCATTCATCTTTTACAGTCAGTTTCAGGGTTACTGCTCCGGTCTTCGATGGGGTGAATGTAACCACATTGGAAAGTTTAGCCAGTTCTGTCTCTGTTCCGTCATAAGTCTTGCCGTCCAGAGTAATTGTTCCCATTCCTGCGGGGAGCTGCTCAATCTGCGCCTTGAATTTACCGGTATAATGTTCTTTGCTGACCGTGAAGTTGAACTGTCCGGTTGCATTGACTTTAAGATCTGCCGTGTGATTACTGATATTTACATTCAGATCAGGATTCGTGACATTGAAATAAATATTCTCATCGATGCTTCCTCCAAATTCATCATAAATTTTGAATGTTACAATATTTTTTCCGGCTTGTGTGGAGGTGAATTCCACCAAAGTCAGGGAAGGTTTTTCCAGTACCTTTTTTCCTTCACTATATGCGCTTCCGTTTATTTTTATTGTGCCGGCATTTTCTGGGTTCTGTAGAATTTCATATTTAAACCCTTTATTATAGTTTTCTTTCATTACCGACAAGGTAAATGAAGTCGGGGTGTTATAGATGATTTCAGGTTCCTGATTACCGATACTTGTTATGAATTCACTGTTCTTCACATTAAATGCCAATTCTTTTTCAACTTCACAACCTAATTCATCGTATATTTTTACCAGTATCTTCACATCTCCGGTAATGCGTGGAATATAGTTGATTCGTGTATTATTCGGATTTGTCATTTCAATGCGGCCGCCTTGATAGGCTGTTCCATTTACTTGCAGATCTCCGATTGATACAGGTTCGCTGACCAGTTCAAAGAAGAATTTGCCATCATAATCTTCTTTATTGGCTGAAAAATTGAAAAATGTCTCCCGATTCAGTGTCAAACCGACTTCCTGGTTGGCAACTATAATATTGATCGGATTGTTTTTCACATGGAAAGATACTGTTTTGCTGACCTCTCCGGAGATAGTATCAGTAACATTCAATTTTAATGACACATTACCTGCTTTGGTCGGAGTAAAGCTGATTGTTGTGTTTTTGGCATGGGAAACAGGCTTGCGGCCTCCTTCATAGATTTCATCATTAACCTTGATGACACCGCAATTTGCAGGGGTACTTACAATGCTGTAATTATATTGGCCGTTATAATACAATTTGCTTAACGACATGGTAAAGACTGATGCCTGATTTAATGTCGCATCCGTGACAACATCGGTCAGTTCCATGATTATGTCGGTTGTATTGATAGTATAGGCAAGAGTTTGGCTTTTTTCTGCTCCCCATTTGTCTTTTACGACAATTTTCAGGTCTGCCTGACCTGGTTGTACTGGTATGAATCTTACAGGTATTTCTGTCCCTGGTACGTAATCCCGTAGACCATCGATGTATTCTTTCCCTTCAACGTTGAGAATACCGGCATTTTTGGGCTTGAGGATAAGTTCATATTCCAGATTGTCCGTATAGTTGGGTTTGGTCGCACTGAATTCGAAAGTTGTTTCCTTTCCGGAGAATACTGTACGGTCGGCATTGGATAACTTTAATTCGATATCTGAATTGGTAACGCTGAATTTCATGTTTTTCTCGACACAGCTCCCCCACTCATCTAAAATTTTTAAGGATAATTTTACCGTATCGTGACCGACACAAACGGGAATAAAATCAATAGTTGTTCCGAGCGGATTTTCCAGTTCCACTCGTTTCCCGGGATATTCTTTACCTCCGACTACCAGGTGTTCTGCATTTTCCGTATTGATTTCACAGAAAAACTTACCTTTATACCCTTCTTTGTTTATGCTGATGCTGAAACTGCTTTTTTTATTTAATGTCAGATTGTCTTCTATATTCGATATTTGTACTTTCAGGTCCGGATTTGCAACTTTAAAGATAAAATCACGGCTTACAAGGGTTCCGTAAGCATCTTGTGCTGAAATTGTCAAAGTCGTTTTCCCGATTTGATCCGGAATAAAGCATATGTCTGCTCCGTTTGCTTTTAAATCAAGGGGCCCGGTTTTGTATTCTGCTCCATCAACCAGAATCTTTCCGCTATTGGCTGGTTGAGTATTGATTGTAAAACTGAATTTGCCGGTATAGTTGGGTTTGCTGACATTAATATGAAAATTAGATTCCGTATTAATGATTGCATCGCCAGTATAGTTCATACATTCCAGCTGTAATGGTGAGTTTACCGTTTTTATCCTTACCGGATAGGTTGCTTCACTCCCCCAATCATCGCTTACTTTTACCAGATAATTGGCTTCGCCTACTCCGGATGGGCAATAGGTGATGGTATTGTTTTGATTATTTTTTATCCGGACTACTTGTCCTGGTATATAGGTTGTGTTGTTTACTTTGATACTGCCAAAGTCTGAGCCTTGGTTGATAATGGAAAGATTCAGCTCTCCATCAAAATAGTTTTTTTGTGCATTGACAGTAAAACTGGTTTCTTCTCCTAAATTGATGGAAGAGGCTATCCCTGTTACATAAACCTTAATATCGGTATTTGTAATTTTGTATTCAAGCTCCTCTTGCAGACAACCTCCGAAATCGTCATAAACGGACAAACGCAATCTTACATCTCCAGTTTGTGTCGGAGTGAAATAAACGGTTGTGTTATTCGTATTATTGATACTCTTTCTGCCACCCTGGTATTTTTCATTGTCAATTGTGATTGTGCCGTAATGTTTACCTATTTCACTGATATCTACCGGATACATTTCAATTTCATACTGATAGCTGCCGGTGTAGTTCGGTTTATTTATTCCGAAATTGAAGGAGGTGAGGGTAAAAATATTTAAAACAGGGTTGTGATTACTGATGAATAGTTGTCCGGAAGAATTGATGACATTGAAGTGGACATTTTTTGTCGTTTCGCTGTTATAGTCATCATATACCTTTAGTATGAAATCCAAAGGACCGATGTTTTGGGGTATGAAACTGATGATTGTATTCTGCTTGTTGGTTATCTCTACTCGACCTCCGGCATAGTCTATGCCGTTGATTTTTATGTTGGCAGTTCCATTGGGAGAGCTTGCAAGATCAAGATAGAATTTGCCCGAATAATCCTTTTTATCCACAGCAAAGCTGATTGTACGGGCATCATAGATGGTTGTCGTACTGTCATAATCTGAAATGAAAATATCGGCGTATGACCGTACAGAATTAAAATAGACAGTATCTTTATGCGTTGTATTGTATTTGTCTTTAACAATGAATTCGAGTGTTGTTTCTCCAAGAGAATGGGGAATAAATTCACACACATTGTCTCCTTTTTGCAGTTCCAAAGTGGCTCCTACCTGTATCTCGTTATTGTTTATTTTCAAAACCCCCGAATTTTTAATGTTCCGGTAGGTGACATTATAGATGTTGTCTCCGAAATTATCTGTATCTTCAATATGCAGAAGAAAGTTGTTGATACTTCCAACATTACCAATAGTGTCAGATGTGGTCTTTACATTAAATTCCGGTAACTCGATGTTCAGAGGAATATTTAGATCCTGTTTATAGCCATACTCATTTTCCACGCTTAACAGGATGATGTTCTCTCCTTTTTCTGCTGATTTGAAGTGTACTTTGTTGTTTCCTATGTTTACTTCATAGTCAGTTACAGGTCTCGGAGTACCTGCTGCACGGGTGAAGATTGAATCACTTTTGATTGAAAATTTCTCTAATGTACTGTTTGTGTCTGCAGAAACGAAGTTTACATATGCGTTCCCTTTAAGCATCTGTAGTTGGGCATTGAAACTCTTTGTTTCAGAGGCGAAATTCTTCTGTCGTAATTGGATATCAAAAGCTGTCGCTTTATCGATAAGTACTTTCCTGGGCAGATTGATTGCAGAGGCTTCAAATGCCAACTCGTTTGCTTTGACGACATAGACACTCTCAGTTTTATATTCCTTATTTTCAAAACGGAATAACAACTTATGTTCACCTAATTTTTTGGGCACAAAACATGGCTTGAAATTATTGATGTTGATGCTCCGTTCTTCTCCGGGAAGGAAAATTTCATTATTGATTATAAGATCTCCGCTTCCTTCAACTATGGTATACGAAAAAATGTAATTTCCTATGGAAGCATCGTTCATTTCCACATCCACATCTATTGCGATGGGATTATGACAGAATACCTTTTCTGCCGATGAGCTGGTTGTTACTTTACAGCGATAATCCACTACCGGTTTTACTTCATCCTCGTGATTACACGAATAAATGAAAGCAAAAATCATAAGTAGAAAAACTGATGTAATAAGTCTTAATCTTCTCATGTCTTTAATTGTTTAGTGATTTCATTTGGTTTATTTGAACATTTATTAATTGTATATTTTTCTCCCGTTTGTTACTGGAGTTTTCCTGTCTTGAACGATCAGTTGCATATCGAATGCCTGGGAATATCCGAATTGGTTTGTAAACCAGATGCGTACAATGTGCAAACCTGCCTGTGATGGATAATAGCTTAATTGGTTTTTGCCGGGAAAGATTTCTTCGGGTAGTTTCAGATTCCCTTCTCCTTGCAATATTTTGTATTTGCATTGCAAGGATGAACTGGTTTGTCCTGATTCAGTCACAGAATATTCTATGGTCCACTCTTCGTTTGTATAATATTCTTCTGATGAAAGCATACTGATGTTTATGGGATGTTTGAAAACAGGTATTCCATAAACTATTTCTGATTCATATCCGCTTGTTGAATTTAGCTTGAATACTAAGCGATGTTCACCCAGACTGAGAGGAATGTATGTTAGGTTGTTCTGATTGTTTATTGGGATTGTGCTGTTATTTGCGATTACTTTATCGTTGATATACAGCTTACCTTCTCCGCCAAAGCTTTGATAATTGACGAAATATCTTTGATTTTCAGGATAATATGGAGAGATTTTTATTATAAAATTGACAGGTTGGTTTGTATACCAGAATTCGGGATCAGCTGTAATAATATCAGCTGTAAAAAACGCTTTGGAATTGTCTTCTATTTTGGTACAGTTGTAAAAATGCAAAGATAAAAATATAAAAAACAATAATTTACTCATTTCCTGTGAGTGTTGTTTTGAAAAATGCATATCTTTGCAAATGAAAATTTCTAAATAATACTAGAGTTTTCATTTGGTTTAGTAGCACGACCGCATATCGTGCTACTTTTTATTTGCATATTTCCATTTGGTTTTTCAAGTACAAAAATATAAAATATATTTTATCAACAAGTATCAATGTGAAAATATTTGCAAAATATATTTTTACTGCGAAATATATTTTACAAATATATAGACTGAAAGCCTGTTTTTTTAGGTTTGCCTTGCTTGTCCTCTTGTGGATGACCGACCCTGGGTCCTAAAAAGCAATGGCAGGAAGAAGCAGGAAAAGAGAGGAGACCATTGCCTCCGAAGCTTAGGCCGGCAGGCGTGAGTAGTTCACTTGCATAGGAATTGTTCTGAACCGCATACTTCCAATGTATAACCATCGTTTATTTTTTGTGAAATGAATGCACTGTCCATTTTTTGCGTGATGGGCATTACTTCTTTATAAATATTTTTCAAATCTTCTTTTGTTTTTTGGAATAATCGGTATTCTTGTGTTGTGAATATTTTTTTTATTGTTTCTTTTGTCTGATTGTAGGTTGTCAGTTCCTTGTATACTTTACAGAACTGGTCTCGGCCGTAATAGGATGCGTCATTGATTCGGGTGAAAGTTTGCATTTGGGCTTTTAAATAAAATGCTCCAATTGTTTCCACAGGTATTTCCTGGAAAAAACGCATGATTTTTTGTTCGAGGAGGGTGTTGTCTTGTCTATAGCCGATATGATACCCCATTTTCTCTTTATATTCTTCAATTACGAGAAGGAAGAGGTTTTGTGTGAAAATATCTACTTTTTCCTGGATAGGATTTAATTTATCATCAGGCAATAACAATTGGCTATTGGCTTGAAGTTCTTTGAAATGGAGTACAGGTATGTATGCCCATTTACTTCCCGGGCTTTTTTCCCATTCAAGGCTGATTGGCAAAAAATTCTCTAAAGTTTTGAACGCATTGTTAAGCCATCTTTTTCTGTCTCGGGCTGCCGTACAATTTACTCCTGCCAATCTGCATAAAAGATCGAATTCTGCCACATAGCTGGTCTTTATTTGTGATTTCTTATAATTAGCTTTCATACATTTCATATAATAGACGATGGCATTTTCACGTAGATTCCGTACATGCAGATACAGTTTATGCAGGGATTTTTTTCTCAATGCCGTAAAGTCGGCTAGGTCGGTCGTGATATACAGTAAACTCAGATTTTGTGCAAACTCGGAATCCAGTTCATACTCGTAGTATAACTTTTTTTTCCCTCTTGGAGATTTTTTAAACAGAATACTGAAGCTCTTTAATAATCGAATAGAGTTTACCTGTAATTTTTTCATGGCCTGGGTTCCGGTATCCCTGTATACGATTCCTGAACGGCGGAAAGTGAAATTTTTTGTTATGAGGAGGTATAAAGCATTTTCTAGTCGGGAATCAAAAATACGGTACATTGGATCTTCAGGATGTTCATCTTGTTCCCGGTATTTTTCAGCTATTTGGGTAGGAGTTAATCCTTCCAGATGTGCAGGGTGAGGATGTTTCGATGTCAGATACCGGGGAGAAAACCCCATCTTCTGGGCAAAATTTGCCGGATCGATTATCCCGAAATCAAACAGCGTGTTTTTACGTTGCCACGCTACATACATGAGAAGCGAGGAGGCAAGTTCGTCACTGCTTTGGAAATCCAAATCGAAAGCATCACTATTGTTGGCTATGTTTTTGTCTATCCTGACAATATCTGTTATTTTTTTCTCCATTACGAAAAATTAAAATTTTCATTGTGTTGAGGAAGCTGTGTTTTCATCATTCACGAGACTCTTGACGTGTTTTCTCGGGAGCTTCTTTAGTTTCCTGAGCAGATTCTGCATTCATTGCTTTCAATAATGTACTTTCAACGAAATTATTTAAACTTCTGTTTGTTCTTCGCGCCTCCTCCTGTAAGACCTTTAACAAGTCCTCACGCAAACGGAAAGAAGTCAGTTTTCTTATTATTGTTTCCATATGAAATGTATTACATTGTATTACAAATGTAACACAATAAATGTATAAATCAAAGAAAATGAAAGAAAATCACTTTTCAGAGGAAAACAAATTGTTTTCCGGCATCCGGAGTGATCGGAACAGTTCCCGGTTTTTTTGTTCTATTTCTTCCGCAATCTGCAACATCTTCTCACTTTTTTCTTTTGCCCGTTTGTAGCAAAGATATTCCACTGTGTTGTTGTTTCTGTTGCAGGCTAATACATTCCGGACTAATGAAGGTGTACAGGATGCGATTTTAGCGATTATCTTGATGTCTTCTGCATCAAGTATCGAACGACAATATTGTAGTTGCTGAATGGTTATATTCATACAATCGGTTCAAGGGAGCCCATCAATTTTTTAGTTTGTGGGAGGAATTGAACCACTATTCCTTCTTTTGTTGACTAT
>OGLE01002078.1_pt1 | contig 13831 bp, 15 predicted proteins | sample 1572671 | NCBI WGS metagenome assembly OGLE01 (sample SAMEA2581923, study PRJEB24529) | metagenome | biome: Human gut stool | place: China | collected 2011 | reverse complement strand
TATGTTTTATAGAATATGTTTTATAGAATATGTTTTATAGAATATGTTTTATAGAATATGTTTTATAGAATGAGTGTATATCTTCTTATATGTTTAAGCTTTCCAAATATGCATCAATGAACTCAACATTTGAGTCAATGTCATACCAATCATTGTCAACATTTAGTACATGAAGCCGTGTTTCAGTTCTCCAATCTTTATAAGCTTGTTCAAGTCTTTGCCAATGTTTAGCATCCATAAACCAATTATGCATTGCTATGTCATTAAAGTCATTTTTGTCTATTGAACGTTTGCAATAAATGACAAGATGCGGAATTGTTTGAAGTTGCTTGTTATAAGCCTCCCAACATTGCATGTAGCGTTCAGTCATATGTTCAGGCCAAATTGCTTTGTTGAACACGTAATCAGTTATGAATGAACGATCACATACAAATGTATGTTTGTCAAATGCATGGTCATATGTCAGCATTTCCAAAAAGAAACGCCAATCATAGAAAAATGCTTCTCTCAAATCCCATTGGCCAAATCCAAACTTGTCATTGTCAAGTTTATGTGTCCATCTTTTACATAAAATCCAATCTGTGTGCCGTTCTAGCAAACCATTTGCAATTGAGGTTTTGCCACCGCCTTCATTTGCTTCTAAAATTAATAACATATTGAGTTCTATTTATGTTTGTAAAATTGTTCTACAATAGTTTACATTTTTTCAAACAATCTAAATAAATGTCTGATGTTGTGTAATCATATAACCATTTACAATGTGTCAAAGCATTTAACTGATTATGCCAATTCAACTTAATTGCATTGACATGATCTTTTAATTTGCTCAAATCATACACAATTAAACTGTGCATCTTTAAAATGCTTTGTAATTCTACTGGCATCCAATCAATATTGCATTTATCATACACAATTGGTACACAGTCTTGCATCAATGCCTCAACAAATCGACGTAATGAAAATGTTGTAGTGTCATATGATGGAATGATGAGTGTGTACTTTGAATGCCAAAGCAAATCCAAATATTCATCATATGATAACAATTCATCACTACTGTCAATCAAATCTTTTCTTGCAATATGTTTGCATACATATTGAAATATGAATTTAGTGTCATGGTTGAATGACTTTGTGTGCATGTACTGCAAAGTATCAATGATTTCAGTTCTGTTATTTTTGTCAGACCATACATTTGTCATGCTAAATGCAAAGTCGTGCTTTTTAAAGTCTGAACCTACTACATCTATATAACCAAACTTTTTGCCATGCAAATATGAATATTGCTGAAATGGACAAAACTCATATCCAATGTGTTCATGAAAAAAGAATTGCTTGATTGCAGGCACATGTTTATATAATTTGATATTTTGATGATATTTTGTTTTAATGTAATGCAATAATGGTGTCAATTTACATTGCATCGGGTCTTCATTGATGTTGTTGATTTGCAAAGTTTTTGTTTGTTTGCATGCAATCAAATCTACTAATTGAAAGCATATCATCATGCCGGCTTCATACTTGTTCAATGTAAATGAACTTAATGGTTCTGCAGTAGTTGCTGACAACCAATGAGCAAAATATGACACTTCTTGATTTATATCTTCAACACAAGCACCATTAAATATTGTCAATGTGTCAATGACAGGATTTACTTGTTCATAAATGAGATGCTCAAACAAATAAATACACAACCTAGTAATTGACATGTCATATGAATCTGACAAATCAAGCAAAGTTAGTTTTGCATTTTTATGATGACTATTTTGTGCAATGAATTTGCCATATGCATCATATATGTCTTTATTGATTGCAACAAATATCAATTCATCTGATGGCGTCATATGCTCAACTACAAGGTTAAGTACTTGAATTGAGCTTCCTGCTATTTGATTAAAAAATGGAACTTGTCCAGTTTGAATGATGATGTGTCTCACAATATGTTTTGTTTATAAGTATGATCTATAGATATATGATCTATAAGTATATGATCTATGGTACTACAAATTTGATTCTATGTATAGACGAGTTCCACCAAATCTATCACAAACTTTTTCAACATCAACTTTTGACATGATGCTTGAACCAACTACACCAATCTTTGCAATTTGGCCATCATTTGCATATGCATTTAAACAATGCAAAATCAGTTGAAGCTTATTGTCATTGTCAATGTCATTGTCTGAAATTTGTATCAAGTACATTGTGTTGCCAGATGCATAAATAGTAGGATCTGTTACAGTAGTTGCATGCTTAGGCATGATTGCAATGACATCGTCAAGTTCACCATAGTACACAATATGCATCAGTGAATCTGCAGTCAAGACATTCAAATCTTCAAACAAGTCTAAATTTGGCAATATGATTGGCAATTCTGTATGATAGAAACAATGTATGCCACAAGCCATTAACAATTTTAAGCCATCTAAGTCTCTATACAATTGAGTGAAATGTACATGTTTGATACCAGCTTGTACAATCAATTTTGCACAATTCATACATGGACTAAATGTACAAAACATCACTGAACCCTTTGAAGACACTGCACCGAAACTACAAAGTTTCATTAAAGCATTTGATTCTGCATGCAAAACTTCTTCATTTGTTGACAATGCACCATTTTCATTCGTGTACTCACAAACATTGGGCATTGTTGAAGGCATGCCATTGTAGCCATCTGAAATGATGCGGCCATCTTTGACAATTAAAGCACCAACTTTTGCTCGTTTAGCAAATGAATTTTGTGCCCAAATGTTTGTCATACGTAAGTACATGAAGTCACGATATAAACTTCTTGATAGTTCATATGACAATTGAATATATGATGGTTTATGTTTAGCTTTCATGTTAAATCAAATTTTCTAATTGTTCATTCAATTGTTCAGACCATGCTTGCAATGCTTTATGTTGCTTAGTCAAGTATCTTGTAATAACAACTTTCTTTGATCGTGCATAATTTAACCAACTTATAGCATCTTCAATTGAATCAAATGGTTTGAACTTGTCATTGTTAATGGTTGAACAATCGTTAACATATAACACTGGTATATTAGCAAGCATGCCTTCAATACCTCTAAATGTCATTGCATTTGCATTAAGTGAGCCAGGTTCATCAAGTACAATAGTTGCATCAAACTTTGACATGAATGCTATCATGTTTGTTGTTTTGATAGTGCCAAAGTATATGCAACGTTGTTGAAGTTCAGTTGGCATACCTTCAAGTGAACCAACAACTGAAACATGCACATCTTCATTCATAAGTAAAGACTCAATCAATTGTTGGCGTTGCACTGACATATCTTGCCATCTACAAATTGGAAACACTATCTGAGGCTTGCCATCAGCAAATTCAGCTCTACCAATGTTAAGTTCATTGTTGGCAGGATAGCCAGTTTCTTTTGACCAGTAGTACTTTGGCAAAGTTTGCAATTCCAAATGCTGAACTGTGAATGAAACATTTGGTACATGGCCTGACTCTTTCAACAAGAGCTCAATTGCGTTTGCATCACCTTGAGTCCACACTTGAACTTTTGCATTCTTTGCAAACTTGATTTTGTTAAGTTGTGGCATCATGTGTTCACGTATGTCATACCATAGCCATGTGACATTGTCAGCGCTTTCAATTAATTGCATATGTTTGTTGAACAAGTCATTGTTAACAGTTGGCCATACACAATTTGTCACGTAAACATTGATTTTGACATGTTTTGAATGTTTAATCATTTTTAAAGCCCAATCAATGTCACATACAACTGTGTTTTGACATGGTACACAACTACCAACATTTTCATCTTGTACAACTACAATTGATTTTGTATGATAATGATTTGATTCATTTATCATTCGAGCAATTGCAAAGGCTTCAGTTTGTTGTACATCTGTTTTTGAAATATCTGTCCTATGTTTTGTAAATATTGGATATCCAGGCTTTATGACAAATGTCACACAGCCACGTTCACCATTTTCATTGTTAATGTACTCTTTGTTTGTTGCATCTTGATATGACTTGTACAAATGTTGCAATCTTTCTTCAATCATGTTAGCATCCCAAGTCGGTGCATATGTCTTGTCAATAAGTTTGCACGATACAATTTCGCAATACTTGTCAACTGTGACATGAAACCAGTATAACTGTGAAGTCTTTACATTATACATTGGCACACATGGTACATGAACTCCTGAATCATCTGGTAGTTCATGCACATTGTTTGGTATATTTTTTAATGCTCTGTCATAAAATGTTTGATCACACATGTATATTTGTTGTCTATGCAAAATTTCATCAAAGCATAGTTTGACAAATTTAGTCTCTTGACGTTTGTCTTTAATTTGTTGAAGCCACTTTGGAAGTTTCAGTTTCATTTTATAGATTTTTTGTTTGTATATGACTATTGTACTACAATTTGTACTGACGTAAAAATTGTTAGCATTTATCAAGACAACATTTTGCATTTACATGAAAAATGTTGCATTTGTCAAGACTACAATTTGTATAGAATATCTTGTATAGAATATCTTATATAGAATATCTCATGAAATTCGATAAAATATGCACCTTGGAATTTCCAAGGTGCATTGTTTAACAAATTTCAAAAATAACTTATGAAGATATAATAAATAAACTTAATGTTCTTTTGTGTCAGCTTTTGTTTTAGCTTTCAATGCATGTTCAGCTTCCGATGCTTTTTGAGCATCCATCTCTTTCAATTCCTTCTCAGCAATTGCTTTATCAAGCATTTGTGCATTGAGTTTGTAACTGTCATCCAAAGCTGCAATTTCTTTTGATGCATTGTTCAATAACAATGCAAAGTCATTCAAAATGTTTGCTTGCTCAATGCCTTTAAATGTTGTCATGCTTAAAGCACGCATTGAACGTTTAAACTCAACTGGTGTGATGCTAACACGTTTTTCATTCAAAGCAGCATTGATGTACTTACCAAATTCGTAAACATCTGTCAAAATGTTCACGTCAAATTCAAGCGCCGGCAAAATTTTGTCATGTACTTTGATGTACAAGTCTTCAAGAACATTCAAATCATTACAAACAATGAATTGTGCTTTGACTTGTTTTTCTTCGAGCGTTTGTCTTGTGGTGTCTAATTCTTTGATAAGTGCTTCAAGTTGTTCAATTGAAGCATCTTTTAAATCACCAACCATTTTATCTGATAGCTTAGGCTGCATGTTAACTTTTCTTCCCATATGTTCGTTTTTATGTATTTTGTTTTTGTTATATTAGAATGTTATATTAGAATGTTATATTAGAATGTTATATTAGAATATTATAGTACCACAAGTTGAACCATATTTGCAATCACGTAACCATAGATGATGTAACCATAGATGAGTAAATGAATGCAACCTGCAATTAAAACAATCCAAAATTTATTTGACTGTCTCAGTTCCTGAAATTGATTTTCATATATGTTTGACATGAACGTGATTACAAGACCATTACCACCATAAATATGCTTTAATGTTATGGTGTCAATCCAACCACTGTTAAGTAACTTAAGTAGCACTGGTTCCATACGTGATTTTACAATTTCTTCTGCAATGCCAGTCATGTCTTCAGCTTCAGTCATTTGCTGGCCAATGACATTATAAATTTCAGTTGGCAATTGGTGCTGTGCAACCAATGACCGTTGTCCATCAACTCTCAAAAAGCCTAAATTTTGAATGACTTCAAAAAACTGAGATTGCGCAGGTTCTGCAATGAATGCAAGCCAGTCATAATAAATGTTTTTTGACAGACGTTCATACTTTATCAAATTCCACAAAAAGCTAAATGGCCACAAAATTGTTAGCAAAATGTCTTTCATATATGTATATGATTGTTTGAAATATATGCTATATTAAAGTTTGCAAGAAGTTCCAGTACAAATTGGTTTGTCATTCAAATTTGTCAAACCTATGGTGGCATTACCTGAACTGTTTATATGTAAACCTAGCTTGAATCTTTCATTCAATGAAATCAAATCATAACCACCATTGTATCGAATTGTGATGTCCTGGTCAAAATCAATGTTGCCATCAGTGTCAGTGTCACCAGAATCAGGCACAGTTATGTTTTGTTCATCATCTGTGATGATGCCATACAATTCATATTGATTTTGACTTGCATCAATTGATGGATATTGTAAGTGCAAAGTCAAATTCATGTCAATGATTGATTGTCCTGCACTGTCATCTTGCAATATGTTAAAGTTTGACTGTTGACTTGGAAAATCAAATTCATACGTACCACCATGAATCACGCCAGCCCATACAAACCCATATTGATTCAAGCCATAAAGTTGATGCAACAATTCTTCAAACACATCCAAGCCAAGCAGCCAAGTGGATGCATAAATTTTACAAGACACACTGAAATCAACTGGTAATCTATGAATTTTGGTCACGATTGACCACGGTTCATTTTCAATGTTTGCAATGAATCGTACAGGAGTACCAGCTTGTGTAATTGCATTTTGCTTGAATGATGCACTTCCAATGCTTATGATGCATCTTGGCACAATCTCAACAAAATTCTTTGCTTCAATCAACATGTCATCAATTGAACCTGTGGATGCAAGATTTTGTGTTGCACCTTGCCAGTATCGTTGATCACCAGTTGACAACATGTAAGTGTTAATGCCAAGTCTTGCATTCAAATCATTTAGCAAACCAATGAATGCATGCTTAAAAAAGTGCTTGAACTTTATTGCTGTTGCTGGAACATTTGGCAAATTGTTTGAACTGCTGTCAATGTCAGACTTGTTTTTGCCTGATGAAGTTCTAGTAAATGTTGACATATTTTTTATGAATACGGATTAAATTTCAAAAGACGACATCAAACTATCATTGTCAATGACATCAAAAATGTCATCATTGATTCTAGATTGCATAACTTGTTTTAACAACTTAGTGTCACCAGTTTTTTCCTCAATGTCTTTAGCCATTCGAAGTTTATGGTCATATGACAATTGTTCCCATGACAAGGCATAATCAAGCTCATAGAAAGTCACAATGACGTCAAAAATATCTAAAACTCGTAAAGCAATGTTTGAATGTTTCCAGCATTTTATGATAAGTTCATTGAATTTTTCAGCAACCATGTACTTGTATTTACGTTGTTTAATGCGTAAGTATCTATGATACATGGTAGTTTTCAGCCATTCTTCAAGTTCATTGACAGTGTCAGCAACTAACAGATCAGGATAAACTGAAATATTGTCATAATTGATTTCAAACCGTTCAAGTTCAGTGGCAAGCCAATTATTGTCAAATATTGATTTGCCACGACCATTATTGTCTTGGTCATCTGGTCTTTCCTCATCCAGTCTGTCAAATGCTGCCATGAAAGTGTAGTTTATATGATTTTGATTTTATAATACAACAATCATAGAATTTCAAAAAATTTGGTTGCTTTGGCTTGTTCAAAACCGATCATTTTGTCAACTGGTTCTAAACTTTTGTCAAATTTCATTGTGCATGGTATTGAACGAACATGAAAATGATTTGCAATGTCATCATCCATGTCAATGTCAACTTCAACAACTGAGACATTTTCAGGCAATTTTTGTGTTGCAAGCCACTTTGACATATTCTTGCATGGTTGACACCAAGTTGCATGTAACTTTACTATAGTGGTTTTGTTTTGTTCAGAATTTACTTGTATTTGTTGTTCTAGCTGTTCAAGTGTAGTGACTTCCATAACGTTTTGTTAAGTTTTTTATGTAATATTTAAAAGATATGTATCATTGTCAATTGTTTGCAGATTCATAGCCTTCAGAATCTTGCAATTCTTTTACATGATCACGCCAATTTGACATGAACAATGGGTCACCATAAATTTGCATAGAATGTTCTTGTTCAAGGTCTTTTAGCTCGGCAGCACATTGTTCATTAAGTTGCTCAATACGATTTAGACAACATTTTTTGAACTTCAAACCTGAACCACATTGACAAGGCTCATTGCGTTCTTGCATGTGCCAGCCTACAACTTTTGCTTTGTACTTTTCAATGATGTCATTGTGTGCTTGAGCCCATTGATTATGCAAGTCAATTGCACCAGCATCAGACTCAACAATTTCTTCAATGTCAGCTTCACGCAAGCCTCTACCTATTGCATTGTCACTCATTAAATCTGATGTCAACAATCTTTGCAGATATTTTGACAACTTGCATATATATGTCAGTTTGCCTAATTTGCGTGCAATGTACCATCGTTTACGTTGTTCATAAACCAATTTGTATGGTATTTTGACATCATCCGCATTTTCTGCAGTGATATGACCACACTTAAAGCATTGAAATTGTATTTGAGCCTCTGGTGAGCTATCAGTCAAATCTTTTGTAAACTGTTTGAAATGCAATTCATATCGTTTACAGTTTGTGCAATATATTCTATACAGAATCATATTTAATAAAGTTTAATAGTTTGCAATTCGGTGTCAATGTAACCAAGTCTGTATTGATGTGCTTTCTTTGTAGTCACAATCACTACAAATTTGTCTTGCAATGGTTCACATTCAATGCAACTTATTTGTTCTTGCTCTACAATTTTCAACAAGTCTTCATGAAAATATTGAGTGTACAATGTAGTGACTTGTTTGTACAGAGCTAAAAGTTGCAAATGTTCAGTCTCAATGTCAACGTCAAATGGTATTGCATGTAACTGATACCAAAATTTTATGCGTTTCATTTTGCTGCTATATTATATGTTAAAGTTGATGTTGACATCCATGTCGTTGAACAGCCAGAACTTGTCTGATGCCAACTCATTGAAAAGTTCTTGATAAAAACTCTACCACATTTGTTGCACTTACAGTTTCCTGCACTTCCAAAATCACCTATGATGTAGTCATTATCACCACAGCAAGGTGATTTCATGTGCTCAAAAAATTGAGCAGTTGAATTTGTTATGTATGTTTGCATGTCTACTTATATGTTGATGACTGTTGGTTTGCTATCAAACTCAAGTTGTTGATTCTTGTACTGTTTAACACGTTCTTGTGCATGTCTAATATCGTAATTACGATATCTATAAGAATCAGGCACATTTTTAAATTGCGTGTCAATCCATAATTGTTGACAAATGTCAATGATCATTGCTTTCTGTTTCAATGGATGTTTACGAATCATACGACCAATTGATTGCAACAATGTGTTATTAGATTTGCCAAGATTCACAAAAGCTGCATAAAACCATTCTTTTACTGAAACACCAGTTGACAATGTCTGTATTGTTGCAACCATAATGTGACGAGTCGGTTCCTTACGCATTGCATCAATCATTTCATGCCGTTCATGCAATGGAGTTCCACCAGTGATTGCATGCACAACTTTGTCAATGTTATGCAAAGCACAATAGGTTTGCATTGTGTTTGCAAGATTTTCAACATGACCTCGACGTTTTACAAGTACTAAAGCATTCATATCAAGCTTACATAGTATTGATGCAATGACATTGTTTGCTTGTTCACATTGCATACAATGATGGGTTTCAGCATGAATCAATTGTCCAGCTTTGTCAATGTCAAATAGCTGTGAATGCTCATTCAAATATTGGGCATAGTCATGATCAACTTGTTCACTGTGTTTGATGAGTAGTCGTTTAATGTACAAGTCACTTACAATTTCCTTGTCAATTGCTTCACGTAACGTGAACTTGCCTAAATGCGCACCAATGTATGATTGTATTGTAAGCATTAAAAGCTTGTCATTGTCATCAATTGACCCAGAAACCCCAAATTTGTATGAAGCATTTTTGCAATTACACATCAACTGTATAATTGACTTAGCCTCAGCTTTATGACACTCATCACACATGACAGCATCAAATTGTTCGAACCAATCTTTGGGCATGTTTATGAGTGACTGATATGTTCCAACAATCAAGTCACAATCATTTTGCTTGTACACGTTCCAAGCTTGTGAATGTATTTTGTACACTTTATAAGATGCATTGCATTGTTTGAAGTCAGGTTTATACGTGTTAAGTTGATATGATTCAATGTCTGAGAATGCTTGATCAGTCAACAATATTGAAGGCACAATCATCAATGCTTTGTAGCCAGATTTAAGTTTGTTATGATCACAAAGATAACGTAAAGTTAGGTAAGTCATAAATGTTTTACCCATACTAGTTGCACCAGTTAAAGTACATTTTCTAGCTTTTAGCATTTTAGTTATAAAATCCAATTGTCTGTCATATGGCATAAATGGAATATCCAACGCTTCAAAATAGTCTTGAACTTCTTGAATTTGTATAGTTGAATCAAATGTCTCAAATAAACCATCTATTATGACTTCATACGGTATTTTAGCATGTCTTAAATCATAAATAGATTTCCATAAGCCTAATGGCATATACATACCATCTATTAGCATACAAATTTTGCCTGACCAATCGCTATTATGACGTTTTTGCACTTTTGCTTTAATAAAACCTTGTACATCAGCAGTAGCTAAATTGTACAATTGCTTCATTTCAGTTTTTGATGCATCATTTATTATTAAAAGCTCACCGTGAACCGATAGTTTCATAATTATCAATTATTTCTTGTATGTTTGTACCAGTTTCAACTAAGCCATGTGCTAAAAATTTATCGATAATCGGCCATGATACTAAACTATCAGTAATATAGTCAAGCAATTCATCATCCGTATAATGAGTTATTTCACTTAATGTAATAAATGCTGCATATGGCTTTAATAAGCCTCTATATATTAAATTTGTAGCACGTTTAATTTTTGAAAAAGCTGGTTCAAATTTATATGCCCATGCAGATTTATACTCAACCAATAATAAAAATTCTTGACCCATATAAGTATAGCAAATCTCAAAATCAGGAATATACCAATGTAGTTTGCCATTACATTTATATCGTATTTCTAAGGGTTCATACCGCCATTGAATATTAAATTTCTCAAAAGTTCTAACAAGCCGATATTCTGCAGCACTTTTAAGCACAATTATTCGTTCTATATTATAACAGCATCTAAATCTAGATGTATCTAATACATATTTATTTTTGGCAAAGCCTTTGTCTAAACATTTATATGCAACGCCATCAGTAATTTGCTTATAGCCAGGTGGTAAATTATCAAATGTCCAATTAAATTCAGGCTTTCGTTTGCCACGTTTAACTGCTGCTTTGCATGATGCAGACATTTTAGCACGAATATGAGACTGATTTGTAAACTCTTTCATACGTTTACAAAATTTTTGATAATTCTCAGGTATGCGTTTCCAATCACGCATTCTATTTCTATTTTCAGGATGCTTTATATGCTCATGTTTAACAGCACATGTTACACTACAATGAGCTCTGTAACCCTGCATTACACGATTAATAAAATTAAGAGGCTTACCACATATAGGACACTCTGCATAATCATTGGTATCAGTAATATCTAATATTGTATAATCATACCAGTTTTGTAATGAGCCATAACGATGTCTAACTTCTGCAAGTTTAATCCATTCATTTGTACGTTTATCAAAATATAATTTTCTGCTTGATTGCTTAACATATATGGCCAAGTTTTTAGCAATTTTATCATAATCAAGTAACATAATGCAAAGTATGTTTTATGTTTATTATATTGTACAACAACCTTGATAAATTTACATTTATATGAATTCACAATATACAAAAAGAGTCCAAGTCAATTGACTTGGACTTTACAAATTTTAAAATAAAAAGCATGAAAACACTAAGCAAATGGGTCTGGCGCAGCACCTTGTTGTGGTGCTTGACCGGTCTGTCCTTGCATTTCTGCAATGAATGCATCAGTAGCTTGTTCAGTTGAACTTTGCTGTGATGCTGCTGCAGTTGCTTGCGCTGCTTGTTGACTTGCTTGCTTAAATGGATCTACTGGTGCTTGAGCCTGTGCAGTCTGTTGTTGACCTGTTACAGGCTGAGCTGCAGTTTGTTGGCCCTGTGCTTGTCCGGCTTGCTGATCATTGCCCTGTGCAACACCATCAATACTGATTTCCGGCCAAATGTTTGAAACATCTTCATACTTGCTCAAAATCACTTTGACTTTGCGTTTTGTAACTTCATCTGCTTCTTTGTACCCGTATTCAGCTTCAATCTCAGGTTGTTCCTCAAGCAGTTTCACAATTGCATTGTTGACTGAATTGAAATAGTTCTGATCTGATGCATACTTAGTCAAGTCTGCACCTTGGCCATCAATGAAAATTGATGAAGGCTGTGGAGCAATGTTACAAACTTCATAGTCACGCATCATTGTACCATTAACATTTTTGAGAGTGATTTTTAATAAAATATCACGTCCCTTAACCGGATGGAACACATCAATAGGCTGTTGACCCATTTTCATGTCTTCTTCCGAAGGTGCCATTGCTGACTGAATCCGCTTGTAAATAGCTGCCGGTAATTTGTAAGGCATGATTTTACCATTGTTTTCCGGATGAACTGCGTCATTCTTAATTTGTACCAAGCAAATATAGTTTGATTGCATACTAAAGTAATTTGTTGCAATCTCTTCTTGCTTAGCATCACCGGAACGTTTAAATCTCCAAAACAAATCTGATACAGGACACCACCCAATTGGCTTCATCATGTCTTCCGGCTTATCCGGATGCATGTTAGGAGTTGATGGCGTATTGTATCTAAAACCAGATTGACCATCACCAAACCAATAATATTTTACGATGGCCACCGGAATTGCCGGCTGTTTCAAGTTAGGTAAAATTCTAATGACTGCACGATAAGTTTTGTCATTTGAATCTTGCGGTTTCGGGTCAAAAAAGTTTGTACGTTGACCCCAATCTGGTTTCTGAAAACTTGTGAAATCTGTTGGTTTCACGTCAAAAATTGACAACGGTTGATTGCCTTGATTTGAATTTTCTGACATCACATTTAATTTTTAATTGTTTAACATAATTTTTGAATAGATCACTCAGATATCTTAAAATATATGTCACTAAGATATTTATTGTAAGATAAAATTATAAGATAGATATATTGTACATCGTAAAAGTAAATATTTGCAATTTTCAAACTTGAACATAGCCAGTCATTTTTATTTTATTGTTGAACACTTGACAAGTTCTTGATGGTTTCAATTGCTTCATTATACAATGCAAATGAATGTGTAGCCATGAATTTATAGAAACAACATAATAAAGCTAAAAAGTTAATATTAAAGAATCCAGGTATGCCCTTTGCACGTGGTTCTACAAACAAATTTAACAAAATGTCAAAACCAATTGCTTGTTGTGCACTGTAACAATAATGACCTCGTTCAGTTATCAACTTTGCTGTAGTGTCATTTGCTTGCAAAATTTTGACAGTGTACTTAACATCTTTATATGTCATGCTAAGTTTCAAGTTAAAGCCATTGCGATCATCTGAATCATTGCACAAATCCAAAACTGCTTCATCAATCAAAAATTTGAACTGATGCATTTGTTTCAATATGTACTTGTCATTTTTGTATGTTTGCAAAAACTTGTCATATATGAAGTCTTCCAATGTCCATTTATCTACTTGATCAATTTGAGTCCTTGTGTTCATATTTATGAATTGAATTTTATTTGTATATGTTTATAATGATGATATATAGTAATAGTAGTAATAGTAGTAATATAGTACTACAAAAGTGCAAAATTTGCACTTTTTAATATTAAAATTGACAGACTATGAGCACTTAATAGATGAAAGCAAATTGTTGGAGCAAGTCATTTGCATAGCAAATGATTAGAGCAAGCAAATTGTTAGATGAAAGCAATTTGTTAGAGCACTTAATAGAGCAAGCAAATTGTTAGAGCAAGTCATTTGCATAGCAAATGATTAGAGCAAGCAAATTGTTAGATGAAAGC
>OGLE01002073.1_pt1 | contig 13853 bp, 8 predicted proteins | sample 1572671 | NCBI WGS metagenome assembly OGLE01 (sample SAMEA2581923, study PRJEB24529) | metagenome | biome: Human gut stool | place: China | collected 2011 | reverse complement strand
TGCAACGGAGGACGGTAGGATCACCTATATTTCCCTGACCGAAGAGGGACGAAAGCTGTCGGAAAAATATAACGAGAATTATTTTTCCGGTCTGGCACCGTATCTGGAGAGCATTTCCGAAGCAGATGCGGAAGCTATGATACACGCCATAGAGACTTTTTATCAGGTGATGTGCGAGAGGAGAGAGTATTTTGAAAAATAAAGAAAATGACATGATGGATTTTACACAAGGAAGCATTTTGAAAAAGTTGCTTCGCTTCATGGTTCCCATTTTGGGAGCACTGATCTTACAGGCGGCCTACGGTGCGGTAGACCTGCTGGTAGTGGGACGGTTCGGCTCCACTTCGGGATTGTCCGGAGTCTCTACCGGTAGTCAGGTGCTGAATCTGGTAACTTTCGTGGTGACTCAGCTGGCAATGGGTATCACCGTGCTGATCGCACGGTATCTGGGAGAGAAGAAGGAGGAGCAGATCGGCAGTATCATCGGCGGCGGAACCGTTGTATTTGCAGCGATCTCGCTGGTGCTGTTTGTAATTATGGTGGGCTTTGCCCGTCCTATTGCGGTTCTCATGCAGGCACCGGAAGAGGCGGTAGGGCTGACCGCTGCTTACATCCGGATCTGCGGTGCCGGAATCTTTTTTATTGTGGCATATAATGTATTGTCAGCCATTTTCCGTGGACTGGGTGACAGCAATTCCCCGCTGCTGTTTGTATTCGTGGCATGCATTGTCAATATCGTGGGAGATCTGGTACTGGTGGCCGGACTGGGCATGGATGCCATGGGAGCAGCGCTGGCTACTGTTTTTGCACAGGCATTGAGCGTAGTGTTTGCAATTGTACGCCTTGTGAAAAAGGGACTGCCCTTTACCATTACCGGATACGATTTCCGTTGGAATCCCCAGTGCGGTAAATTCCTGCAGATTGGTCTGCCGTTAGCTTTGCAGGAGTGTCTGACGCAAGGCTCTTTCCTGGCACTGTGTGCCTTTGTCAACCGCCTGGGACTGGAAGCTTCCTCTGGCTACGGCGTGGCATGCAAAATCGTTAACTTTGCCATGCTGATCCCCAGTGCACTGATGCAGTCCACTTCTTCTTTCGTGTCACAGAATGTAGGTGCCGGAGAACAGAAGCGGGCGAAGAAGACCATGTTCACCGGTATCGGCATCGGACTTTTGGTGGGATGCTTTGCCTTTTCACTGGTGTTCTTCCGGGGGGATCTGCTGGCAGGTATCTTCTCCGCGGATGCGGCAGTGGTGCAGAGAGGGTATGAGTATCTGAAAGGTTTCGCACCGGAGACACTATTGACTGCTGTGCTGTTCAGCATGATGGGATATTTTAACGGTAATGGCAAGACCGTGTGGGTCATGCTTCAGGGACTGATCCAGACACTTCTCGTCCGACTTCCTTTCGCTTACTATATGAGTATCCAACCGGACGCAAGTCTCACCAATATCGGCCTCGCAGCCCCCATCTCTACTGCAGTGGGCATTGTTCTGAATGTGGCTTTTTTTCTCTATTTGGAACATGCTGCCAAGCGTAGTTAATTGAGAGTTACGCGGGCAATGAGCCGCGCATAGGCATAGTGAGGACAGCGATGGGCGCTTGCGCACAAATCGCTGTCTTATTCGATACGCGGGGCGTAATCATTAAATTTAGTCAATTAAGCCCCGGCAGTTTACGATACGCGGGGCGTAATCATTAAATTTAGTCAATTAAGCCCCGATAGTTTACGATACGCGGGGCGTAATCATCAAATTTAGTCAATTAAGCCCCGGCAGTCTTACGATAGCGGGGCTTAATTATCAAATATTGTGCGTAACGCCCCATACCTTGGTTTAAGGATACAGAGAAGCTTGTTCCTATCACCTGTGTCCACAGTGAGGCGGAAGGTTTCCAGCAGAAAAGGACTGCTCCCCGGGCGTAGATGCGGCGGAGACTGTGAGATTTTCTTAGAAAGTGGTTAAGCCGCAGGGGCAACGCGAACACGATGTTCGCTTTAGCCGGTAAGAGACATGGATGGCAGCGTAAAGGCGGCCCCGTCATGATGAGAAACACTTGACCACTTTCCTTTAGAAAATCCACAGTTGTAGCTAGCATCCGAGTCGGGGGGGAGTCCTTTCTGCGTGGGGGCTATGGCAACCCTACGTTACGAGCCATGTCCCCAATTCATAAATGTTTCGCAAAGGGCACTCCACATTTGTTGGCAGTTCTCTGCAATGAGCCACGCTATTCATAAGATTGTCAGCAAAAACGCTGCAAATCCTATGATCAATTTTCTGTTTTCATTCGTCGTTTCGCCTCATACATTTTGGCATCGGCCTCCCGGACCATATCGTCCATGGAACGAGGCATATTATGGGTCAGTACGGAATATCCCATGGCTACAGTAATGGGATGCTCGGAACCGTCAGGAAGCTTCAGAGTTCCCAGAGACGCTTCGAAATCTCTTTGCAGCTTGAGAAATTCTTTTTCGGAATCGGATACGGTCGACAGGAATACGAACTCATCTCCGCCGATCCGGTAACATTTTCCTAAGGAACCGAGATGTGCCGACAGAGTATCCGCTACCCGGCGGATCATTTCATCACCGCTTTGGTGACCGTAGGTGTCGTTCACATATTTGAGGCTATTCACATCGTACAGTGCCAGCAACACATGAAAATTATGGGATGCGTCCAGTCTTTTCAATTCTTCCATATAGGAAGTACGGTTCAGCAGGTCGGTCAGACCGTCGCGATAAGCCAGGCGGCTGAGCAGCTGCATGCGAACACCTTCCTGATAGTTGGTCATGAGGCGCAGGGTAACCTGGACTGCTTCCATGATCAGGAACATAAGCACACCGATCCGTGTGAAGAAGCTGGTCTCGGGAGCACTGCCGAACCATAGCAGCAGGATATCCAGTAGAACGCCAAAGCACAGACACAGAATTCCAAGGTTATGATATAGATTGTGCTTCAGATGCTGCCTTTGATTCTGATAAAACCCCTTGCCGATGGCATAGATAACAAGTGCGATCAGAATGCCAAAAGTAATATGGGTCAGACGAAGACTTTCATGGAAGTCCTTGAGACCGGTCAGATTCAGGCAGAAACGTATACTGAAATCCATGACACTGATCAGGCATACTGTCTGTACCATCACAGGGGAGTACTCTGTATACATTTTGCCAAGGTACAGAAACAGTGGAATGGTGATCAGCATCATAAAAAGTTCCGCAATTGTATGATAAATATGGCTGTTACGCAGGATCAGTTGCAGCATACGGTTATCTGCCAACATAAAGATACCGGTATTCAGAGCAAATAATCCCAGATAAAGCATCTCACTGCCGATGATGTGCTTCTTGTGTAATGGCAGATAAAACAGGATAAATGCCAGACCAAGATGGGCGATCAGGAAGCTGATGCCGAATCCGGGTGCCTTGTCGCGGATGCGGCTTATCAGAATATCTTCACTACGCCCCAGGTACATATGATTGATCTTGCCACTGCCGTCTCTGTAAGGATTATCGATCACCAGGGTGAGCGTGCGCCCGGAATCTTCCCGGTAGATCGGCAGAGAGACATAAGAGGCTCCCGGCGTCTTGCCGAAGAAAACTCCCTCCGGTCGTATGGTCTCATAGATCTGCCGGTCGTCTATCAGGATCGTGACATTGGAGCTTTTATAAAAAAAGAAAAGTGCCATGTCGTGAGTCAGCGCAGGAAGCTTCTTGGTCACTGTGCAGGTGCCGCTGATATGGGAAAAATCAACGGGGCTTCCATCGGAGGTGGTCCAGCCTTCTGAAAAGTCAATATAATCCGATATTGCCGGCTCATGGTTCTGTTTGGGCAGACTGTAGTACAGTACCGTAAAAATCACAGAACACATGATCAGGAAAAACAGTCCACGTGTAATGGAATATGAAGTTTTGTGATTGTTCGTGTTAGTATTCATATGAATTATATTATAGTAATCAGGTACCATAAAAGTCAATGTCTGTGTTGGGCAGATCAATGTCAAAGATAAAAAAACGTTGCAATGGGTGAAAAAGTATGCTATTGTGATTTTGTTGCCGCTTTAGTGCGGTAAAGATTTACTCTGGAGAGTCCTTCCACGGAAAGCAATTTTCATATTTCCGTATAGAAGGCGCCGAAGGTGTACGGCAGTAAAGCTGCCAATCTCTCAGGCAAAAGGACAGAGCATCTATATGCTTATTCCCATTCTCTTCGGAAGAAATCAATCTACGATAGGACGTCACAAGAGGTGACGGAAGGAGAGGGAATATGTTAGACATGATTAGTAACTTTCTGACCACAGTGGATGATTTCGTCTGGGGCATCCCCCTGATCGTCCTCATTCTGGCTACGGGCCTTTTTCTCACAGCCAGACTTCGTTTTTTGCAGATCACGAAGCTTCCCCATGCAATCAAACACTTAATTGCCAATGAAAAGTCGGGCGAAGACGGCGAAGTATCCAGTTTCGCGGCATTGTGTACGGCATTGTCCGCTACCATCGGAACCGGTAATATCGTTGGTGTGGCAACGGCTATTGTAGCAGGCGGTCCCGGAGCTTTGTTCTGGATGTGGATCGCTGCGCTGGTAGGTACGGCTACAAAGTATTCCGAGTGCCTGCTGGCGGTGAAATATCGTGTGGTAGCAGAGGATGGACACATTATCGGCGGCCCCTTCTACTATATCGAAAACGGTATGGGCAAGAGCTGGAAATGGCTGGCGAAGATCTTCGCTTTTATGGGTGTATGCGTAGGATTGTTCGGTATCGGAACCTTTACCCAGATCAACGGTATCACCAGTGCGGTACATAATTTCTTCGATGCAAATAATGCACATACCGTACAGCTCTTCGGCATGGACTATTCCTGGAGCGTGGTGATCTCCGGAATCCTTTTGACCATCTGCGTGGCACTGGTTGTTATCGGTGGATTAAAGCGTATCTCCACCGTGGCACAGGTCATCGTTCCTTTTATGGCAGTGACTTATGTAGTAGCCTGTCTGTTAGTATTGATCTTTAATGTAACTGCCATTCCGGCAGCTATCGTAACCATTGTACAGAGTGCGTTTGGTATGCGTGCCGTAGCCGGCGGTGCTTTGGGAGCGGTTATCATGGCAATGCAGAAGGGTATTGCGAGAGGTATTTTCTCCAACGAAGCCGGTATCGGTAGTGCACCGATCGCAGCGGCTGCAGCGCAGAACGACTCTCCTGCCAAACAGGGTCTGATCTCAATGATGGGTACCATCATTGATACTCTGATCATTTGTACCATGACCGGTCTTACGATCGTAATTACCGATTCCTGGAACGTAGGTCTGGACGGCGTGGATGTTACCACCAGAGCTTTCCAGCAGGGGCTGCCTTTTAACAGCTCTATTGCATCCTTTATCCTGATGGTATGCCTGGTATTCTTTGCATTTACCACGATCCTTGGTTGGGATTACTACAGCGAGAGATGCCTGGAATACCTGATCGGTCAGAAGCCGAAGGCGATCAAAGTATACCGTTGGATCTACATTGCCTGCGTATTCATCGGACCCTACATGACTGTTAAGGCAGTATGGACCATCGCAGATATCTTCAACGGTCTGATGGCGATCCCGAATCTGATCGCACTGCTGGCATTAAACGGTGTTGTGGTGGCTGAGACCAAGAAATACCTTGACAATGCCAAGAAAAAGTTTTAAAAAAGTTCTGTAGCCCTATCATGCGGGAAAATCTATATTTTTCTCGGAAGTGTAGAAGTGAGGAACTATATGAAAGATCTTACAAAGGGCAGACCGTCAGTTTTGATACTGACGTTTGCCCTTCCTATTTTTTTGGCCAATTTATTGCAACTTACTTACAGTCTGGCAGATACCCGCATCGTAGGTACTTTTCTGGGAGATAATGCCCTGGCGGCAGTGGGGGCCACGACGACGCTGAGCAATCTGATCGTACAATTCCTGATGGGAATGTGCAATGGCTTTGCTATTATTTCGGCACAGTGCTTCGGAGCGAAGGATATGGACAGATTGCGCAGATCCTTGGGCAATTCTCTGGTGCTTGGCCTATTGGCAGCTGTGGTACTGACGATAGGAGGGCTTGTATTTTTGCAGCCGATCCTCAGATTTCTGAATGTGCCGGAAAATCTGCTGAACACAGCAACACAGTATGTATCCGTGATCATAGCGGGACTTGTTGTTACATTACTATATGATGTATTAGCGGCGACCCTAAGAGCGATCGGAGATACCGTGACCCCGCTGATCGTGCTGGCGGTGTCGGTGGTGCTGAATATCGGAGGAGATCTGCTTCTGATCGTGGTGCTGCATATGGGAGTGCTGGGTGCCGCAGTTGCTACTGTGCTGTCGCAGCTGATCGCTGTGGTGGTGTGTGCGGTCTATCTGTGGGAAAAGTATGAAATTCTGCGGATACGTGTGGATGATCTGAAGCTGCAGGATGCCGGAATGCTCCGCAATATGTTAAGCTCCGGTCTTTCCATGGGATTCATGAGCTCGCTGGTCAATATCGGTACATTGACATTGCAGACCTCCATCAATAAGCTGGGACAGAATATTATCATTGCCCATACGGCAGCCCGCAAGATCTCCGAGATCTTCATGATCATGTTCAGCGTCTTCGGTCAGACAATGGCGACCTATTGCGGACAAAATCTGGGAGCGGGCAAAATCGAACGGATCCGCAGAGGAATCCTGTTGGCAACCGGTTATACCTGCATCTGGTGTACGCTTAATATTGTGACTGCTTATACCATCGGTGACTGGCTGGTATGGCTGGTCACCGGCAGCAAAACTCCGGAAGTGATCTACAATGCCACATTATATCTGAAGGTAGATACACTGTTCTATTATGTGACAGCGGTAATCTGTATTGTGAGAAACTCCATGCAGGGACTGGGAGAGCGGATCGTACCGCTGATCTCCAGCTCGTTGGAAATGATAGGGAAAATTGTGATCGCGGCGACGCTGGTTCCCATGTTCGGATACCCGGGTGTCATCGCAGCGGAGCCTATTGTGTGGTTTATTATGATCATTCCGCTATTGATAAAGATACTGCGTATGCCGGTCTGGAAGCAGAAAACTTAACTGTTTCGTAAACAAAAGAGATATTTTCACTTAACGTTAAGGAAAAATGACCAAATTTAACAATAAAATACTTGTAATTTTGTCGAATTGTATTACTATATGGAAAATGTTACAATGAATTTACCGAGAAAATACTTAAACGTTTTCGAGATGGACCGAATGTGATAAAGTCTTTTACAGAAAGGCAGATGTGGTAAGTATGAAGAAGACAGAGAATAAGAAAACGAAAGTAAAAGGGAACAAAAAGCCATTTTTCACAATTTCGAAAAAGATACTGGCGTTGAGCCTTCTGCCGATGATCATTGTATGTGCACTGGTGGCTACGGTGGGGGCCAAAGCATTAGAGACCGGAATTGAGAAACAGATTGAGCAGTCTCTGCAGATCGTTGGTGTCAGTGTGGATGAAACCTACACGAATCTGTATGAAGGCGATTACACCAGAGATAAGGGAGGCAAGGTGCGCAAGGGAGGCACATCCATTTCCGGGGAGACACAGTTGATCGATGGATTGCAGGAGAAGACAGGCTTCCAGGTGTCTTTTCTGTATGGAAATATGCGTCTGATCACGACATTGACCAAGCCGGAAGGAGGACGTATTAACGGTACGGCGCTGGAAGACGATGTCTATGCACAGATTCAGACTGGGGAGGCTTTGTTCCTGACGGACTGCAACATTTCCGAAGTAGATTATTATGTATATTATCAGCCATTGATCAATTCTGATGGCTCTGTGATCGGTGCCATCGAAGTGGCGACGCCGATGCAGAATGTCAAGGATACAATCTCGATGCAGGTCAAGGATATTATTCTGATCGCTGTGGCATGTGTTCTTGTGGCGGCAACGCTGGTAAGCGTATTATCCCGTAGCATGGTGAAGACCATGAAGAAGACGAAGCATTTCCTAGGCAGGATCGTGAACGGAGAACTGGATGCAGAGCCGGATGAAAAGCAGTGCCGTAAAAAGGATGAACTTGGGGATGTATATCGTATTTCTGTAAAACTGCAAAAAACTCTCCGTTCGATCGTAACAGAGATCAAGGATTCCGCGGATGATCTGACAGCATCTTCCAACAAACTGATCAAGATGGCACAGGATACCCAGGAATCTGTGAATGATGTATACCATGCTGTCGGCGAGATATCAGACGGCGCAAGGAATCAGGCCAATGAGACAACGGATGCTAATGAAAATGTAGTGCGTATCGGCGAGCAGATCGAATATATATCTGAGGAAGTAAAATCTCTGACGGATTATGCCGGCAGGATGGCAGAAGCGGAGAAAGCTTCCGAAGAGATCATGAAGGAACTGAACGGCTCCAACGAGAGCACCAAGGAATCTGTCCTGCGGGTAGCGGAACAGATAACGGATATGAACGGAGCAATTCAGAATATCACCAAGGCAGTATCCATGATTCAGGATATTGCGGACGAGACAGATCTGCTGTCACTGAATGCCAGCATTGAAGCAGCCAGAGCCGGAGAAGCGGGAAGAGGCTTCGCGGTGGTAGCAGAGCAGATCAGTAAGCTGGCTGACCAGTCTAAGCGCTCCGCAACCGAGATCCAGCAGATCATCCAAAATATCATGGAGTCTTCCGGCAGAATGGTGGAGATCATGGGTGAAGTGGAAGCCAACATGAATCACCAGCAGAGCAAGTTAGAGGAGACCGGTGTGAAGACTGCGGCAGTAGCGGATGGTGTGGAGAATTCCCTGCAACATATCGGCGGTATCCGGGAGAAGATGGATGTCTTGGGACAGTCCGGAAGCGCGATCCGTGATGTAGTGGAAGGATTGTCGGCAATCTCCGAACAGAATGCAGCATCCGCAGACAGTACAATGCAGGCGGCTCATGGCATGAGTGATACCATGACAGAACTGATGAATTCTTCTGAGAATCTGCTGGCATTAGCGGATAAGCTGGAAAAGGTACTGGATGTTTTCAAGGTATAAAGAGGGGGCCGGAAGTTGTCCGGCAGGGAGATAACATATAAATGACAGAAAATGCAGTCCAGTTTTCACAGAAAACCGGACTGCATTTTCGTGTGGTTTATTGACGGAGATACCATCATGAATTACAATATAAGGAGTGTAAGGAATTACATTATGAATATATCATACGGGATAGAAGGAGAATGCAAATGAAAGAGATGGAACGAAGTAACCGGGTGGCCATGATAGCACATGGTGTGATCAATGCATGTATGCTTTTCATTAGCGTGATCGGATTTGTTGAACACACAGTGTCGGTTCCGGTATTGGTAGTGTTACTGCTTCTTGGGATCATACCGGTTCTTGCAGAATTTATTTGTTGGAAGAGGGATCATGCGACCAAAGCTATAAAACATCTGTCACTGATCGGATTTGCGTTGTTTTATACGGTACTGCTTTTTACGGCACAGTGCAACATGGTGTATGCATTTGTAATTCCCATGATGTTTGCAGTCATGCCTTATCATGATGTCAAGGCATTTGCACTTATTAATGTGGGGACGGTGGTAGAGAATATCCTGGTGGTGCTCCTGGGAGCCACACAAGGGGGATTTGGCTATCTGGGGCAGGACGCAGGATTTATACAGATTTCGGTAATGATTCTGCTGTGCATTACATCCATCTATGCTACCATATCCAACCAGAAGAACACCGATGAAAATATAGAGAGCATTACAGCTGCGCAGGACCGCGCGGAAGCAACCTTGCGTGAAGTCATGGAAATGAGCAGCCGGATGGAGACTTCAGTAGCTGATATCACAGCGGAATTGAATAAACTGGAAACTGCTTTTGACAGTACCAAAACAGCCATGGAGGAGGTGTCTGCAGGTTCCGGGGAGTCTGCAGCGGCGATTCAGCAGCAGACGTCCCAGACGGAGGCTATTCAGGAAAAAGTAAATACTGTGGGTGAAGTGGCAGATACGATCGGAAGCAATATGGAACATACGATAGAAATACTGGATGCCGGAAAAGAAGAGATGACAGGTCTGAAGGAGCAGGCAGAGGATTCTGCAAGAAACAGTGAACTGGCGGCACAGAAGCTGGAAACGCTGGATCATTATATGCAGGAGATGCATTCCATCGTGGAAATCATCAGCAAAATAGCGAATCAGACCAGTCTTCTGGCGCTGAATGCCAGCATAGAAGCAGCCAGAGCCGGTGAAGCCGGCCGCGGTTTCTCCGTAGTGGCGACGGAGATTTCAGGAATGGCCACCCAGACAAAGGATGCTACCGGCAACATCGCGGAGTTGATCCAAAATGTATCCGGAGCGATTGGAGAAGTGGTGACGGTCATCCGTCAGATGATAGACGGTATCGGCAGCCAAAGGGAAGGAACGATGCGCGCGGCGGACAGTTTCACGGCAATTGAAGACAGCAGCTATACGATCGTGGATAATCTGGGTGAGATGCTTCAGACAGTAGAAGCTCTGAAAACAGCCAACCAGGAGATCGTGGATTCCATTCAGACAATCTCAGCGACTACGGAAGAAGTGTCTGCCCATGCCAGTGAGACACTGGAAGCGGAAGAGAGAAACAGAGAGATTCTGCAGAAAATTACTGAAAATATGAATTCTATGGTAAAAAATAAGTAACGGTTCCTGTGACAGAACGGACAGGATAGAAACAGGAGTGACAGAATATGCATGACAACGGGGTGACTTTACAGAAAAGGGTGTTACAGAATTTGGATATACCGTATTCGTATGAACTGGCAAAACGAATGGAACAGTATCGCTCACATCCGACACTGGGGTATCGCCCGGCAGGTTCTAAGGCAGAATTTGAGACCGGAGAGATGCTGAAGACAGAAATGGAAAAAATCGGGCTGTCTGAGGTTACAAAGGATGCCGTGACAGTAGACGGCTGGGAATTTCATAAGGCAGCGTTAAGCTACACGAATGCGGCCGGGGAGACCGTGTCAGCAGAGCTGGGAGCCTATCAGACAACCTTTGTCACCGATGGCCCCAAGGAATTTTCCATGATGTATCTGGGAAAAGGAACGGAGACGGACTATCAGGGAAAAGATGTCAGGGATAAGCTGGTATTGGTGGAGATTAACCAGAGGGATGAGTGGTGGATCAATTATCCGGTATACCAGGCACATCTGAAAGGAGCTGCAGCCCTGATCGCAGTGCAGAGCGGCGGCTACGGCGAAATCGACGATGAAGCTCTGAATGCACAGGATATCGCCGGACCGGAGGATGCTCCCGCTTTTTCCATTTCCAGAAAAGATGCGGCCGGCCTGCTGGAGCTGTTGCGTGATCAGGAGGAAATAACGGTCACCTTTGATGCGGAATCCAGGGTGACCAGGAACTGCACGACTTATAATATTGTGGGTAAGATTCCCGGGAAACATCCTGACCGCATGGTCCTTTTGTCTGCACACTATGATTCCTATTTTGACGGATTCCAGGATGACAATACAGCGGTCGCCTTGATGTTTGGTATTGCAAAGGCATTGCGGGACAGTGGTTTTCAACCGAACAATACCATTGTGATCTGTGCCATGGCATCCGAGGAATGGGGCGTGGTGGATTCTAATTTTGACTGGTCCACAGGAGCTTATGAGCAGATATTCACCGCACATCCCGAATGGGTGGGCAAGGTGATCGCAGATCTGAACTTTGAGCTTCCTGCTTTAGCGCATGGTACCAGAGCGAGGATCCGCAGCTGCTATGAATACGTCAGCTTCCTGGAGGAATATCTTGCGGATCTGCCGAATCTGACGATAGCCTATCCGGAAGAGACAGCAGTGACATCTCCGATCGAGACCTGGTCGGATGATTTTTCCATGGCGATCGCAGGTGTACCGTCCATGGTAAATGATTTCACCGGCGGAAGCTTTATGGAGACCCACTACCATTCCCAGTTTGACAACGATGAGTTTTATGATGAACAGGTATATCGTCTGCATCACGAGCTGTTTGCCCTGCTGATTCTGGCGCTCGATGAAACGGCAGCGGTACCGTTGCAGTTTTCACCGGTGGTGCAGCGGATCCGCAAGGGCTTGGAACAGTGTCGGGAAATCTGCTACCGCGCCGATGTGGCGGGGCAGCTGGGAGAGAAAAAGCGAATTTTGCTTGAAAAAATTGAGGAACTGGAGATTTTAAGTGACCGGGCACTTAGAAGATGCCGGGAGGAATATGAAGCGGTAGAGGAATACAACCGTAACTACAAACAGTTGCTTAGAGATGGAAAATACGACGAGGCGGAGAAACTTTTCCGGCAGATCAGACCGCTGGAACAGAAGCTGCTCGCAAGGTTCCAACAGGAGCAGGACGCTTTTGTGCGGATTGACTGGTACGGAAATGTGTTGTATCCTCATGAGATATGCAGTGCAAATCTGAGACTTCTGGGCGGAGCGGTGAGAAATCTGAAGGAACAGAGACTTTCCTCCGCACTTCGTAAGCTGTATCAGGTAGACAACAATGCCTATGCCTTTAATTTTGATGAAGAAGTATATAGGCATTTTACGGATTATGTATTCCATCAGCCGAAGGATCGCCTGAAATGGGGTTACGGAAGGCTGCCGGAGCATGAAAATCTATATGGAACGGTCAAGCAGCTTCTCCAAAAAGAAAAACAACTGGAGACGTTGACAGGATCCGGTATGAAGGAAATGGACTACCGGGAAGAAATTACCAGCCTGGAGCATGCATGCAGCAAGCTTGTGGTCAGCCTGATGAATATCGTGCAACAAATGGAGAAATCTGTGACAGAGATATTCGAACTGTAAGGATGGCGAGAGCAGAGCACGGAACGATCCACAGACAACAAAGCCGGGGAATGACATCATCATAATAAGGAGATAACAGTAAATACAATTATGGAAAGTGATAAGTTATATCGTGTGCAGAAGGAAGACCTTCCGAAAGTGGAGAAAATGCTGAATCAGTGCTTTGCACACGATCCGTTGTACGAGACGCTGATTCCGGATCCGGAAGTCCGTAAAAATCTGATGCCGGAGCTGTTTAAATGTGACATGGATGAATTTTATGCGACCTGTGAGATCTTCGCAGACAGCGCGGATCTGAACAGTGTATTGGTGGTATCGGATGAAGCGGAGCCGTACAATGTATTTCAGTTCTATTTTACAGAGGCCATGGCTGCTTTACAGACGGATTCCTATCTGATCAAGGAGGATCCTTCGTTAAAGACATTTCGGAATTTTATGAAGGGTGAGGATTATCTGAATTCCAGCTGGACGGATCAACTGCATCAGAATCAGCGTCTGCATATCATTTATCTGGCGGTGGATCCATCCATGCAGCATCACGGAATTGCAGCGGAGCTTCTGGAGGAAGCCATTGGCTATGCCCAGAAGCACAAACTGATGATCTCCCTCGAAACACATAATCCAAAAAACGTGGAATTCTATGAAAAGTTCGGATTCAAAGTATATGGTGTGATGGAGAAGAATTTTCCGTTAAAGCAATACTGTCTGATCCGTGAAGTACAGTAATATTGCTGAAAATTTCAGAAAAATCCGGAAACGCAACTGCCGGTTGACAAAATTTCAAGGGCACTTGGTAGTTGTCAACCGGCTCTTTTGTTATGATTTTCCTATGTCGACGATCTATGTGTGCACAAGAAAACATTAATAAAAGAAGGAGAGAATGAAAATGATCCTGTCAGAAAAAATAATAATGTTGCGTAAGAAATATGGGTGGTCCCAGGAGGAACTGGCAGAACGCCTGGACATTTCCAGACAGTCTGTATCCAAATGGGAGAGCGGGGATTCACTTAGATAAAGATACCACACCATTCCCACGCTGACTTTTGCTCAACCGATA
>OGLE01002061.1_pt1 | contig 13935 bp, 12 predicted proteins | sample 1572671 | NCBI WGS metagenome assembly OGLE01 (sample SAMEA2581923, study PRJEB24529) | metagenome | biome: Human gut stool | place: China | collected 2011 | reverse complement strand
CGATGAACAGGTTTCCGTCCTGTTCTGAAATCTGATAGGTTTCCGTTTGGATAGTTCCCCGGTAGGTCTTTCGATAGGTTGTTACCCTGTATTGCCCGTTTTCTTCAAAAAGGGTAAACGCCGGACGGTTCTTTATGCTTTCCCAGTCGCCACGCATTGCCCTAAGACGGTCGGCGTTCGTTTCCTTACAGGAGGAGAGCCCCAGTAACAAGGTGCATAGCAGCACCGGAAACAAGAATTTTAAATGTTTCATACTGATTGATTTTTAAATTGTTAATTGATTATTTTTCGGGATTGCGCTTGCTTTCGGCAAGCCGTTTGATAGCCAGTTCGAGGTTGCCGCCCAACTTTTCAGACAAGGTGAAAAGTTCCATCTTTTCCGTTTCTTCCGTTGTGAACGTGTAATATTCTTCCAAACTCACTTCTGTGGCATATACGGCGGATTGTGTACCGCCTAAGCCTATCCAAACTTCCTTATATTTCCGGTTGGGATGGTTGGCAAGGTTGATGGAAAGCACCTGTGAACGTTCCTTGTCGGTCAGTCCCAAAAGGTTCTGTATGCTATCGAATTTATTAAGGTACTTCCGTTGGTCGAGCAGTATCTTACAATCCGAATTGTTTATAATACTCTCTTTTACAATGGGTGAGGAAATAATATCTTCGACCTCTTGGGTAACAACAATCGCTTCGCCGAAATACTTTCTAACCGTTTTGTAAAGGTATTTTATGTAATCCGCCATATTCGCTGATGCAATCGCTTTCCATGCTTCTTCAATTAATATTAATTTCCTGATACCCTTTAATTTACGCATCTTATTAATGAACACTTCCATGATGATAATCGTAGTAATCGGGAACAGGATTTTATGGTCTTTGATATTATCCAACTCAAAGACAATGAAACGTTTATGTAGTAAATCAAGTTCCTTGTCGGAGTTCAGCAGGTAGTCGTATTCACCGCCACGATAGTAAGGTTCTAATACATTCAGAAAGTTGTCTATATCGAAATCCTTTTCCCGGACGTTCTTTTCTTGCAGGTGCGCCCGGTAGTCATTCCTCACATACTCGTAGAACGTATTGAAGCAGGGAGTAACGGAACTGTCTTTGGTAATCAGTCCGATATAGGAGCTTACAGCGTTCGACAAAGCCACTTCTTCCGCCCGTGTGGGTGCTTCATCGTCCCTTTTCCACAGGGTCAGGATAAGCGTTTTGATACTCTCTTTCTTTTCAATATCAAATACCCCATCCTCTACATAGAAAGGATTGAACGCTATCGGGTTTTCAGTGGTATAGGTAAAGTAAATCCCATCTTCCCCGTGCGTTTTCCTATTTATCATTTCACATAGACCTAAATAACTGTTTCCGGTATCAACCAGCAGGACGTGCGCATTTTGTTCGTAATACTGGCGCACCATGTGATTGGTGAAGAATGATTTGCCGCTACCACTCGGCCCAAGTATGAACTTGTTGCGATTGGTAATGATACCTTTTTTCATGGGCAGGTCTGAAATATCAATGTGCAACGGCTTTCCCGTGACCCTATCCACCATCTTGATACCAAAGGGAGAAAGCGAACTTTTGTAGTTCGTTTCTTCGGTGAACAGGCAAAGAGCCTGTTCGATGAATGTATAGAAACTTTCTTCCGCCGGAAAGTCCGCCTGATTACCGGGTATGCCCGCCCAAAACAGGGTCGGCGTGTCGGTGGTGTTATGGCGTGGCTTGCACTCCATAAGTGCGAGCTGTGACCCCACATCATTTTTAATGTGTTTGAGTTCGTCCCGGTCGTCACTCCAAGCCATGATATTACAATGGCAACGGACGGAGATAAGCCCCAGTGAATGTGCTTCGTTCAAATATTCCTCTATCCAAGACTTGTTAATCTGATTGGCACGGCTGTATTTGGAAAGGGAGTGCATATTGCGAGCCATCTTTTCAAACTGTTTCAGGTTCTCCGTATGGTCGTCAATGAAGATGTACTGGTTATAGATATGATTGCAGGAGAGCAACACGCCCACCGGAGAAGCAAAAGATAATCTGCAATCGCTCCGGTCGGTGGATAGCTTTTCATAGCGGGTATCTGTTCCCACCTTGCCCGGCATATCTTCCGCATCCGAAAGGGTATGCAAACAAAAAATATCGTCACCGATCCGCATATCTTCGGCATTCAGTTGAATATCTTTCAGTGTGGTGGTGTCGGTCTGTGAGAGTGAAAAGTATTTCTCCACGATACCCGCCGTTTTCCTTGTTCCGGTTATCTCGTCCGAGTTCAGGCGGGTAAGGGTAATGAAACCGCTATCGTTCATAATACTTTCAAACTGCCCCACCGCTTCAAGAAACTTTGTGACCGTTTCCTTGTCCTTTATCTCTTTGGGGACAAGGAAGCCCCGGCAAAGAGTAGAAAAATTACTCTGCATCCGGCTACGTTCCTTTGTCGTTTTCGTCAGAAACAAATAGCAGGTATGGTTTAAGAACGGTCTTTCATTAAAATGCCGTTCAAAGGAACGGGAAAGGAAACTCAAATCATCCTTTTGGATGTCAGGCGCATAGTTTTCTTTGATGAACCAGTCCTGTTTATGTACGATGCTGTAATCGGGCAGCACCTTTACCGCCTTGTTCCAAGCGGAATGTATCGCTTCGTATTCGGCTGCCGTGACGGTGAACAGTTCGGGCAGTTCCACCCGGAACGCTACTGTTATGTCTGCATCTTTGGAAACGATGCACCCGTTTTCCACCGTGAACAGTGGAAACTTGTTTTCCAGCGTAGTAGCTTTTAATATATTTCTCATTTCGATGCTTGTTTTAAATGGAATAATCGGGATATGGCTTTTCGGTTGATGATATGGAAAGGGTGGCTTTTGCGTGCGGACAATTTCATTAACCCGTGTGTCCCGTACTTTTCGTTTAACCGGAATGTGAGCCATACAAGCAGCGTTGCCGAAGTAACGCCGAAGATGATGCACACCCACTGGTTAATGCCTACCATGTACATGATGATGAAAAGCACGAACAGGGCTAACAGCCCGCCCGCAAAAATGAAAAGATACTGACTTTTCAACCCTTTAAACTCAACTGGCTTGCCTATCCCCCTGTTAATCGGATAGTCTGCCATAGTCCATTTCTTTAGAGGAAGAATGAACGTAGGATAGTGGCAGCGACAATCAAAAAGATACAAGCACCGAACCACGAAGCCGCCGTTTTGCTCGTATCGGGGTCACCCGAAGAAAACTTGCCATATACTTTCACGCCGCCAATCAAGCCCACCACCGCACCGATGGCGTAAATTAATTTTGTTGCCGGGTCGAAATAGGACGTTACCATGTTGGTAGCTTCTGTAATACCCGCCATACCGTTACCTTGTGCAAACGTAGCGGATGCAGCCAATAGAGCGACTGCCGAAAAGAGAACTTTCTTTTTCATTATAAATACATTGATTTTTAAATTGCCGGACGGTTGGATAGTCCGCCCGGCGGAGTGATTAATAATTGAATTTTTGTGGTTGCGGGGAGTGTTCCCCAGTGTTCAGAAAGGTTTGTCTTAACCGTAATCTCTTTGTTTCATCATCTTATTATTTAAAGTTTACCATTAAAGAAAATCGTTCATGTCAAAATCTGCCATTTCATTACTTCCGGCAGCCGGGACGGTGGCGGGCACGGGTATCTCATGCTTTTGTAAAAGTTCCGCTACCCGTGACCTGCCCCCGTTTATCTGCTCCACCAGCGAATGAAACAGGTTTGTTTCCGTCCGGCAGATGGTTTGAACCGCTTGCCGTTCTTCCGTTTCGGACGCTTGTTTTATCTGAATGACCTGAACCATTTGCGCCAGTTCCCCCAGCGTGATACCTTGCGCCATTTCCGGCTCACCGTCCCCCATGTAACAGGCGATTTCTTCCGCTTCGATTTCATCCGCCGAAACGTCCGTTTCTTCCGTATTTTCCGTTTCAAATTCCATTTCAAATTCGGTATCAATCGCTTGCGCAGCAGGTGTTTCAGTTACCGTTTCATCGCTTTGCGGGACAAATATAGAAGCATTATCAACCCCTTTTGAAAGGTGTCCTAAGATGTCCCCGTTTGTCCTCATTTGTCCCATCCGGTAACGACTTGCACCTACAAGAGAATCACCGTTTCCTGTTTTCACAGTCGGTTTGCTTTCCGGTTGTTCCGGCTGCTTTTTCCTACCCCTAAACCATGTTCCCAAGCTATCCCGGTATCGCCATAAAAAGATGGCATAATACAGGAGTGTTCCGATAATAAACCATTTCAACATATCAGAACGGCTTTTCAAATTTGCTTTCGTACAGTTCGTTTATCTCGTCCTGAAACTGGTCGAAATGCCGGAGCAGGATATTTTCTACATAGCTGCTGACGGTTGCCTTGCGTCCGCCAATAACAGTTACTATCTTCATTAGCTTTTCGTGGGTGGTACGGCTGACATATAACGGTTGTCGGTCGGTCAAGTCCACCCGCATGAAATAGGTTGCCCGGTAATCGCCCGGAGCGTTCTTTTTCCGGCGGGCAGGTTCTTTCACGGTCTTTTCTTCCCTTGCCGTTTCCTGCTTGTCTGTTTTATCATCCGGTTTATCCGGTGTTTCTATTTCCGTTTCCATTGCCGCCGACGGCGTTTCCTGTTTCTTCACGGGCAAGCCCTGTGAAATAATCTCTTTCATAAAATCCTCGTCAATTTGCGGTTTCCCGCCGCTTTGCTTTGCCATATCGTTACAGTTTTATAAGGTATGCGATTTCGGTTATCAGTTCTTCCATGTTACTGCCTTTTACCAGCCGTTTGTCCGCCGGGAACAGCGTAGAACGGAACACGGTTTTACGCTGTGCGTCCAGTTCCTTTTTGAATCGTTTCGTGTCCGGGATAAATACTTTCATCAGGGGTAGTTCCAATTCCCCGATAGTCTGTTCATACAGGGTGTACAGGTCTGTTTTTTCCCGTCCATCTACCATGTTCCAAAACAGGTGCAGTCCTTTCAGTCGGCACGCTTCATTCTTTACCAGCAGTTTATGGATAGCCACCGCAAAGGAAAGGCTGCTTTCCAATACCACCCGGTCGGCGGCTATGGGAGTGAAAATGTAGTCCACCCCTGAAAGCGAATTGATAACACCCTCACTGTTCACCGTTCCGGGCAGGTCGAAAAAGACCACATCATAATCCGACCCGGCAGACGCAAGAAATTCATCCGCCGTTTTTATCGCTTCGTCCGGCGAACTGCATAAGACTGGGTACGCTTTCTTTCCCAGCGTCTTGAACTGGTGAAAGGCAAGCTGTTTGTAATAATCGTCACCGTTTACTTGTTCGGCATCCCGTTTGCGCATGGCACTGATACTGTGTTGCGGGTAGTCGCAATCCACGACCGCCACGTTATACCCTTTCAGGTAAAATAGGTAACTTGCCACCAAGACGGTGAACGTTGTTTTGCCGACCCCGCCCTTTTGGGTGGAGAAAGCCACATACAAGGTTTCTTTCTTCATTGTAATAATTCTTTTTTGTGATACATCTTTATTTCATTCCATCCGTACAGATTAACGGATGGTTTTCTTTCGTGCCATGTTGAAAGCTCAAAAGCCGGAATGACTTCTTTTTCTCTTTCCTTGTTTCTTGCTATCTTTCTACAAAGGCAGGTTGTTTTCTTCCTTGCTTTTTTGTTTTCATTCATTCCACAAAGACAGCTTGTTTTCTTTGCAGACCGTTTGCTTTCCCGATTGCAAGCCTGTTTCCTTTCAATCATTCCATCCGGTTTGTTTTCTTGCTTTCTTGAAATATTGCAATCTTGAAATCTTGTTTTCAAGTTTTCAAAACCGCTTTCTTTCCGTCCGCTTTCCGTTACATATTTCCATCTATCCATATTGCTATCTTTCTTGAAATCCGGGACAAATAAACGTAGAAAAACAACCCCTTTCGAGATGTGTCCTCAAATGTCCACGTTTGTCCTCATTTGTCCTATAACCCGCTATTTCACAGCATTTTTAATACCTGTTACTTTGCAACCGAAAGGTATCGGTCAGGCTAACCAAGCCCCCGCCGCCGGGAGCGTTCCAATATCCGCTAACTCCAATCCGTCCGTAGGCGGATTTTTATTTGCACTGGCAAATAGCAAGGTGTGTTCTGCGCTGCTTGAAATTCTTTCAGCAGCTTTGAACGCCTTGCCCGGACGAAGCCGGGATAGGGTCACTCCGAAGTCGTAACCCTTTAAAGAAATATAGCATGAAACAGAAAAATGAAAATGCGCCCCGTCCGGGTGGCGCAGGACGCAAGCCCAAAGCAGACCCGGCAGTGTTCCGGTACTCTATCAGCTTCAATGCGATAGACCACGCCCGCTTTTTGGCATTGTTCGACCAGTCCGGTATGCGCACCAAAGCGCATTTTATCACCGCCCGCATCTTTGGCGAACCGTTCAAAGTGATTAAAATAGACAAGGCGGCGGTAGAATATTATACCCGGCTGACCGCTTTATATTCCCAGTACAGGGGTATCGCCGTGAATTATAATCAGGTGGTAAAGGCTCTCAATACCAATTTTTCGGAGAAGAAAGCACTCGCTTTTCTCTATAAACTGGAAAAGGCAACGATAGAACTTGCCGACCTGAACCGCCAAATTATTGAACTGACCCGTGAGTTTGAAACAAGATGGTTGCAAAGATAAGCGTAGGCAGTTCCCTGTTCGGTGCGCTTTCCTACAACCAAAACAAGGTGGACGAAGAACAGGGAAAGGTACTTTTAAGTAACCGTATGTTTGAAAGCGAGGACGGAAATTTCAGCATCAGGCGATGTATGGAATGTTTCGATATGCACCTGCCCGCAGACCTGAAAACGGAAAAACCGATTATCCATATCTCCCTGAACCCGCACCCGGACGATGTGCTTTCCGACAACCAGCTTGCGGATATTGCCAAAGAGTATATGGATAAGTTGGGGTACGGCAACCAGCCGTATATGGTTTACAAGCACGAAGATATTGCAAGGCATCATATACATATCGTTTCCATCCGGGTGGATGATACGGGCAAAAAGATAAACGACAAGTTCGAGCATATCCGCAGCAAACAAATCACCCGTGAACTGGAACAGAAGTACGGGCTGCATCCGGCAGAGAAGAAACAGGCAGCCGAACGCCCTGAACTTAAAAAGGTGGACTACCGGACAGGGGACGTAAAGCACCAGTTATCCAATACGGTGAAAGCCCTTGCCAGTAGCTACCGTTTCCAAAGTTTCACGGAATACAAAGCGTTGCTATCTATATATAATGTACAGGCGGAAGAAGTGAAAGGGGAAGTGAACGGTAAACCCTATAACGGCATTGTCTATTCGGCGACCAATGACAAGGGAGAAAAGCAGGGAAACCCGTTCAAATCTTCCTCTTTGGGAAAGTCGGTAGGTTACGAAGCCATCCAAAGGCACATCAAGAAATCCACAAAGGACATTCAGGACAAGAACCTGAAAGAGCGTACCCGCCGGACGGTCGCCGCAGTGATACAATCCGCCCATAATCGTAAGGAACTGGAACAAGAACTGAAAAAGAAAGGTATAGATGTTCTTTTCCGGCAGAACGATACAGGCAGGATATACGGTGTAACATTCATCGACCACGAAAACCGTACCGTCCTGAACGGTTCACGGTTGGGAAAGGACTTTTCCGCCAATGTGTTCAATGACCTGTTTTCCGGCTCCCGTACTTTGACGGGAAACAGCAAACAGGAAATGCAGGAACACACGCCGGAATATAACCCGACCGGACACCTTGAAAATACAGGTAAAGCCATTGCGGGACTGTTCAGCCTGTTATCCGGCGGGAATGATACACCGTCCGATAACAGCCAAGTTCCGCCACCCAAGAAGAAAAAGAAGAAGAAACAAAAACGTATTTAGTAATCCTAAAAATTCAATTATGCAAAACGAAGATGATTTAAGAGGACTGGCAAAAGTCATGGACTTTATGCGGGCAATCAGTATTTTATTTGTAGTGATAAACATTTACTGGTTTTGTTACCAGTCGTTCCGGGAGTGGGGTATCAATATCGGGGTAATCGATAAAATCCTGCTGAACTTCCAGCGTACCGCCGGGTTGTTCTCCAATATCCTGTACACCAAACTTTTTTCGGTGGTGTTCCTTGCGCTTTCCTGTTTGGGTACAAAAGGAGTGAAAGAGGAAAAAATCACATGGAATAAGATTTATGTGTTCCTGACAATCGGTTTTATCCTGTTTTTCCTGAATTGGTGGCTGTTGGTTCTGCCGTTGCCACTGGCGGCAAACACGGCATTGTATATCTTTACCATGACAGCCGGGTATCTTTCCCTGTTGGCTGCCGGAGTATGGATTTCCCGCCTATTGAAAAATAACCTGATGGATGATGTATTTAATTTGGAAAATGAAAGTTTCGCACAGGAAACACGCCTGATAGAAAACGAATATTCCATTAACTTGCCGACCCGTTTCTACTATAAAAAGAAGTGGAACGATGGGTGGATAAACGTTGTAAACCCGTTCAGGGCAAGCATGGTTTTAGGCACACCCGGTTCGGGAAAATCGTATGCGATAGTCAATAATTACATAAAACAGCAAATCGAAAAAGGCTTTGCTGTTTATATTTATGACTATAAATTTCCTGACCTTTCGGAGATAGCTTACAATCACTTAATCAGTCATTTAGACGGGTATAAGGTGAAGCCTAAATTCTATATGATTAACTTTGATGACCCACGTAAAAGTCACCGATGCAACCCGATAAATCCGGCGTTTATGACAGACATATCGGACGCATACGAAGCCAGCTATACCATCATGTTAAACCTTAATCGCAGTTGGATAACCAAACAGGGGGACTTCTTTGTGGAAAGCCCGATTATCCTGCTGGCTTCTATCATTTGGTTTTTGAAAATATATCAGGGTGGTAAGTATTGTACATTCCCGCACGCTATCGAGTTCCTGAACAAGAAATATGCTGATACATTCACTATTTTAACGAGTTATCCCGAACTGGAAAACTACCTTTCACCATTTATGGACGCATGGGAATCGAATGCGCAAGACCAGTTACAGGGGCAGCTTGCAAGTGCTAAAATCCCGCTTTCCCGTATGATAAGCCCGGCTTTATATTGGGTAATGACAGGTGATGATTTTTCATTGGATATAAACAACCCGGAAGAACCTAAGATATTGGTAGTAGGCAACAATCCCGACCGTCAAAATATCTATTCCTGTGCTTTGGGATTGTATAATTCCCGTATCGTGAAGCTGATAAACAAGAAGCACCAACTCAAAAGTTCCGTAATCATAGATGAATTACCGACCATCTATTTTCGGGGACTGGATAACCTGATAGCAACGGCAAGAAGCAACAAGGTAGCGGTCTGTTTGGGCTTTCAGGATTTCAGCCAGTTACGCCGGGATTATGGGGATAAGGAAAGCAAAGTTATCGAAAACACAGTGGGTAATATATTTAGCGGTCAGGTGGTTTCTGAAACGGCAAAAACACTTTCAGACCGTTTCGGAAAGGTACTGCAAAAACGCCAAAGCATGACTATCAACCGGAATGATAAATCAACCTCTATCAGTACGCAGATGGATAGCCTGATACCACCCAGTAAAATATCCAACTTAACACAGGGTATGTTTGTGGGTGCGGTCAGTGACAATTTCGATGAACGGATAGAGCAGAAAATATTCCATGCGGAAATTGTGGTGGATAACGAGCAAGTGAAACGGGAAACAGCCAACTACAAGAAGCTGCCCCAAATTATAGATTTCCGGGACGAGGACGGGAACGACCGGATGCAGGAAGAAATACAGGCAAATTACAACCGGGTCAAGCAGGAAGTCCAGCAGATTGTCACGGATGAAATGGAGAGAATAAAGAATAACCCAGACTTGCAGTACTTGGTTAAAGAAAAAAAGAGTGAATATATGCCTTGATTTCAAAGAAATATCATTGTTTATCATTATATTTGCAAATAATATCAATAAATATATCATATGGGCATTCAATTTAATAGGATTAAATCTGTATTGGTTGAAAATAATCGTACAAATAAATGGCTTGCAGAAATGCTAAAGAAAAATGAAGCAACTGTTTCACGCTGGTGTACTAATGAGAATCAGCCATCCATTGAAACCCTATATCAAATAGCACAGGTTTTAGATGTTGATATAAGAGAACTTTTGAATAGAACTAAATAATTTTTTTAATATGGCACGAGCAGATTTGCTAGTAGATTTAATAAAATATGCAGTTTCCGGTAATAAGCCTATGATAAGGAAAGTTGCTGAAGCGATTATTGCTGAAGAAAGAAATAAACAGCATACAATATTAGCAGACAAACTTGAACTAGAATTGAATTATATTTCTAAAGATAATGGTAATAATTTAGGTAATATAACTAATAACCGTTCATTTGTAGAGGCTAAAGCCGAAAATTTGGTAACAGAAATAATACCCCAAAGGCAATTATCTAGTTTGATCCTGCCTAAAGATATAATTGCTACTTGTGAACAATTTATTCAAGAGCAATATCGGGTAGATTTACTTCGTTCATACGGTTTAGAACCTAGAAATAGAATATTATTAATAGGTGCGCCTGGAAATGGTAAGACTTCTTTAGCTGAAGCTTTAGCCGAAGCTTTAATGGTTCCTCTTTTTGTTGTAAAATATGATAGTATTGTTGGTGCCTATTTAGGAGAAACAGCTTTGCGGTTAAGGAAATTGTTTGATTTTGTAAGTACCCGAAAATGTATTCTTTTTTTCGATGAGTTTGAAACATTAGGTAAAGAGCGAGGTGATACCCATGAAACAGGTGAAATAAAACGTGTAGTTAGTTCTTTATTGTTGCAGATAGATAATTTGCCTAGTCATGTGACAGTTATCGGAGCCACTAATCATCCTGAATTATTAGACAGAGCTGTTTGGAGAAGATTTCAATTGAGATTAGCTCTCCCAATGCCTACTAGAGCGAATATTTCTTTGTGGGTTGAAAAATTCCAACAACAACATAAGATAAAATTGGGATTTGCTTCTGAAACCGTAGCGAAAAAACTTATGGGGGCAAATTATGCAGAAGTCGAAGAATTTGGATTATCAATTCTAAGAAAATATGTTCTTTCTTTACCCAATTCTAATATTAAAAATATAGTTTCAGAAGAATTAAAAAATTGGAATAACAAGACAACAAAAGTAGAACCCATTAAAATAGGAGAATAAATCATGACTCAATATCCGTTATTATTTTTTCCTGATAGAGAAGAAGTTACTCGAAGTAAGTTAAATGGTGGGGGCGGAAATATACATAAGCCTTCTACCCAAAGACAAGGAGAAAGACTATCTCCACGTTTTAACGAATTGTGTACTGCATTAGAAGCAAAACGCTTTCAATTACAACAATCATCTAGTGGTATAGACCCAGAGGAAGTGTTGGTTCTTGAAACTGTTGGAAGTATAGAGGAATTTGCTAAGTCAGTTGTAAATATAGAAGGCTTTGAGTGGTTAGGTGAAATAGAAATAGATGATATAGAACCAGATGATGATTTTTATGATGAAAAAAGCGAAGCAAAGTATTTAAAGGGGAGACTTTATTTAATTTCTACCAACATAGCAGCAATGAATCAGTTGTTATCGTTATGGAATCAATTTATCCAAGACCCAAATATAAAGTTTCAAAGAGGATTTGGTAAATTCAAAGATGTATTTAAGCAATTAAAGGATATTAGGCGTTGGGATGTACAAGATAGATTTGATGAAACTAATGTACTTAATATTTGGAAACAAAATTTAGAGTTAGCTCCTGATCAAGTTATAAGATTTGAAATAGAATTATGGTATCGAAATAATATTGAGTTGCGACAACAAAGCTTCTCATCTGTACAGAGTTTATTAAATTCTATGGGTGGTAATGTAGTTACTTTCTCTGAAATATCAGAAATTTCTTATCATGCTATTTTAGCGGAATTACCTGCGAGTGAAATACGTAATATCATAAATAATCTTGATGTAGCATTAGTAAAATGTGATAATATTATGTATTTTAGACCATCAGGTCAAATCATAATGGATAATACTCTTATAGAAGAATCAGGAAGTGATTTAGAAATATCTGATAATATATTGCCAGTAGGTGAACCGATAGTTGCAATATTTGATGGATACCCTCTTGCTAATCACGAAATTTTAGCTGGAAGATTGCAAATTGACGACCCTGATAATATAGACCAAGCATATCAAGCAAATGAAAGAAAACATGGTACAGCAATGTGTTCTTTAATAGTAAAAGGGGATATCAACAATAATCAAGGCTATATTTCTTGCCCTTTATATGTACGTCCAATAATGAAGCCTAATGAATATGATAGGACAGAATATGTTCCCAATGATATTCTGTTAGTCGATACAATTCATCGTGCAGTGAAGCGAATGTTTGAGGGAGATAATGATGAAACTCCATCTGCTCCTATGGTAAAAGTAATAAATTTGTCAATTGGAGACCCTGATAGAGTTTTTTATAATACAATGAGCCCTTTAAGTAAATTATTGGATTGGTTAAGTTTTAAGTATAAAGTGCTTTTTATTGTTAGTTCTGGAAATAACTATAATGAAATAATTCTTGATATTAGCCAGTCAGAATTTAATCAATTGTCTAAAATTGAACAAGAAAAAATATTTGTAAAGAAGATATTAAATAATAGCCGTAACTGTCGATTAATGTCTCCTGCAGAAACAATCAACAATATTACAGTAGGTGCTACGCATTCAGATTTTACCATAATAGATGAGAGCGAACGACGTTTAAATCCATATAGTAATATATTTCCAAGTACTTATACTTCTATTGGAAGTGGGTATAGAAGAGCTATAAAACCGGACTTGGTATATGATGGAGGGCGTCAAATGTATGAATTTGATATAATTCAAAATAATGTATTAAAACCAACAAGGTATAAACGTAAACCTGGAATTCTTGTTGCAGCACCAGACTCTACTTTAAGTAAAACAATGTATGAACTTGGCACAAGTAATTCTGCTGCACTTATGACACGTAATGGATATTTCTGTTATGAAGCTCTCTCTGAATTAATGCAAATACATGATATTGGAAATCAATTTATATCGATATTAATAAAGGCAATGTTAATACATGGTTGTAGTTGGGACAATATAGGCGATTTTATAGAAGAGCGATTAGATAGTAATCTTGATGCGTATGCTATAAAAAAAATAAAGAGTAAATGGATTGGTTATGGATATCCTAATATAAATAAGGCTATTGAATGTTCAGAGCAAAGAGCCACTGTAATAGGTTTTGGGGAATTAAGTGAGGAGGAAGCACATATCTATAAATTACCTATTCCGCCATCTTTAGCATCTCAAACAATCAAAAGAAGACTGACAATTACTTTATCATGGTTTTCTCCTATTGCTGCAACTACTCAAAGATATAGAACATCCAAATTATGGTTTGAGGCAAAAAATAAAATGGCTAACAAAAGAATAAACTCTGATGACAAAGCAGTTAAGCGGGGAACTATTCAACATGAAGTTTTTGAAGGAGCATCTGCGGAAGCTTTTGTAGATGGAGATGTGATTAATATTAAAGTAAATTGTAGTAAAGATGCCACAAGTTATTCTGATGAAATTCCATATGCAATCATTGTAACTTTAGAAGTAGCAGAAGCTATTAATTTACCAATTTATCAAGAAATAAAAGAACGGATAGTAGTTCCAGTCTCTGTTGAACAAAGAATATAATTAACAGCTTTATTATTTTATTCCTATTTTAAACCTTGTTTTATTTCCGGTAAAACAAGGTTTTTTATTTGTCTAGACTTATGTAGGGACAAATGAAGCCAAACGAGGACTAATAAAGCCACCCGTTCCCAAATCCTTAAATATACTTTATTTCATCCTTACTTTTACTTCCGAAATTTTTATTTACTCACTAAAATTCAAAA